>Ga0209610_1000172_pt1 | contig 33215 bp, 22 predicted proteins | sample LakKivw275mmetaG_FD_184137 | JGI IMG/M metagenome (GOLD analysis project Ga0209610, IMG submission 184137) | Anoxic lake water microbial communities from Lake Kivu, Rwanda to study Microbial Dark Matter (Phase II) - Lake Kivu water 275m metaG... | ecosystem: Environmental > Aquatic > Freshwater...
GGGAGAACGCCGCCAGGGGATATGTCCGGCCGCGCCTGAACCTGCCGGACCACGTCCTTGGGGTCGAATCCAGGCTCGGGTTGGACTGAACCGAATGCAGTCAGAACGCAGACTGATGAAATAAGAATGCACAGTCTCATATGTCCTCCTTACCTCGTCACGACAACCTTGGCTATTGTCGATAGTCGATTGTCGATTGACGAATGCACGAAGTAGACGCCGGGCGAGAGCCTGCTCACGTCATTTACGCCCGAGTTCAGGCGCATCGCCTCTCTTCCGCTGATGTCCAACAGCACGCAGGATGCTCCACGCACTGCGCTCGACGCTGGAACGCGAAGAACGCCGCGGACGATGGTCGGGCCGCGGTTCGTCGTTCGCAACTCGGCGCTCGGCATTTCCGCAACGCCCGTCGGCGTCGGGTCCATCTTGCCCCAGACCCGCATAGCGTTGTAGAGATTGCTCCCAATCATTCCCGCCCAGCCCTCGTAGGAAAGGAACAGCCGGCTGCCCGCACCATGCGCCAGCACCGGTCCGACCTGGCTCCCTGTCTGCCAGACAATCGCCCCATCACCGACGACTGCTCCATCCGTCGAGACCCACGTACCGTAAATGTCGGACGTGCCCGGCTTGGTGCGGTCGTCCTCCCACACCACCAGGAAGCTCGAGTCGCCAAAGACAACGGCCGGACTGGTCTGGTCGTTGTAGGCGGTCGAAATGGCAATGCCCGAGTGGTCAAGCACCGTGCCGGCGGGCGTCACCCGCGCGCCGTAGGCGTCGGCATGGCTGCTGCGCCGGTAGTCCTCCCAGGCCACGAGGAAGTTCTCTCCGTCGAAGTCGAGGGCCGGGACATGCTGGCCGGAGACCGCCTGCGTGACGGCAAGACCGTTGGGGTCGAGCACCGCGCCGGTGGCCGTGACGCGCGCACCGTAGATATCGGATGTCGAGTTGCGGTAATCTTCCCAGACTGCCAGGTAGTTCGTACCGTCAAAACCTACGACCGGCTTCAACTGGTCGCCGGCGGCCTGCGCTACGGCGATGGCGGTCGGGTCAAGCACCGTGCCGTCGGGCGCCACGCGGGCCAGGTAGATGTCATAGTCGCTGTTGCGGCCGTCCTGCCACACCACCGTGAATTCCCCGTCGCCGAAGCTGACGGCCGGATAGCCCTGACGGTCCGCCACCGCCGCGATGGCGATGCCGCTCGGGTCGAGCACCGTGCCGTCCGGCGCCACCCGCGCGCCGTAGATGTCGGGCTCGTCGATGCCGTTGCGGTAATCCTGCCACACTACCAGGTAGTTCGTCCCGTCGAACGCAAGGGCAGGCTGGTACTGCCAGTTGGCCGCCGCCGAGATGACAAAGCCCTGCGGGTCCAGCACCGCGCCATCGGGTGTCACCCGCGCGCCGTAGATGTCGGTGTAGCCGGAGCGGTCGCCCTCCCAGACCGCGAGGAAGTTGCTGCCGTCGAACCCCAGTGCGGGGTTGTACTGCCCCCGTGCCGACTGCGAGATGAGCAGCCCGCTGGAGTCTATCACCGAACCGGCCGGCGTCACCCGCGCTCCGTAGATGTCGGGCTCTCCGACCTTGTTGCGGCAGTCCTCCCACAGCACAAGGTGGTTCGTGCCGTCAAAGCCGGAGGCAACGTACTGCTGGGACCACAAGCGGGCCGGCGCGACGGCGCTGGCGGCGCTGTCGAGCAGTTCGCCACTGGCCGTCATCCGTCTCCCCCAGACGCTGTAGTACGCCGGAATGATGCCGTGGACTTCGGACCACGCGACGAAGTAGTTCGTGCCGTCGAATGCGACCGAAGGAAATGCTCCGCGTGAGTCCGGTGCTATGGCTTTGCCCGCCGGGTCAAGCACCGTGCCGCCGGTCGAGACCCGCGCGCCGTAAATGCCAATCTCAATCGGCGGGCCCTTGGTGTCCTGCCACACGACGAGGTAGTTCGTGCCATCGAAGGCAATGGCCGGAGAAGTCTGCTGGCCTTCCGCCAGCGAGATGTTGCGGCCGTTCGGGTCGAGCACCGTGCCGTCCGGAGCCACCCGCGCACCGAAGATGTCGGCGGCACCGCTGCGCGTGTCATGCCACGCCACCAGGCAGTTCGTCCCGTCAAAACCGACGGCCGGAGCGAACTGACCAACCGGGGCGCGCGAGACGACAATACCGGCCGTGTCGAGCACCGTGCCGCCGGTCGTGACACGCGCGCCATAGACGTCGGTGGAGTCGAGCCCGTTGCGGTCGTCCTCCCAGACCACGAGGAAATCCGTGCCGTCAAAAGCGACGGCCGGATTGCGGCGGTCGTTGGTCGCCTGCGCGATGAGGACTCCGGCCGGGTCGAGCACGGCCGCCCCCGGCGTCACCCTCGCCCCATAGATGTCAAGGACGCCGCGGCGTGTATCGTCCCACACCACGAGGTAGTTCGTGCCGTCAAAGGCAACGGCGGGATGACGCTGGTCGTAGGTGGCCTGCGAGATGGTGAACCCGGCCGGGTCGAGCACCGCGCCGCCGGGCGTCACCCGGGCCCCGACGATGTCGGGCGAGCCGCCGCCGCGCTGGTCCTCCCACACAACGAGGTAGTTCGTGCCGTCGAACCCGATGGCAGCGCTGGACTGGGACCCCGGCGCGGGTACGAGCGCATTGCTCGTGTCAATCATGAATTCGGCGCCCGGCAGCAGCCCGTCCGCGGCCGCCGGTTCCTGAGGGTTCCCGGTTTTCAGTTGCGACGGTATCTCGCCGTCGTCTCTGCCGGGGACATCTCGCGAATCACCCGGAGACATGTTCCGGAGCGTCTGAGCCTGCCGAACCACAGCCCCGGGGTCGAATCCGGGCTCAGGCTGGGCTGAGCCGAGCGCGGTCAGAACGCAGACCAAGGGAATCAGAATGTACAGCCTCACCGGCACCTCCTATCCTGCACCTATACTACCTGCATCGGACTGAGAGTAGCGCTGACTACATGGACGCAAAGCCCACCTCCCTCGCTACCCGCCTCTCTGATGGTAATGCCGGTGCGTACTTTGTCAAGAGGGGTCCCTGAATCCGGCATTGAACCACAGAGTTCACAGAGATTCCGCGGGTGAAGACCCAACTGCGGCCTCGCCGATTCTGCAGTCCCGGTCGGCTCTGTGGTTGTTCCAACGTCGGCTCTCGGTTGGCCTTCGCCGAGGGGCTGCCCGCAGTGTTGCGGACAGCCCCTCGACGGAAGCAGGCGCTACCTGCCTGGTCTAGCGTTCGATGACGAGCTTCTGCGTCTTGCTGAAGCCGTCGGCCTTAACCCTGACTGCGTACACCCCGGCCTTGAGCCTGCGCAGGTCGAGCTGCGCGGTTCCCTTGCCGGAAGCCGCGACCGTCTGCGACATCACTTCACGGCCGGTCGCATCGTACACTTGGAGCGTGGCGGGCCCGGGCAGGCTGTAGCGCACCGTGGCCTGCCTGCGGAGCGGGTTCGGCGCAATCGTGAAGGACGCCCGCCCGACCGCGTTCTTCTCACCCGCAATGCCGAGCCGCCCGACTGCCAGCGGCCTGACCAGCGTATCGTTTCCGCGCCTCGCGTCGTAGGGCAGCAGGGTGATACTGGTCATGGTGTAGTAGCCGGGCTCGGGCGTAATCGACTGCGCGAAGGTCACGGTCTTCGTCTGGCCCGCCTGAATCGGCCCGCTGTTGGCGGTACCCGAATAGACCGTGTCACCGAGCCCCGTGGCGCTTACAATATAGAACTCGGCTGCGATATTGTTGCGGTCGCACAGGCCGGCGTTCTTGACGATGACCTGCGGGGTGAAGGTCGTGTTGGAGTCGATGTTCGCCTGCGGGACGGCTATCTCTTTGGGCGAGCCGTCAAGCAGCGGGGCGTCATAGAAAGCGTCGATGCCGAAGTCACAGTATTCGTCATAGTACGGGAACAGCCCCCAGGTACGGTAGCCGTCTGTGTTGCACCAGCCCCAGTCGTTGCCGACGTCGACCGTATCGGCGATGGTGTCGAGCGCGAGATAGACGTAGTGCGGGTCGATGCTCGTCTCGTAGTAGGAAACGAAGAAGGTATCGTAGTCTACCTCAATCGGCGGGTCGAAGGTGACTTCGTTCCGGCGGAAGAGCATCCAGGTGTCGGTCTGTAGCTGGCCGGTCCAGGCGCCAAGCTGGGTCCCGGGACAGCCGCCGGTGCCGTCGTTGCCGTATACCCTGATTTCTGCATCATAGTCGGACCCGGAGAAGCTCGTGAGCCAGAGCTCTGTCTTGCTCAGGGTCAGCGGCCGTTCCGGCGCAACGAATCTCACCGCCATCTCGCTGCCCGCAAAGATCCAGGTGAGAGCAGTCTCAAATGTGCCGTCGTTGTAGGACAGGTGTCCCTCGCCCCAATCCGTTACGTTCAGTCGGCCATCCCGCCAATCGTTTGACGGGTCCTCGTCGCCGGCAAGGGCAGTGGCCATCGTGTCGTAGTACACGCGGTCCTCAGCCGGCGGGAGCCAGGCAGGGAACTCGACCGTGTCTACGCCGTCGGCGGCGAGACTCGCGACGTAGACGGTCTCGGGGCCGTAGACCCGCGACGCAGCCGCCGTGTCATAGATGACGCAGATGACCGGGATGTCGGTCTGAGTCTGCGTCCCGAAGTTCTTCACCGCGCAGCGCGGGTAGAATGTATCGCCATAGGGAACATAGATGTCGGGCACCGGGAGAACCGCCGGGACGCCGACGTCTTTGCTGGCCGGAATGGCCGCAGGGCCGGGCACGGGCGAGCCCTTTTGACTTAGACCGGTCGCCACGGGCAGCGAGAGAGTAGTTGTCCCTGCTGCCGGTGCCGCGTAGAGTCCGCCCGCAAGAGCCAGGCAGGCCACTACTGCGCATACAAACCGTGTACTCATACTTCCCCTCCTTTGTTCGTTATCTTGCGCGTGTCATGTGCGCGCATGTTTCTGTTCCTTACTGATGCTGGACTACCAGCTTCTGGGTCTTGCTGAAGCCGTTGGCGTTCACCTTGACGACGTACACGCCTGCCTGCAGCTTACGCAGGTCGAGACTCGCGGTCCCGGCTCGTCCAGCCGCTATCGTCTGCGAAAACACCTTCTGACCGGCCGCGTCGTACACGTCGAGCGTGGCGAGCCCTGGCATGGGCAGGCTGTAGCGTACGGTCGCAGACCTGGCCAGCGGGTTCGGCGCAATCGTGAAGGACGCACGCCCGACCTGATTCTTCTCCGCCGCAATCCCGGGACGCCCGACTGCCAGCGGCCTGACCAGCGTGTCGCTTCGCGGTTTGGCATCATATGGCAGCAGGGTGACGCTGGTCATGGTGTAGTAGCCTGGCGGCGGCGTGACGCTGCCGGAAAAGGTCACGTTGACCTCCTGACCCGCACCGATTGGCCCGGTGTTGGCTGAGTCCGAGTAGATGGGGTCGCCGAGGGCCGAGGCGGGGACGATACTGAAGGTAACCGGGATGTTGTCACGTTCCAGCAGGCCGGCGTTCTTCACGACGACCTGCGGAGTGAACGCCGTGTTGGAGTCGATGTTCGCCGGCGGGACGGCTACATCTTTGGGCGAGCCGTCGAGCAGCGGGGCGCCGTAGTAAGCGTCGAGCCCGAAGTCCGTCATGAAGTCATACGGGTGCACATCCCAGTAGCCGGTATCCGTGTACTTGCCCCAATCGTTGCCGGTATCAATCGCAGACCCGACGGTATCCATCGCCAGGTAGATATAAAGAGGATCGACGTCCTTCTGGTAGTAGGAGACGAAGAAGGTATCGTAGTTGACCACGACCGGCGGGTCGAACCTGACCTCGTTCTTGAGGAAGAGCATCCAGGTGTCGGCCTGAAGCTGGCCGGTCCAGACTCCGAGTTGTGTCCCGGGACAGCCATCGGTGCCGTCGTTTCCATACACCCTGACTTCCGCGTCGTAGTCCTCCCCGGACATGCTGGTCACCCAGAGCACAGTCTTGCTCAATGACAGTGGTCGCTCCGGCGCAACAAACCTCTCCGCCATCTCGCTGCCGGCCTGGACCCAGGAAACAGCGTTCTCAAAGGTACCATCGTTGTAGGTCAGACGTCCCTCTCCCCAGTTCGAGACGGTGAAACGACCGGCCCTCCAGTCGTTGGTCGTGTCCTCGTCGCCAGGCAGGGCGGTCGTCATCGTGTCGAAGTACACGTTCTCATAGGTCGGCGGGGCCCAGAACGAGAATGCGACCGTGACGGCCCGGCCGGAGTCGAGGCTCGCAATATAGGCAGTGTCCGGCCCGTAGACCCTCATGCGGGCCGCGGAATCGTAGATTACGCAGATGACGGCTATGTTCGTCTGGGTCTGCGAACCGAGGTTCCTGACCTGAGCCCGCGGGAAAGCTCTGTCGCCGAACGCTATGACGGTGTCGCTCGGGGTGATGATATTCGAGACGCCGACATCGTTGTCATACATGTTGCCGGGGACCCCGGGCGACAAGGAACCAGGGCCGTTGTCTGACGACGTAAGCCCATGGCCGGACAGCATGCGGGCCGTCGCGACAGGTTGAACGCTTGCCTGTCCAGCAAGGAGCCCGCCTGCAAGAAGCAGGACGGCCAAAACTGCCATTGCTCGTCGAAATCCTGCGCTCATTATTCCTCCCTAGTCTAGTGAGGGCACCCTTTCGGGCAGTTCGCGAATTGCACTTCCGGCATGCATCACGGCCGGCCCATGGCCGGCCGCCACGGCGCGGACCTTGTACTTCCGAGAGTCATAACAGAGTGGCCAGGTGAAATTCCCGAGTCGGATGTGAGCTGCGGTCGTTCGGCGCTGAGTGTCGCCGTCCCAGATTGCACACACGGACTTGGCCAGCGCGACGAGCTCACAGGCATCGCCGCTGTACTCAAGACAGAGGTAGCCACGGCCCCCGGGACGCTCAACCACGGCGTTGAATCGGGCCTCCCTGGCATTGATGGAGCTCGGGTCATCGAGCAGCACCGAGGCAACGATGCCGATTGCATGCAGGACGGGACGCGCGGGAACACAAAGCAGGTCGACGCCAAAGAAGACCGTAAGCGGTACCTTCCTGGCTGGGGAATCGAGGGCATCTGCCGCGCCCGGACCGGGCATGCGGTACGGACCCGTGTCTGCGAGACCGATACCTCGCCAGGCCGACCGCACGTCCGGCGTGACTTCGTGAAACAGGAAGCCGGCAGCGCTGGCCGCAGTATCGAAGTTCCCCGGCAGCAACGCAATACCAGAAGGAACGCGGCAGCCGAGCTCGCTGGCCCTTGCGGCCACGTCAACGTACTCCACGATCCGCCACGGCACCGGGTATCGCACGTGCTCTTTTTGCATCACATGAATCATTAAGCACGCGCCATGCCAGCATCAGACCGTTTTCCTAAGATACTGAAATTCTGGATGATATGGCTGATGGCAACTCGTAACAGGTTATACTAATTGTTCCTGCAGAATATGGGAATGCCGTGGTCATTCGTGCTAATCATCTGATCTAACGTATTTTACGCGCTTCTCCGTGCCATCAATGGAACATAATGTACCATTTATGGCATAAGCCAGGCCGTCCGGCACCGGCCGAGCGAGGACCGTTAGCCTCCCAGTTTGTGCTTGCGCAGCAGCCGGTAGAAGTGCGTCCGGCTGTAGCCGGCGAGCTTCATGGCTTCAGTCGCGTTGCCTTTGGCCCGGGCAAGGGCTTTGAGCAGCATCGCGCGCTCGGCTTTGTCCGCGGTCTTGCGTCTCGCGCGGCGCATGCTCGAGACCGACCGCGCGGCGCGAGCCGACCGGGTCTGCCTGAACTCCGGCGGAAGGTCGGAGACCTCGACCTCATCACCGGCGGCAAGCACGACGGCACGCTGAATCGCATGCTTGAGCTGGCGGATGTTGCCCGGCCAGGAGTATCCCGCGAACAACGCCATGACTTCGTCGCTTGCCCGGCGCACCGGACGTTTGTACTCCTGCGCGGTGCGGGCTATGAAGTATTTGGCGAGAACCGGGATGTCCTCACGCCGCCGGCGCAGGGGCGGCAGAACGAGCGGGATGGCATTGAGCCGATAGAGCAGGTCGGTGCGAAACTTGCCCTCTCGGGCGCGCTCGGCCAGGTCCATGTTGGTGGCGGCAATCACCCATACATCAACCGCCATTTCCCTGGCGCCGCCTACGCGGGTAATCCTGCGGTCTTCGATGACGCGCAGCAGTTTCGCCTGCAGGGCCGGGCTCATGTCGCCGATCTCGTCAAGGAAAACGGTTCCGTTGTGGGCCAGCTCGAACTTACCCGGCCGCGCTGAGACGCCGGTAGCAGCACCGGCTTCGACCCCGAAGAACTCGGCCTCAAGCAGGCTTTCCGGGATCGCCGCGCAGTTGACCGTAACAAACGGATGGTCGGCACGCGGGCCGGACTCGTGCAGGGCGCGGGCAACGAGCTCCTTGCCCGAGCCGCTCTCACCGCAAACGAGCACCGGCACGTCGGTTGCGGCAACGCGCGGTATGAGCTCGAGCACTTCGAGCACCTCGGGATTGCGGCCGATCACTCCCCGGAAAATCAGCCCGGGTATCCGAGGAGTACGTCCTGCCTCAATGGTTGTGAGCTTGCCCAGCCTGGCAAGCAACGGCGCGAGCGTCCGAGCTACGAGGTTCAGATTCCGCGGGTCGACCCGCGTCGCGAGCGGCTGTTTCCGCCCGAGCCAGACATGGCCGAGGAGACGGCGGCCCTGTTTGATGGGAAGGAGCAGGGCCAGGTCGGTCTGAGATAGCGCCGAACTGCGTTTGGTCAGCCGGGTCAAAGCCGGGTTGCCTCTGCGGGCAACCACGTGGCCGCTCACCAGCACCATGCCCTGCTCGAACCTCAGGTTGTCGCAGATCATCGCCAGCGCAAGGCCGACCAGTCGGTCCGCGGCGAGGTCGAGCGACATGATACTCATCAGTCCCTGGACGAGCGCGGTGGGGCGGTCCGCGTCCACCTCCAGCTGGTACAATAACCGGCTCGCCTCTTCGGCCTCGGCTGCGACTGCGAGCCGGCGGAATGTCCGGGCCGCGGCCTGCAGCAAAGATAAGGCCTCCCCTGACCGGCCGAGTTCAACAAGCAGGCGACCGTGCTGCAGCCGGGTCAGCGCGAGTTCGTACGTATCGCCGAACGGATCGAGTGTGGCCTCTGACCGGGCAAGGAGCTCAAGCGCGGAATTCGAGTCCGAGCCGGCAACCGACAGGAGTGCCTCAACCCGCTGCACCTCGCCCTGTTCTTTCAGCAGCTTCAGGTCTGAAGCATGGCGCGCGGCCTGCGCGAGGAACCCGCGAGCGGCCTCGACCCTTCCCTGGGCCAGCGCCAGTTCGGCTCGCCGGCGTTCGGCGCTGGCGAGCATGTAACGATCTTCCGCCGCCTCGCCCAGCCGCACGGCTTCGTCCAGCGTCTCCTCGGCCCGGGCCAGATCTCCGCGCCGGAAGTGAACCCAGCCCAGATTCGAGAACGCCTCCCGGTACCAGAACCCGGCGTGCACCGACTCCCGTCCGGCCTCGATGACGTTCCGGAACATCTGCGCTGCGTCTTCGTAGTCCGTCCGCTTCAGCGCGAGTTCGCCGAGTGACATCTGCGTTGCCAGCAAGAGCTGGTGAAATCCATGCGCTTCACAGAGCGCGACGGTCCGGTGCTGGCGTTCGATCGCCTCGGTCCAGCGCCCCATCGCGCCCAGGGCAACCCCGATGTTATGCTCATGGACCGCGCCGCCGTAGGTATCCCCGGCTTTGACGCTCGCCTCCAGGGCCTGCCGGAAGTACTCAAGTGCCTTGCCCGAGTCGCCTTGAGCGAGGTAGACGCCCGCGACCTGGTTGAGGGCGGTCCGCTCGCCCAGCCCGAATCCGGCCTCACGGCTGAGTCGCAGCGACTCCTCAAAGCACTCGAGTGCCCGCCGCAGCTCCCCGCGTTCCTGGTGTATCAGGCCGACCAGGTTTAGCCCGGTGGCGCGATTCCGCCGGTCGCCGCTGGCGACCCCGGCACTGAGAACCATCTCCGCGCACCGCGTGCTGCCGTCGTAGTCTCCCGCCCGGCGCAGCAGCTCGCTGAGTATTGACGCTGCCCCGACGCGGAACTCCGCGACGCTCGCACCATCGGCTTCCGCAATCACCTGCTCCAGCAGGGGCCTGGCGCCGGCCGGGTCGCTGAGCCAGAGTTCCTCGGCAAGGGCGAAAGTCGCCCTGACCCGCTCGGCCGGAGTCGCGGCCGAGTTCACGCGTTCGCGCAGTTGCTGCAGCTTGTCGGATGGGATAGTCGATCCACTCATCGGAACAGTTGTGAGCATAATACTGACCTTTGACCGAGTCAAGCGTACTCGTGACCCTTGGGTTCCACAAACGAGGCGAAGTCTGATTGACATAGGCCGCTCCCGGGCTAGAATTGTCTACTCGTAGCTTGGCAAGCGACCGGGCGAGAGTGGCGCGACGGATTCTGCCTGTAGGGTCGTCGACTACATTCCCGCATGCCGTGGAGCGAATCATCCCGCCGCTTACCGTTTTCGCGGTGCAGGTCTATCGACAAGGAGTATCAATGCGATTCGGAATCCGTGTAGTAGCGCCCGTTATCCTCACCCTGTGCGCAGCGCTGTTCGCGGCGGTGCCGTGTACGCTTCCGAGCGGCATCGAACGCCTGTCCAACGGCAACACGCTCATCACTGAGTCCGGCTTGAACTCGCAGCCGAATGCCCGGGTGATCGAGATCGACAGCAACGAACACCTGGTCTGGGCCTACGTCCGTTCCGACATCGAGTGGGCGCATACCGCCCGCCGCACGGCCACGGGCACCACGGTGATTACCGCCACCGACAGCAACCGCGTTCTCGAGGTCAACAGCCGCGGCGACGTGGTATGGGAGATGAGGTCGGGCCTTGACTACCCGAACGAGGCCTACCGGCTCGCGAACGGCAACACGCTCATCACCGACCGCGATAATAACCGCGTCATCGAGGTCGACACCGGCCGTAACATCGTCTGGAGCTACGCCAATCTCAGCGGCCCGCACAACGGCCGACGCCTGGCGAACGGCCACACGACGGTCAGCAATTCGAACGCGAACAAGGTCATCGAGGTCGACTCGGCCGGCCAGATTGTCTGGCAGTACGGAACCGGCCTGTCCTGGCCCCGCTGCTGCGAACGCCTGTCCAACGGCAACACACTGATCGGCAGCAGCAGCAACAACCGGGTCATCGAGGTCGATTCGGCCGGCACGGTCGTCTGGACGATGACCGGGGTGTCAATGCCGTACCAGGCAACTCGCCTCGCCAGCGGCAACACCATGATCTCCACCGGCAAGCGGGTAATCGAAGTCGACCCAGCCAAGAACATAGTCTGGCAGTATCCGCCGGTGATGGCCTCAGTCGTTGTCGCCGAAACGCTGTGGGTCGTCAATCCGACGACCAGTTGCAGCCTCTATGTCCACATCCATCGGCCGGTCGGCGCCGGGCCGAGCGCCACCGTGCCCGGCGTGGTGCTCGTTCCCGACCTGAGCGCCGCCGGAACAACGTTTGAGAACTTCGCTGATTCAATCGCGTCCGAGGGTTTCGCGGTCATGCACTTCGACGCGGACGGCCGCGGCCGCAGCGGCGGCACCGAGAACTACGACGGGTACAAGCAGCAGGACGGCATGGCCGCGTGCCTTGAATCACTCGCCGTGAGACCCTATGTCGACGCCGAGAACCTCGGCATCTACTCGCGCGGCTACGGTATCGTAATGGCAACCGGCATGATTGCCCGCCATGCGACGCCGAGCGTGAAGTTCCTGATGGACTGGGAAGGTCCGTCCGACCGGTACCAGACCTCGAGCGATTCCGGCGGCCACGTACCGGTCCCGGTTGACTCGGAGTCGTTCTGGCTGGAACGCGAAGCCGGACGGTTCATCAAGAACGTGCCCGGAGCCTATCTACGCATCCAGACCGCAACCGACCACACGAGTCGCATCCCGGATAACCACCACGCCATCGCGCTCATCGACAGCGCCACGTCTGCCGCCGATGGCGGGTCGGGCATCGCGGTCTGGACCCGGGTCAACGACTCCGTCATGAACGCCGGGAATCACGTCTATACGGTTTCCGACCCGCCGGCGTGGATTCGAGAACAGGAAGAGCGCCACCAGATTTGTCGCGAGATTCTCTATCTCCATGAACTCGCCGACAGCAGCTTCGTGGACGCGGTTGCCTCCTCATCGTTCATCGTTCATCGTTCATCGTTCTCCGTTTTCCCCAATCCCTGCCGCGGCTCGGCGGTCCTGCACTGGAACACTGGACCACTTGACCACCCGACCACGCTCCGCATCTTCGACACCTCCGGCCGCCTCATCCGTTCGTCATTCGGAATTCGGACTTCGCCATTCCGGCTTGACCTCCGGTCGATGACGGCCGGCGTCTACCTGTTACGCGTGGACTCGGGCGAGCGCTTCTCGACCGCCCGCCTGGTCGTAGACTAGAAACTCACCCGAAACCGCCGGCCGGCCTCGCTGAACCCCGCGCGGACGCGCAGGCCCGGCTGTCGCCCGCGCTCGAACTCCGCCCGCCCCGTTCGGCTTTTCTTGACAGCGATGGCGGTCTGACTAGCATCGCTGTGGGTACCGGCTGGTCGGGGAGATACTTCGTCTCCTGGCCGGTCGGCCAGAGGTCTGAAGAAACACACTCGTCCGATAGAGGCAACCGCGCCGCTGCTCTTGGCGGCATTGCTGGCGGCTGCGCCCGCCTTCGGTTCCCAGACCCGGAACGTTTTCATCGTCAACATCGACGGCCTCCGTTCGACCGAGGGATTTGAGGCCGGGAACCTCAACCTGCACTTCATCTGGGATAGTCTCCGGCCCCTCGGCACGCTCTGCGACAACTGCTACAACACCGGCGTTACCGTAACCAATTCGGCTCATTCGACAATCGTCACCGGGGTCCGGCAGTTGATGGTCAACAACCACGACGTCCTTGCGCCGGTCCGCCCGCGCGAGCCGACCATCGGCGAGTGCTACCGCAGGTTCCTGGGCGTACCCTCGGACAAGGCGGTGTTCATCAGCGGCAAGCCTAATGTCTGGAAGTACCCGGTCAGCACCTACCCGGGCTTCGGCCGGCCCTGGGCTCCCGAGGTGGTGTACGCTGCGTGGTCCGACAGCGACCAGGTGACATGGGACTCGACCCGCGCCGTCATCACCCGCAGCCACCCGTCACTCTGCTACGTTCTCCTGGGCCAGGTCGACGCGGCCGGCCACTCCGGCGACACCAGCCGCTACTTCTCCAGCATCCGTCAAGCCGACTCACTGACATTCGAGTTGTGGAAACTGCTCAGGGATGACCCGGAGTATCGTGGCAGCACGACCTTCATCATCACCAGCGACCACGGCCGGCATGACGAACGGCACGGCGGCTGGTTCAACCACGGGTGCACGTGCCATGGCTGCCGCCACGTGCTGTTTCTCGCCGTCGGCCCGGACGTCAAAGCCGACACAGTCATCGGTGACCGGGCCGACCAGACGGACATCGCGCCCACGGTCGCGGGTCTGCTCGGATTTCCGATGCCCTTTGCTCGGGGCCGCGTGCTCTCCGCCATGTTCCGCCCGGGCGCGCTGAATCCGGACCACATCGGACGCGGACGCCGCTGCCCGACCCTGCCGGCCGGCGAGCGCAATATCAGCAACTCCAGCGGACTCTCACGCGCCGGCGATGTGACGGCCGATGCCGGCGCCGTCCATTGTGTTTTCGCCGATAACACCAACCTACTGCCGGTCATCCGCTACGCACGCAGCACCGACCATGGCGGCACCTGGTCCGCGCCCACGTGGCTCCTCTACGCCGACGGCGATGCCATTGAATACTCGGACCCGGCTATCGCGACCTTCGGCGACAGCGGACTGTTTGTGGTCGCTAACTGCTGCCGCTACGTACCGGACGAGACAACGTTCATCTGGACTCTGCACGCCTGCCGGAGCACCAACTCCGGCCGGACCTGGGAACCTGAAACCGAAATCGAATCCCTGGGCATGATTACATCTCGGCCGGCGATTGCGGCCCGGGCCCAGCGTATCGAGGTCGTCTGCCTGCGCGAGTACGCGCTGACGGCCATCACCAGCCGCGACGGCGGCTGGACTTTTGACGAACCCGAGCAGGTATCCTGCTGCGCGTATCATTACCCGCAGTTTCCGGCCGTGGCCCTGGCCGACACCTTCGCGCGGGTCACCTGGCAGGACCTGCTGCAGTCAAAATGCCCTGACTCCGCCTGCGGCCACAACATCTGGTTCAGTCACCGGCCGTGGCTTTACTACTGCCGGACGGTGACGCACAACCCGACGGCGGGACTATCCCAGCAGCCCTCGCTGGATTGCGACGCCACCGACCCCGGCGGTAACATCCATCTCGTCTATTCGGACCTCGGCGATACGCAGTCCGACGACTGGACCGCGACTTACGTACGCGGCTGGGCCCATGGTGACAGCTGGTCTGAACCGGTGGCCCTCAACCACGGGCACCTGGGCTTTGCCCCGTGCGTCAAGGAATCCGGCAACGGCAGGCTTCACTGCGTCTGGGTTCAATGCGAGCAGGACGAGTGGTCCATCGCCGGCTCAGTTTCGGACGACTCCGGCCGCACGTGGTCTGAACCGGTCTGCATCACCGACGACGGTGCGTTGGTGGCGGAGCCGCGGCTCGCGGCCAGCGGCGACACCTGTTTGATTGTCTGGCAGAGCTGCGACGCCGACAACTGGGAGATCTACTTCGGCTCGCACACCTTTCCCCCGAGCGGTAGGTCCGAATGCCCGTCTCCTGTCCCGCCGCGCCTCGCCTTCAACGCCTTCCCCAATCCCTGCCGGGGCAGCGCGACTATCCGCCTCACCGATTCGCCCACTCAGCCTTACTCCCTCTCGGTATACAATGCTTCCGGTCGCCTGGTTCTTCGCGAGCCGGTCCGCTCGAAATCCTCTATCATCCAGACTTCCGCCCTGGGGTCTGGCGTTTATGTCCTGCGGCTTAGCTCCGGCAGACGCGCTTCATCCGCGCGTCTCGTCGTAGAACACTAACGTCCGAAGGCCGGTCCGGCACGCCGGCCGCCCCCGCTTGAGCAGAACACCGACCGAACCCCCGGCAGCCATTGGGATGTCAAACACAAGGAAGGAGGACAGCAACAATGCGGATTCTCGCGGCGTTCACGATGGTCCTGCTTGCAGGTGTGGCCTGCAACCAGACCAGCAATCAGACCGCAAACCAGGTGGCGATGCAGGACTTCTCGTTCAGCCCCGAGTCGCTGAACGTATCGGTCGGAGACACAGTGACCTGGGTCAACCAGGGCGCTGTTGACCACACGACGACGAGCGGCGAGGTAGGGAACCCGGATGGTGCGTGGGATTCCGGCATTGTCGCACCGAGCGCTAGCTACCGGCACGCGTTCGCAACGGCCGGCAACTTTCACTACTACTGTACACTTCACGGCGCAAGCAACGGCATGAAAGGCGTCATCGCCGTTCACTAGCCGCGCGGTCAACGCATTCCGACGGGGGACAGGAAGTCTGAATGAAGGGAGGAACCTTGAAAGGATGGACCATCGCGTTCGGGGTCCTGCTCACGATTGCGGCGGCACTGGCAGCCCAGATACCGGTGAGCATGATCGATTTCGCTTTCAGCCCGGACTCAGTCAACATCGGTCAGGGCGACGAGATCGTCTGGACCAACAACGGCTACTACGTTCACACTTCGACCAGCGGCGTGAATGGAGTTCCGGACGGGACGTGGAACTCAGGCGACGTTTCGCCGGGTAACACCTACGCCCACACATTCGCGACGTCAGGCACGTTTCGCTACTACTGCATGCACCACTACACGAGCGGCATGAAAGGAGTGGTCGTTGTCGGTTCGAGTGGTATCGACGACTCTCGGAGTCACGCAGGCAGCCGATATGGACTCCGGGCGTTCCCGAATCCGTTCCGGTCGACTTCAACGCTCGAGTTCGACGCGGCCGCCGGCACGCGCCGTGTCCTGAGGGTCTATGACGTCTCCGGGCAGATGGTCAGGTCATTCGTTGCTGCGCGCAGCAACGCCCGCTACCGCGCCAGCTGGGATGGCCGCGACGATAGCGGCCGCGAGTTGCCCGCCGGCGTCTATCACTGCATATCCGGCTCAGCGACAACTACACTGACCAAGCTGGACTGAACTCAGAAGGAGGGACAATGAGACTCTTGGCCATTTCCGGCCTGTTTGCCGGCCTGTTGCTGGCGGTCGGCTGCACGCATACGACGAGATATTCAGTAAAGGACCCGACCACAGCGGACCCCGCAACAGCACCAACACACTTCGAAGTTACGATGCAGGAGTTCCGGTTTCATCCCGATTCAATCACCGTCGCTGCCGGTGATACTGTGACCTGGGTGAACCGCGGCCGGCTCCCGCACACGACGACCAGTGGACTGAACGGCAAACCTGATGGCAGATGGGACTCGAAAGAGCTGGGCCGCGGCGCCTCATTCTCGTACGTCTTCGCTGAGCCTGGGAAGTACAACTACTACTGCGCCCCACACCACCGACTCGGCATGACGGGAGTGGTTGTGGTGACCAAACGCTAGGCAGACGTCAGAGCAACGTAGAGGACGTAGCGACAGCAGCCTGGCTGTGGACCGAGGGCCCGGCTAGAATCGCCAGCCGGCTGCGACGAGGCCGTGCAGGGACAGGTTCGGCACGTCGGCGCTCCCATCGGCAATCGGCACGCGCGCCCACGCGCCGACGAACTTCCCCTCCAGCCCGACGAAGAGCTGGCGGTTCAGGTCAAACCACCTGCTGACACTGAGCTGCGCCGCAGGCCCGGAAACGTACCATCCCAGGACTCCACCGGTTTCGGGAAACCTGAGTCCACGGACCATAGACTGAGGATGGGCGAGCAGAATCCCGGCGCCGGCACGGAACGCGACGCCCCATTGCTGACGGACCGCGTTCACCAGGATCGGGTTGTAGCCGTGGGTTATCTCGAACGTATCGACCTCGGGCGGCCGGTTATCCAGGTAGAGCTTGTGATGGATGAGCTCCAGCTCATAGGCCCACAGCTTCCGCACTACCCCGACCTTGACGTCGTAATAGGGCACCTCCGAGAACGGCCGAGTGCTGAAACGCGCGGTCAGCCGGAGGTCGGGCTGCCCGCTCTGACGGATGACAATCGGCATCGGCACGTTGTACTGCAGGCCGGTTCCCACTGAGACGTACGGACGGAAATCACCGGCGCGCGGGAAGTAGCGCTCGAATGGAGAAAGCGTCGGGTCGGCCCGCACGAGCAGCAGCAGGAGAATCGAGCTCAACATGACAGCGTCGAGTATGCCGAAAATCCAGGCGCGTTCAAACCAGCTCGCCTGACATCATTCGACTCCTCTCCTGTCGGTCTCACTTCACCATCGCCTGCTTCTTCCATGCAGGTGGCATCTTCTCGATGGCGTAGCGGAGGGCCGTGCGCGGCATCCGGCTCCTGCGTTCCATCACGAACTCGAAAACCTCACGTGGCCGCCGGTTGGCCAGCTCCTTCAGCATCCAGCCATAGCCCTTCTGAACCATGTCGTCCCCATCCAACAGCAGGATGTCCGCGGTCTCGTACGCCTGTGTCACGTACCTGCTCTGCCTTGCAGCTTCTGGTTTCTGGCGTGCCACTGCCTCGTTTTGACTCTTGGCTTTTGGCTTTTGGCCTTTGACTTTGCTCTGCATTCTAGCTTCTAGCTTCTCGCTTCTGACCTCGCCCGGAGCCGCCTTGAGCGCCGGTATCAACGTGACGGCAGACGCCCTCCGCAACCATCGGTTCTCTAACCTGGCCCAGCCTCGGACGCGCGGCAGGAATTCGGGAAACCTGACCAGGAACTCACCGACCGCGCCACCGCAGAACGTGTCACACGCCGCCCAATTGGTAACGTAGTCCTTCAGCCAACGTTCCAGCATCGTGAAGTCAGCAGGTTCCATCTTCGGCGCCAACTTCCCCGCCCAACTGAAGGCGATACCGTGCTCTTCGTACTTCGGCGCGGGACATGAGCGCGAAAACGGGGACTGTACCGCGCGTCCTCGCGCTCCAAGGGACTGTCCCCGCTTTCGCGCTTGATCGTGCCCCAAGCCGCCATGCAGCAGCTCGCATATCTCTAGTATCTCGGCCTTCGGCAGGTGCTTCACCTTCCTGAAGTACTCCTGGGATATCCTGCGTGCGTCCGGCGTCCTCACTCCGTAGACGTCAATCGGCTCCTTGAAGAACCGTTGAATGGACTCCCCGTACTTCGCGTCGGCCGCCTCCTCAAACTCGCGCCTGACCTCCGCGACCAGCTCACTGTGGTTGACGGGAATGTGCTTGCCCGGTCCGGCTTCTGCCTTCTTCATTCTGACCTCTGCATTCTGACTTCGGCTGCCTCAGTGCCCGCGGATCAGCTCCACCGCCTTCTCGATGTACTCGTCGCGCCCCTCGCGGACTGCCTGTAGCGTGCGCTGAAGCGGCACGGTCGGCTGGATACCGATAAGGTGATGCTGCGACCCGTCGAACTTCGTGACCTTCAGCCCGGTCCAGGTGAATGTGTACCCGCCTGGAAGATCGATGGGATTCACGTCGCCGTTGAAGCCGCCAGTCGGACCGCCGACTATTTCGGCCAGCTTGAAGCCCTCGATGTAACTCATGAAGCTCTCAGCGTAGGACCCCACGTCGCCGTCGGTGAGGAATACGATTTTCCCTTTGAGGTGCGGCTCCTGTGGCTTCAGGAAGGCCCAACCCATGCCATCCCAGCCCTCGACTCGCTCGTGGTCGGGGTAGACGATGCGCGGAATCCACATCCACTTCTCTCCCCTTTGCTCCTTGCCGGTGAGCAGATGGCAGATGACATCGTGGTTGCCGGCAGGGTACCCGCGCAAGTCAAACACTACTCCCTTGGCCCCGGCCAGCTTGTCCATCACCGAGTCGATGGCAGCCATCGGAGCGCGGGTCAGGTCAACGTACCAGATATCCTTCGCCAGTTGCCGGATACTCTCGCCTTGGTCGCACAACACCACAGTCGCCGGCGTCTTTACCGCCACACTGGACACGGCCAGGGTATCCTTTCCGCGCACGACAAGGAACCGGAACGTGTCGCCGACCGGCCCCCTGAGCGTCCTACGCACGCTGCACGCCTGACGAAACTGAGGCGAACCGGAAGAAACCTCAAGCTCTTCGGCAATCGCCTCCTGGATAGGTCTCCCGTTTATCTCCAGAACTTCGTCGCCCTTGAGCAGACCTGACGCGCCTTCGGCAGCGATGACCATCGTCCTGCCTTCAACCAGCTCGAGCCGGGCCGGGACCTGCCCCCAGGCCCGCGTGGCTGGGTCATTCACGAGTCCGTGCCCATCATGGAGTGCCGCGGCCATCAAACGCAGGGTGTGGAGGAAGTCCGTCCGGTCCTTGTCGGCAAGGGCATGCTCGAGCGCGGATGTCAGTGCCGAGTCCCAGTTCGCCGGGACCACGTCGAAGTAGGGATAGAAATGCTGCAAGACACTCCATACAATGACCACGTCGGCCAGGCGCAGGTCCGGATCCCGGGGCGTAAGCGCGGCAACGTCAATCGCATCGAGCTCGGCCTTGAGCCGGGTGAACTCCTCGACGTCGGCTCGGGGCAAAGTATGCTCGTCATCGGAAGGAAGCGCAAGCGGCACACGGCAGAACAGGCCGGGCGCGATTTCCTTGTCCACCGACTCGCCCGGCTGCAGGTGAATAGCGTTGAGGAATGCAGTAGGATCGGTCTCAATCATCAGGCACTGCTTGCCGCGATATGGGCCTTGAGTCGTCAAGCTCGACCGGGCGCCCAGCTTGAACGCATACCAATGCGGTGAGTCGTCGAGTGGGATGCCGGACTCAAAGCCCGAGTCTTCGACCTTCTCGGGAATCCACTCGCCGTTCTCGTTTCGCACTGCGAGCTCGAACTCGTCGGCCCAGACGGTACCTGCCCCGCCACCGAAGCATCCTATGCTGAGCACATTGCAGTCCTCCGGCAGCCGGGCCGTCGCGCAATACTGCTGCCACTCGCTCGACGTAATCGGAACCGCAATCAGATTCCTGAACTGCGCATACGGCGGTTGCGAGCTAAGCCAGAGACCGGGCAGGTCGGAGCGATCCGGACAATCTGTCCGTGCGTAGACTGCAACCTTGACCTCTTTGCCGCCATAACGGTCACCTGCGAGCTGCTGGAATACCAACCGGGACTTGACGCCATCCGGCGACCATCGACCGGGCCGATGGCTACGATACGCCAGGTGGCCGTGGTGCAGACCAACGCCGTGATGATTCCAGTGCACGGTCTTCAGGCCGGTCGCAGACACAGGATGGGGAAACGGAGAAGGAGTCTCGTTTGCGCCATACAACCGAAGAGTTGGGGCCATCGGGCGGAACAGGTTTTCGAGCGCGGTTCGCAGCTCTGCCGGACTCCGCGCTTCTCTCGCCTTTCGCGAACCCAAAATGGCGAAGCGGTCCCAGTCAATCGAACTCGCCTCATCGCTCGGATGGAAGAACCGGACGTAGCCATAGAGCTTGGCGAACGCCCGCAGATTGGCTAGGGCGTCAGTGTCTCTCACGGCCAAAGACAGGTCGCTCATTGTTTTCCCTCCAACTGCCTTAGCCGGTCCTTGAGAACCTGTTCGTTTGGATGCTTCGCGAGCGCCTCCTTGCAGACGCGCAGGGCGTCGGACTTCCTGCCATTGGCGAGGTACGCCTCAATCAGCGTGTCCCAGATGTTCGCGTCGTCCGAGAGCTCGACCGCGCGCAGGGCATATTTCAGCGCCAGCCTTCTCCGCGTCCCCTTTTCGCCGTGTCCCCGCGTCTCCTGCCCGGTGGCGAGGTTCCACGCAATGCCGTTCAGCTTGCCGGCGAGTTCCTTCTTGGCCCGGTCGTACGACGGGAAGCGCTTCAGGAACGCCTCGTAGCGTGCAATCTGAGCCGTGTCGGGCACGTCGCGCAGCGAGTCAGTCAGGTCGGTCCACGCGTTGTATGCGTCCGCATTGTACTTGATGTTGATGCTGTCGCGGTGCGTGTCAAACCACGCCTGCCACCTCGCCTGCACGTAGCGCTCCGAATCCGGCAGGTCGAATCCGGCAAAGGTCGAGACGTAGTTCGGCACGTTCCTATCGTAGTTGTAGAACGCGTCAATCGACGGAAATGACATGGACTTAATGAGCAGGTCGATACCTTCGACCTGATACAGGGCGCACAACGCCCTGGCGCAGGCACGCTGGACATAGACGTCGTAGGTCTTCGCCGCGCTGCGCAGCGGTTCCACCGCACGCTGGTCGCCGAGGTTCCCCATCGCATCGGCTGCGGCACAACGCACCGAGGAGGCGTGGTCCTCGGCCAGGACCCAACGGAACAGCGAAAGGTTCGCGGTGTCCGGTTTCACCTTGCCCACGAGCGTCACTGCCATCCGACGCACGTCCTCAGCCGTATCCTCGGTCGCCAACTTCCGCGCGAGAGGTATAGCGTTGACTGACTTGAGTCTGATGAGTGAGCGCAGGGCGAACCTTCTCACCTGCGCATTGCTGTCCTTCTGGGCGACGCCTATCAGCGCTCCCTCAGCATTCGATATGTTCCACAACCCGATGTCATCGGCCACGATTGTCCTGACCTCCGGGTCATTTGCGGAGAGCAAGGATGGGACACTCAAACTGCCCTTGCCGCCGGTCGGTCCGGGCCTGATCCAATGGTGAATGCACTCAAGGTAGTCACGATTGTCGCCGGTTCTACTCCGGAGTATACCGAGCACGGTGCTCTGTCCACGCCAGTCCTCGTGGACGACATGACCTATGGTGCTGAATCGCTCCAAGTTGCCGCCACCCAATTGATACAAGTACGCCGTCCCGTCTTGCACGGCTGCACCGTACTGAATCGACTCGGGAGGAATGGGAGCCACAGCGCCGATCACGTCCCCGCCCTTCCACTCCATGTCCAGGAAGATGCCATGACCGAAGCTATGGGTCTCGGAGTTGTTGGCCCGGTTCCGAACCTGATACGTGTCGTTGCCGCCAAGGTCAAGGCAGATTGCATAGGGCCACGCGCTGGGGTCGGATTCTGGCCAGACAGCACCGAAGCTGTGCCAGTCGTTGAAGAGCACGTCACCCTTGGGCCGGTCGCAGATGTACTTGTCGTTACCCTTGTAGTCGATGAACAGGGAGTAGGCGAACGGCTTGCAGGCAGTCCCGTAGGAAGATGTGGCCGACTTGTACGTGTCGTTCCCTTCGTAATCAATCAGGAACCCGGGCGACCGGTCGCTGCCCGAGCCACCGGCTCGGAATCCTCCTTCATAGACATCGTCACCCTTCTTGTCTATCAGGATGGCATTGGTGACGTGAATGCCGCTGCCCTGCCCGGTCCCGCAATCGTAGTGGTCGTTGCCTTCGTTGTCCACGAGCACTCCCAGGGACATGATGTAGGAGCCGCCCTGGCAGTTCCAGCCCTTGCTTACATACTCGTCGTTGCCCCTGTCGTCTACGAGCATCCCAACCCCGCCGTAAGCAACCAGCTTCTTCTCCCAGGGATAGGCCCGGAACGACAATGCCCCACCTTGGCCGTAGCCGGGAATCCCGCCCATGGCGTCCTTGGTCGAGTCACACGCCAGCCGATACTTGTCGTTGCCTTCGAGGTCCGAGAGGATGCCCAGACCCAGCGTCGTGGCCGAGCCCTGCCCGTTTGAGGCGCAGTCGTAGACATCGTCACCGGCATCATCAAGCATCATACCGAGCCCGAACATGCCGGCGCCCTGACAGAACGTGTGTGCGCTGAACGTATCATTGCCCGCCTTGTCCCAAAGCACACCGACTCCCAGTATTCCGACGCCCTGTGAGAAGTGCTTGGCCTTGTACACGTCATTGCCCGCGACGTCAACGAGCATCCCGACGCCCATTAACCCGAATCCTTGCACGTAGGTTGATGCCGGCGCTTCGTAATGGTCGTTACCGGCTAGGTCCAAACAAACACTGACCGGCCGGTCAAACGATGTCGCCCCGGCGTTGTTGAGGTAGACGTCGTCTCCACCCAAATCCACCTCTAAAGCCGCGTCGGAACGCAGCGTATCGTTGCCGAACCCGGACACGACAATCGGACCGATGGGGCTTTCGAACTCGATAACCGTGTCGGACTTGGCCCCGGGCCGCAACAGGCCCGCCGGGCCGAGGCGCTGTAAATCTGCGATGTACGTGCGAACCGCGGTTGCGACTAGCTCAAAGCGAGTGACCGGCTCGTAGCACGGGAATCGGCGGGCCCGGGCGATGAATTCCATCTGACCGTCGGTGTTGCCGGTCAGGTCGGCCATCCGTTTGCCGTCAGGCGCAAGATAGTAGCCCGGGTTTGCGCGGAAGAAGGCGCTGTCCTCGCCCGTCAGTCCGCGCTTGTCCCAACGGAGACGACCGTCTGCCTTCTCCAGTGCATCGTACAGGGCAGCGAAGGCACGAAGGTGCGCGGGTGACAGCCATGCCCCCAGGTGCTGCTCGACGAACACCCACACGCTCGTGTCACCCGGAGATGGTGGTCGGCGCCAGGGATCGCGCCATGCAAGGATCTCTACCGCTGTCGGTGCCACGCCGACAGCACCGGCCGATCGCTGCCCGCTCACAATCAGACCGGAGATGCTCTCGGCCCACTGCTTCATGAAGAGCGGCCGACCCGCAACAAGGTCGATGACGTCGAACCGACAGCAGTAGCGGTAGCCACCTTCCCAGCCGCGGGGCAGTTCGACGTTCCGCACGTCGAGGCCGATGCGGGCACCGGCATAGTCCAGCGGATTCCCGATTGACTCCGCGACGATTGGCACCGGTGCCGGGTCTTGCTCAAACCACGTCTCCGGACCGTACTGCTTCACCGCCCCGGCCCAGGTCACCCCGACTATCACGAGTATCAGAATCGCAGACCTCACGCGCCCTCCTCTCGCAGCGTCGGACTCGCGCTGCGAACTAGTACGCACCGCATTGCTCGGACATTGTACGAGCTTGCCACATCATGTCAAACGCTGTCCGGCTGAACGCCGCATCACCGATAGCAGACTTCGTTCCGGCCCGAAGTTTTGGCCCCTTTCACCCGCGCGGCGAGACATCCGCATGATACCAATAAGACTCACGCGAACGTGGTGCGAGAATGGTAGTAAGAGACTGGATAGCTGATGGTTAGGGTGCCTCTGCGAGTAGCCCTGGGGGTCGCCCCGGGTACGGTTCGGGAGGCGATTCGCGGTGCCATTCTCAGGGCCTCTGTGAGTGCGACCCTCGGCGCGATTCTGACCGCGACCTGCACGGCCATTTACGGGCCGACTCTGCTCGTAACCCGCTCAGTCGTCCCAAGACCGACCTACATCGTTCTTCCGACCGCAACATCCCCGGCGATTCCCAGATCGACATGCGGGGCCAGTTGTAGAGCTACCTCGGGTGCGATTCGCGCTGCGACTTGCAGGACATTTCCCAGAGCAACGCGGAGGTTTGCTCAGAACGCTTCGGCCGCTGCGCCGGCAGCGGCCGAATCGAGCGGGATGTCCGAATCAGGCCAGGATGTTGCCCTGCTTGTCGGTGAACTTGTCCAGGGCAATGTTGACAATATCGATGATGACCCCGATTCCGAACACGCCGCAAGTCAGCAGCCAGATGATACCGGTCCCGATCTTGCCCACATAGAACCGGTGTACTCCGAGCCAACCCAGGAAGATACAAAGAAGCAACGCCGCGACCTTACTCCTGTCCGATTTGCCGGCAACCGGGGCAGCGCTCGCATCAGCCATTCAGGCCTCCTCTTTCAGTCAATAATCGGGCATCCACGATTGTCCTATTATTCACGCGCTGTCGGGTGAGTCAAGCTGCGGCGGGCGAGGCCGAAGGGCGAGAAGCAACTTGCCAAACCACGTGCCCGCGCTACAATTCCGGGATGGAAGAACCAGCAGGCGTTCGACGCCAGGTCAAACCCTGGGTCGCCATTGTCGCCATCGCCGCCGCGCTGGTCTTCTTCGGCGGCATGTGGCTCGTGGTCGGCATTGGCAGGCTCGACCGCGAGTTTGGCCCGGCCAGAAGGACAGCCAAGGCCGGCACCTTGGATGTCCGAGCCAACGACTTGGCGATGAAGCTTAACCTTGCCGGCAACTCCTACTACAAGGCCGGCATGTGCGACTCCGCAATGGCATGCTATCGCGAGGCCTTGCGCGTCGCCGAAAAGGCCGGGAACACCCGTCGCATGGCAGCGAGCTATCACGACATCGGCAACATCTTCGACTACGAGAACCTGCCCGAGTCGGCTCGATTCTACCGGAACGCGGAGATCGCGCTCAACCGCGCCGCGGGCATCTGGACCCGGCTGAGCGACGACTTGATTGACGATGGTCTATACCGTTTCCGGTCGCTTGGCGACGTTGACAGCGGCCGAGTCCTGCTTGAGAAGGGCTTGGCCCGATGCCGGCAGGTCGGCGACCGCAGGAGGGAAGCGCTGGCCCTCTACGGCCTTGCGTCACTGCACGCCACGGTCAGGCAGTACGATTCGGCCCAAGTGCTCTTCGAGAGTTGCGCGGCCGTGAGCCACGAACAGAACGACCGTTCGACGGAGTCTGGCGCGTTGCACAGCCTCGGTTTGATTTACCTGCGTCACGACCGACTCGACGATGCCAAACCATGGCTGCTTCGGGCCATCGAGGTGGCGCACTCGGGGAGGGTAGTCGATGAGGAGGCGTCGGCGCTGTTCGACATCGCCTGCATACGGGCCGAGCAGGGCGACCGCGAACTTGCCCGGGCCAATGCCGAGCAGGCTTTCAAGCTGTATGAGCAGGCGGCCGACAACGGCGGCATGAACGCCTGCCGCAACCTGCTCGCCGAACTCGAAGACGCGGCGCGGTCGGAATATCGGGAACGAATGCTCGATTCTCTGCTCGAACAGCGCAAGAGCCAGCCAGACCTGGGGATGTAGCCGGCTGGCCGCCCGCACCAGCCACAAACCCGAAGCAGACTTGCCAAGCGGAGCCGGTACGCTACAATTCTGCCGTGGGAACGTCAACGACTGGCACGAAACGTCACGTGAAGCCGTGGGTCGCCGTTGTCGCCATCGCCGGAGCGGTCGTCATCTTCGGCAGCGTTGCTTTGGTGGTCGGCAACAAGCGACTGGACCGCGAGTTCGGGACCACGGGCCACCGCTCAGCGGCCCAAAGGGCATATTCGCACGCCAACCGGCTGGCTATGAAACTCAATATGGCCGGGAGTTCATACGCGGCCGCCGGGATGTACGACTCGGCGCTTGCCTGTTTCCGCCTGGCCCTGCGCGTTGCCGAGAGCACCGGCAACACAAGACGCATGGCCGCCTGCTATTCTAATATGAGCTATATGTTCGACTACAAGAACATGCCGGAGTCGGTTCGCTTATATGCGGACGCGGCCATCGCGCTGAATCGGGCCTCCCGTAGACCCGACCGGACCATTGGTGACCTTGTTGACATGGGGACCTTCGAGTTCGCCACCTACGGGAACCTCGACAGTGGTCGTGTACTGCTTGAGAAGGGCCTGGCCGAATACCTGAAGCGAGGTGACTACGGGCGTGCCGAGCTGGCCCTGGGCAACCTTGGTTCATTGCATTCAATGAAGGGGGACTACGATTCTGCCCGGGTCCTGTTCGAGAGCAGTGCTACGCTGAGCCGGAAACTGGGGAATCGCGCCGACGAGGCGCACGCGATGTACGGCATCGCTCAGGTCTACATCAGTCGCGACCGCAGCGATGATGCCAAACCGTGGTTATTGAAGGCAATCGAAATAGCTCACTCCGGGGGAATAGCTGTGATCGAGGCACAAGCGTTGTACGACTTGGCGGTGATACGGACCGGTCAGGGAGACATCGAACTCGCTGCGGTCAACGTCGAAGCCGCCCGGAATCTTTTTCTGGTCATAGCTGATAATGACGGCGTCGGACGTTGCCGCAGCCTCCAGGACGCCCTGATTCAACAACAGCGTTCCAGGAACAGAACCAGGGCGATAGACTCCCTGCTCGACAATCAGAAGCAGGAATCCCGCAAGCGCCTGGGCTCGTAGCCGTCCCGCGCTCGTGCCCAGTTCGCGGGGTTCACAAACGACTTGCCAGGACGGGTTCGCGTGCTACAATTCCGGCATCGGAGAAACGACCAGCCCCAAGCGGGAGATCAGACTCTCGGTCGCCATTGCTGCCATTGCCGTAGCGGTCGTCATCTTCGGCGGGATCTGGCTGGTAGTCGGGAACGCGAGACTCAGTCGCGTATTCGGCAGGCCTCGTCACGTCAAGGTTCTCCGCAGCAGCAAGGAGTGGAGAAGTGCCAACGCCCTCTGCTACCGGCTGAACCACATGGGTTGTCTGTTCGCCAGCGCCGGGAAATACGACTCCGCACTCAGCTACTTCCGCGAAGCGGCACGTCTGGCCCAGAAAGAGGGTGTCACCGACCGCCTGGCCGCAAGCTACCAGGATATGAGCAATGTGTTCGACTACAAGCACATGCCCGAGTCGGCCCGCTTCTATCTCGATGCGGCAACCGCACTCGCCCGCGGTTCCGGCAGAAAGACACAGGTGACCGACGCCATGTTGGAGGAGGGCACGTTCAGACTCAACTCCGGTGATCTGGATAGCGGGAGAGTCCTGCTCGAAGAAGCCCTGACCCGGGCTCGCGCGGCTGAGAACAAATGGACGCAGGCGGTCGCCCTCGTGAATCTGGGAGCGCTTGAGGGTACTCTCGGACACTACGACTCGGCTCGAGCTCTGCTCGAATCCTGCGCGGCGGTCAGTCACGCTATCAAGGACCAGGCGACCGAAGTCGGCGCCCTGGGCAATATCGCGGGGCTCTACTGGAGTCGAGACCAGGGCGACGAAGCCAAGGTCTGGTTGCTCAAGACCATCGAAGCGGCCCACGCCGGCGGGCTCTTTGGCGACGAAGCGAAGGCGTTGTATGACCTCGCGTTGATTCGTGCCGAGGACGGGGACTACGCACTCGCCCAGGTCAACGTTCAGCGCGCTCTGGCGCTCTTTCAGAACCTGGGCGACAACGGAGGCGTCGGCGACTGCCGCCACCTGATCCGTTCGGTTGCGGATGCCCAGCGATGGCAACGCCGCCAAGCGCTCGATTCTCTGCTTCAAGAGCGGCGCAGCAAGCCGGGCTCCTGACACCCCCGCCCACCGGGCCCGGAATCTTCCTCTTGCCTACAGCCTAGGGTTGGTTATACTGGCAATCCGCAGAGGCGGTATTGCCAAGTTATCAGTCAATTCCAGCTAATGTTCAATGTAGTTCCGGCATGATGCATTTCGCGTTGTGCATGATGCCTGACGGGAGGCGGACGTGAAAATCTTTATTGACTCGGCTGACATCAAGGAAATCCGCGAGATCGCCAGTTGGGGCATTCTCGACGGCTGCACCACCAATCCATCGCTCGTCTGCAAGACCGGCCGGCCGTTCAAGGATTGCGTTCAGGAAATCCTGAGCGTGGTCGATGGCTCGGTTTCGGTCGAGGCCATCTCGACCGACGCCGCCGGCATGGTCAAGGAAGGCCTGGACTGGGCAAAGCTCGACCAGTCAAAGGTAACCATCAAAATCCCAATGACGGTGGAGGGACTGAAAGCCGTTCGCGGCCTTTCTGAGCGCGAAATCAAGACCAATGTCACGCTCGTGTTCTCGATGAACCAGGCCCTGCTCGCCGCCCGCGCCGGGGCCACGTTCATCTCGCCGTTTGTCGGCCGGCTCGACGACATCTCCCACGACGGCATGGCGCTGATTCACGATATCGTGGGGATGATTGACGACTACGGTTTCGACACCGAGGTCATCTCCGCGAGCATCCGCCACCCCCTGCACGTCATCGAGTCAATCCGCGCCGGCTGCCACGTCGCGACCATTCCCTACGACATCCTCGTGAAGATGACCAAACATCCGCTCACTGACGCCGGCATCAAGAAGTTCTACGACGACTACCAGAAGATCCCGAAACAACAATGACCAATGACCAATTGCCAATGACCAACCTCGTAACGGGAGTCACCTATGCCTATTGTTGATTCAAAGTCCGGGACGCACAGTAAGACCGCGGGGCTGGGCGAACTGGTGCAGGCCGCCAACATGATGCGCGGGTACGACCTGGTCGCGCTCTGCGCGGCGGGCTCCGGCCATGCCGGCGGCACGCTCTCGATCATGGACATTACCGCCGCTCTCTACCTTACCGTGGCGCGGCACGACCCGAAGAACCCGGACTGGCCGGACCGTGACCGGATTATCTGGTCCACCGGTCACAAGGCGCCGTCGCTATATCTCGGCCTCGGCATGTCCGGCTACTTCCCGATTGAGGACGTCGTCCTCCTGCGCAAACTCTATTCCCCGTTCCAGGGTCATCCCCACTGGCTCAAGCTGCCGGGCGTCGAAGTATCGTCCGGCTCGCTCGGCCAGGGCCTGTCGATTGCCGTCGGCATGGCGAGAGCCGGCAAGATGGACAAGAAGAACTATCGGGTCTACTGCCTGACCGGCGACGGCGAACACCAGGAGGGCCAGATCTGGGAGGCGGCGATGGAGGCAAGCGCGTGGAGCCTCGACAACCTCTGCTGCATCCTTGACAAGAACCGGCTGCAGATTGACGGGCTGGTCAAGGAAGTGATGAACATCGACCCGATTGCCGACAAGTACCGCGCCTTCGGCTGGCACGTCATCGAGATTGACGGCCACAACATGCAGCAGATCCTGAAGGCATTTGAGAAGGCCGCCCAGGTCAAGGGCCAGCCCACGGTCATCATCGCCAACACCACCAAGGGCAAGGGCATCGACTTCATGGAAAACCAGGCCGGGTGGCACGGCAAGGCCCCGAACAAGGAACAGATGATTCAGGGCCTGAAGCAGCTCAGCCTCGACTTTCGCATCGACTACGAGAAGCTGCTCAAGCGGGCCGCCGATTACCAGGCCGAGGTTACGGCCAAGCTGATGGCCAAGGTGCCGAAGTTCGCGAAGGACTACTTCTGGAACCGGCAGGCGAACATGAAGGTTGAGATGAAAGCGACGCGGCTCGGGTTCGGTGACGCGCTGGCTGAGGCCGGAGCGGACAAGCGCACGGTGGCCATCGGCGCCGACATCTCCGGATCGATCGCCATCTCGAAGTTCTTCGAGTGCGACGCCGAGCGTTGTGAACGGTGGTTGTCGGTCGGCATCGCCGAGCAGTCCGGCACCGCGGTCGCCGGCGGGCTGGCCAAGGAAGGTAAGCTGCCGGTGTTCGGAACCTACGGCGTGTTCGCGGCCGGCCGCAACCTCGACCAGATCCGCACCACGGTCTGCTACGGCAACTTCGACGTCCTGATCGCCGGTGCTCACGGCGGCGTCTCGGTCGGGCCCGACGGTGCGACCCACCAGGCGCTCGAAGACCTGTTCCAGATCTGCGGCCTGCCCAACATGCAGGTGTCGGTCCCTTGCGACGCGCTGGAGACCAGGCGCGCCACCGAACTCCTGCTCCTCCACCTCAAGGGGCCGAAGTACATCCGCTTCGCCCGCGAGGCGACGCCGGTCATAACCGGGCCGGACACGCCCTTTGTCTGGGGCGTACCGAACGTCTACCGGTACCGGGGCGCCAAGCCCAAATTCATCGAAGCGTTCGAGGTCAAGCTGGCGAGCGACTACCAGAATGAGAACGAAAGTCTGACCATCGTTGCCTGCGGCCCGATGGTGCCCGAGGCACTGCGCGCCGCCTGGATGCTCAAAGAGGACTTCGGCATCGAGACCCGGGTCATCAACATGCACACCTTGAAGCCGTTCAACCCGCCGGCGCTGGTCCAGGCGGCGCTTGAGACCGGCATCATCGTGACCGCCGAAGAACACCAGATCGGCGGGCTCGCCAACTGGGTATCGCACGCGCTGCACGTCGCTCCCGAACTCTACGGCCATCCGGTTGCATTCGGCACTATCGGCGTCAAGGACCGGTTCGGCGAATCCGGCCAGCCCTGGGAGCTGATGTGGGAGTTCGAAGTCTCCGGCGAGCACATCGCGGCCAAGGCCAAGGAGCTCTACGACTTTGTCCAGGGCGCCAAGGCCAAGCCCAAGGCGACTCCGGCCAAGCCTGCCGCGAAGAAGCCGGCCGCCCCGCGGAAACCCGCGGCAAAGAAAGCCAAGCCCGCGACCGAGTAGCAGGAGGGCAGCATGAGACTTGCGGAACGGATGAGCCGGCTCGGGACTGAAACCGCGTTCGACTGCCTCTGTCGCGCCCGGGCGCTCGAGTGCAAGATGGACGTGGTTCACCTCGAAATCGGTGAGCCCGACTTCGACACGCCCAAGCACATCCGCGAGGCCGCCAAGAAGGCGCTCGACGAGGGGTACACACACTACGGGCCATCGGCCGGGCTGCCCGAGCTGCGTGCGGCGGTCGCCCGCTATTCGGAGCGCCTGCGCGGCGTCCATATCAACCCCGACCAGGTCGTGATCACGCCCGGCGGCAAGCCGGTGATGGCGTTCGCGATCATGGCGCTGGTTGAGGAGGACGACGAGGTCGTCTATCCGAATCCGGGCTTCCCTATCTATGAATCGCTCATCGGCTACATGGGCGGAACACCGGTGCCGATCCGGCTGCGAGAGGAACGCGACTTCCGGCTCGATGCCGAGGAACTCGCGTCCAAGGTGAACCCGCGCACCAAGCTCATCGTCATCAACTCCCCGCAGAACCCCACCGGCGGCGTGCTCACGCGCGAAGACCTGCGCCTGATCGCGGAGACGGCAGTCAAGCACAATGTCTGGGTGCTGGCCGATGAGATCTACGCCGAGATACTCTATGACGGCAAGTTCGAGTCGATCAGCCAATTCCCGAGTGTCCACGAGCGGCTGATTATCCTCGACGGCTTCTCCAAGACCTTCGCGATGACCGGCTGGCGTATCGGCTACGGCATCATGCCGGTTCAGATGGCCGACAAACTGGCGCGCATCCAGACCAACATGAACTCCTGCACGGCGACCTTCACCCAGCGCGCCTGCCTGGACGCCTTGAACGGTCCCCACGACGACGTCGACCGGATGGTGGCCGAGTTCAAGAAGCGCCGCGACTTCATCGTTCAGGGCCTGAGTGAGATCCCCGGATTCCGCTGCCGGATGCCGCTCGGAGCCTTCTACGCCTTCCCGAACGTCGAGGGCACCGGCGTCGACTGCGAAGTGCTTGCCCATCGGCTGCTCGAAGAGAAGGGCGTGGCCTGCCTTGCCGGCACCTGTTTCGGCAAGTACGGCGACGGCTTCCTCCGCTTCAGCTACGCCAATTCAGTCGAGAACATCGGCAAGGCGCTCGAGCGCATCAAAGAACTGGTCAACAAGAAGTAGCGGCCCATGGCCGCCGATCGCCAGTCGCCCGAAGCCATCCGCGGGTGGCTGGTCCGACTGGGGCATCTCTCCTTCGACGACTTTCTCCTTCTTGCCCCTCCGGTTCTCGCTTCATTCTTCATCGTTCATCCCTCATTCTTGCCCGACTGGTCGCTCGCTCTCAACAACACCCCGCACATCCTTCTCCACCTCCGCCGTTCCGTCAATCTGCAATCTGCAATCTGCAATCTGCAATCGTCCCCCTCCGCGGCGGACATCCGCGCTGCCCAGCGGCGGCTTGTGACTCACTTCGCGTACGACCTCCTCCGCGCCAAAGCCCCTCCCCTCTATGACTCCCTGCCCTGGCACGACTGGGACTTCTCGATTGTCTCAAAGCCATTCCCGCTCTGGAAGACTCGGTTCCTGCTGGCCGGCGACGGAACCACGGTCACGATGTGTCGCTGCCGCAAGTCAGCCGGCGTCTACGTAGTCGAACCCGATAGGACCATGGCCCGCTACGCCGAACGCAAAGCCGCCCTGGAGAAAGTCCGACGCTTCAAGGTCGTCAACTCCTCCCTTACACCCTCTCTCCCTCTCCACGCCAACTCCGTTGACCTAGCCATCGTTGGTTCGATGCCAAACCTGCAAACTGCAACCTGCGAACTGGTCATTCATGAACTGCTTCGCGTTGCAGCTGGCGTGCTCATCGTCGAGAACAACCCTCTGGCCCGACCGCTAGACCAACAACTCCTGGCTGACTCCGGATTCCGGCCCGCCTCGGTCGCGGTCCGCGGCCTCGGCCCGCGCCGCTGCTGGTGGCTGGCAAGGACGTGAATCAGACTCATGGCTGCATCCGCTTCGTGTCTTTGTGTCTTTGTGGTGAATTCCCTTCCGTCTCCTTGACCTCCCGCTCTTAAGTACCATAATCTGTTCGTGCGCACGTTCGACCCGGACAGCTATGAGCCGGACCCTGACTTCGAGGGACGGCCCGACACCGTTTCGGCGTTCAGAGAGCAGTTGCGACGTGACTACGAGGGCCTGCCGCTCGACAAGGTCATGC
>Ga0209610_1000175_pt1 | contig 33072 bp, 30 predicted proteins | sample LakKivw275mmetaG_FD_184137 | JGI IMG/M metagenome (GOLD analysis project Ga0209610, IMG submission 184137) | Anoxic lake water microbial communities from Lake Kivu, Rwanda to study Microbial Dark Matter (Phase II) - Lake Kivu water 275m metaG... | ecosystem: Environmental > Aquatic > Freshwater...
GAAGAAACGGCCTTGCTCGAATCGCTGGAAGGCCGCCGGGGCCAGCCGCGGTTGAAGCCGCCTTTTCCCGCGGCCGTCGGGCTGTTCCGCTCGCCGACCGTCATCAACAACGTCGAGACCCTGGCGTCCGTGCCCCAAATCCTCTTGCACGGCGCCGACTGGTTCGTCGGCCGGGGATTGCCCAAGGACGGCGGAACGCGCCTCTTCGGGATCAGCGGGGCCGTGCGGCGGCCCGGCGTCTATGAGCTTCCCGTGGGGACGCCGTTGCGGGCGATCATCGAGGACCACGCCGGCGGGTTGCCGGAGGGCCGGCGCATCAAGGCCGTCGTGCCCGGCGGGCTGTCGGCGCCGGTCCTCAAGCCCGAGGAGCTCGACCTGCCCATGGACGTCGATTCCCTGGCCAAGGCGGGCTCGATGCTGGGCTCGGCCGGGATCGTGGTCATTCCGGACGGCACGCCGATGTTGGACGTCCTTCACGTCATGGCCCGTTTCTATGCCCACGAATCCTGCGGCAAGTGCACGCCCTGCCGGATCGGCACGGCCTGGATCCTCAAGATCGTCGAGCGTCTGAAGCGCGCCGGCGGAGGGCCCGCCGACCTCGATCTCATCATCGCGCTGGCCGGGGGCATCAAGGGCCGGACGCTCTGCCCCTTCGGCGACGGGGCGGCCCTGCCGATCCAGGCCCTCGTGACCAAGTTCCGCGGAGAGCTCGAAGAGGCGGTGGCCCGATGAGCGAACCCCGGCGGGTCAGGCTCACGATCGACGGCCGGACCGTCGAAGCCGACGCCGGCACCAACGTGCTGAAGGCCTCCGAGGCGGCCGGCATCGACATCCCGCATTTCTGCTACCACCCGGGGCTCGAGATCGAGGGCAGCTGCCGGATGTGCCTGGTCGAGATCGAGGGCCTGCCGAAGCTCGAGCTGTCCTGTTCGACCCTCGTCCGCGAAGGCCTGGTCGTGCGGACGTCGACCGAGCGCGTCCGGTCCGCCCGCAAGGACGTTCTCGAATTCCTGCTGGCCGAGCACCCCCTCGACTGCCCCATTTGCGACAAGGCGGGGGAGTGCCTGCTCCAGGACGACTACGACCGGCACGGGCGATATGCCAGCCGCTCGATCGAGACCCGGGAGCGCCGGGAGAAGAAGCTCCCGATCGGGCGACGCCTCATCCTGGACAGGGAGCGCTGTGTCCTCTGCTCCCGCTGCGTCCGGTTCCTGCGGCAGGTCACACGGACCGGGGAGCTCGGCGTCTTCGAGCGGGCCGTCCGCTCGGAGGTGGGGTTGGTCGAGGACCGGCCCGTCGACAACAACTACTCCGGGAACCTCGTCGACATCTGTCCCGTCGGGGCCATCACCGCGGAGGATTTTCGCTTCCGGACGAGGGCCTGGTTCCTGACCCGAAAGCCCACGGTCTGCCCGCACTGCGGCCGGGGCTGCGCCGTCTTCATCGAGTCCGTTTCGGGTTATCCGTTGAAAAGGAGCGACTCGCGCGTCTATCGCGTCACGGCCCGCGAAAATCCGGCCGTCAACGGCCATTGGATCTGCGACCTCGGCCGCGACGGTCGCCATGATATCGACGACGGCCGGACGGCGGGGCTGGCCGGGAAAGGGCGGGAGCTGCCGGGATGGACCTGGCCGGCCGCCCTAGCCCGGGTCGGGGAGGCGATCCGGGCCCTGCCGGCGCCGGACCGGAGAGCCAGGCTGGCCGTCGTCCTGAACAGCCGAATGACCTGCGAGGAGCTGGCCCTGGCCAAGTCCCTGTTCGTGAGAGGCCTGGGGCTCGACCGGATCTATTTCGCCGATGCCAAGCCCGGGGCCGGTGACAGGCTCCTGCTGACGCCTGAGCGCGTGCCGAACGCCCGGGGAGTTCTCGAAGCGGGTTTCGATCCCCGTCTGCCCGGCCTCCACGAGCTGGCGGCGTCGAAGGTCGCGCTCATCTTCGGGACCGGCCTGGCCGCCCACTTCCCGGAAGAGGCCCTCGCGGAGGTGCTGGCCGAGATCCCGGAGAAACACATTTTTTCTTCTCACGCGACCCCTCTCGACCGCCTCGCCGACACCGTCATCCCCACCGCCGTTCCGGCGGAGAAATCAGGTACTTATATCAACGTTGAAGGGCTCAGGCAGACGTTTGCCCAGGCCCTCAGGCCTTGCCCAGGCGTCGTTACAGAGGGGGACATCTTATCGGGCCTGGCGGACCGGTTGGCCATCGACGCCGGGAGGGACGATGCTCGCTGACACGCTCATCGTCCTGGTCAAGGTGGTCCTCGCCCTGACCTGGACTCTCCTTCTGGCCCTGTTCCTGACTTGGGTCGAGCGGAAGGAGAGCGCCGTCATGCAGGACCGGATCGGGGCCAACCGCGCCTCGGTCTTCGGGATCAGGCTGTTCGGCTTGTTCCAGCCTTTTGCCGACGCCATCAAGATGCTTTTCAAAGAGGATTTCACCCCGGCGTTCTCCCAGCGGGTCCTCCATTGGCTGGCGCCGGCGCTCTCCTTCTTCTTCGTCGCCGTGTCCATCGTCGCCGTGCCCTTCGGCGACCCGGTCCGCCTGTTCGGCCGGACGATCCCCCTGCAGGTCGCCGATCTCAATGCGGCCGTCCTCTTCGTCTTGGCCATGCTCAGTCTCGGCATCTACGGCATCCTCATCAGCGGCTGGGCGTCGTCGAACCGGTTCGCCCTGATCGGCAGCCTGCGCGGAGCCGCCCAGCTCATCTCCTACGAGGTCGGCCTGGGCCTGTCCCTCGTCGGACTCGTCATGGTCTTTCCGTCGCTCAGCCTGTCGCGCATCGTCGATTTCCAAGGCGGGCTCCTGTTCGGCGCGATCCCCAAGTGGGGCGTCGTCATCCAGCCCCTCGGCTTCGCCGTCTTCTTCCTGGCCGGGATGGCCGGGACGAAAAGGGTCCCCTTCGACATGCCCGAGGGCGAATCCGAGATCATCGGCTTTTACACGGAATACGGCGGCCTCAAGTTCGGCCTGTTCATGTTCACCGACTTCCTCGAGGTCATCGTCTTCGCGGCGCTGGCCACAACGCTCTTTTTCGGCGGCTGGCAGGTGCCTTGGCTCCTCGACGGCGGCTTCTCTTTCCCCTGGGGAGGAGGGCCCGCCCTGCCGTCCTGGGCGGTGACCGTCCTGCGCGTGTTGTCTTTCAACCTCAAGGTCCTGTTCTTCTGCTGGCTTCAGGTCCTGACCCGCTGGACCTACCCGCGCTTCCGCTACGACCAGGTCATGGACCTCGGCTGGAAGGTCCTGGTGCCCCTCGGCGCGCTCAATGTCCTGGCGACCGGGCTGGTCCTGGCGGTGCGTTAGGAGGCCCATGATCAAGGCTTGGCTGGTCGTCAAGGAGCTCCTGAGAGGGGCGCGGATCACCTCTCGCCACTTCTTCGTCAACATGACCTTCCACACGCTGAGGCTGTTCGGCGTCAAGACCAAACGGCGGGGGGCCGTGACCATCCAGTACCCCGAGGTCCGCAAGGAGCTTTCGCCCCGGCATCGGAGCCTCCACCGCATCCGGCCCCGCGACGACGGCAAGCCGAGCTGCGTGGCCTGCATGCTCTGCGTCACCGTCTGCCCGTCCGAGTGCCTCTACGTCGAAGCGGCGGAGGACCCCGACCCGGAGGTCCAGAAGCGGCCCGCCTCGTTCGTGGTCGACCTCAACCGCTGCTGTTTCTGCGGCTTCTGCGTCGAGGCCTGCCCGGTTGACGCCATCCGCATGGACACGGGCGAGATCCGCCTTGCGGCCCGCGGTCGGGCCGATCTCCGCATCCCCCTCGACAAGCCATGATCCCGCCCGCGGACCGTCTGACGATCGGTGGCATCGAGGTCATCCGGCTCCTCGACGGGACCTTCCGGGTCGACGGGGGGGCCATGTTCGGGGTGGTGCCCCGCACGCTCTGGGCCTCGAAGGCCGCGCCGGACCGGGAGAACCGGATCACGCTGGCGCTGAACTGCTACCTTGTCCGGACGCCCGGGGCGAACGTCCTGCTCGATACCGGGGTCGGGCCCGACGTCGGCCGGCGCCACTCGGATTTCTATTCCTTCGACCGCCGCCCGGGGCTTTTCGAGTCTCTGGCCGGCCTCGGCCTGGCCCCGGAGGCGATCGACGTCGTCGTCAACAGCCACCTCCATTTCGATCACTGCGGCGGCAACACGCTGAAGACGGCCGACGGGACGTGGGCGCCGGCCTTCCCTCGGGCCCGCTATGTCGTCCAGAAAGGGGAGTGGGGACAGGCCATGTCCCCGGTGGGCCGCGACAAGCCCAGTTACATGCCGGCCCGGCTCAAAACGCTGGCGGGATCGGGACCCTTGACCCTCCTCGAGGGCGACGGCCCCATCGTGCCGGGCCTCGACGCCGTCCTGGTCGCCGGCCATACGGCCTTCCACATGGGCGTCAAGGTCTCGTCGGCCGGCCGGACCTTCTTTTATGCGGCCGACGCCATCCCGACCGCGGCCCACATCGGCCTCGACTGCATCATGAGCTACGACCTCTACCCGGTCGAGACCTTCGAGAGCAAGAAGGCGCTTCTCGAGCGGGCCGAGGCGGGGGAGTGGGTCCTCGGCTTCAGCCATGACCTGGCCGTGCCGTTCGGCCGGCTGCGTCGCGCCGGCAAACGCCTGGCCGTCGTCCCCGCCTCCCCGCCTGAAAACGATTGACATTCCTGGCCCCCCTCTTTTATGATGGGGTTTCGAGCCTGGGTCGTTCTTCTTCGTCTTCGAAGGAGAGATCTGGCGTTTTCACGAACGGCCCAGGATAAATCTTGAGGAGGTATGTTTCATGAAGAAAGTGACCGTTGAAGAACTGTTGGCCAAGGCCAAGCAGCCATCCCTGGACGCCCCGCGGCTCCACAAGTTCTACAAGGGCAAGATGGGCACCGCCGTCAAGTGCCGCGTCCGCGATTTCAACGACTTCGCCATCTGGTATACACCCGGCGTCGCGGCGGTCTGCAAGGAGATCCAGGCCGACAAGCAGAAGGCCTACGAGTACACCAACAAGTGGAATTCCGTGGCCGTCATCAGCGACGGCACCCGCGTCCTCGGGCTCGGGGATATCGGCCCCGAGGCCGGCCTGCCGGTCATGGAGGGCAAGGGCATCCTCTATAAATACTTGGGCGGCGTCGATGCCTTCCCGATCTGCCTCGACGAAAAGGACCCGGACAAGATCATCGAGATCGGCAAGGCCCTTCAGCCGTCCTTCGGCGGCTACAACCTCGAGGACATCGCCCAGCCCAAGTGCTTCCGCATCCTCGACGAGCTCCGCAGGGCCTGCGAGATCCCCGTCTGGCACGACGACCAGCAGGGCACGGCCTGCGTCACCGTGGCCGGCCTGATCAACGCCCTCAAGATCGTCAAGAAGGATATCGCCGAGGTCAAGGTCACCGTCGTCGGGGCGGGCGCCTCGGGCATCAACATCGCCCGCCAGATCATGCTGGCCGGCGCCAACGGCGACAACATGCTCTCGTGCGACACCAAGGGCATCCTCCACCGCGACCGGCGCGACCGGGACAACCTCCAGAAGAACTACCGCGAGAAGTGGGACATCTGCATGCGGACGAACCCCAAATGCAAGGCAGGCGGGGTCCCCGAGGCGATCGCCGGCGCCGACGTCCTGGTCAGCGCTTCGACGCCCGGGCCGGGGACGATCAGGGCCGAGTGGGTCAAGGCTATGAACAAGGACGCCATTGTCTTTGCCGAGGCCAATCCCATCCCCGAGATCTGGCCCTGGGAGGCCAAGGAAGCCGGGGCCCGCATCGTGGCCACCGGCCGGTCCGATTTCCCGAACCAGGTCAACAACTCCCTTGGCTTCCCCGGCATCTTCCGGGGCGCACTGGACGTGCGGGCCAAGACCATCACCGACGGCATGTGCATCGCCGCCGCCCGCGAGCTGGCCAAGGTCGCCGAGGACAAGGGCATCCACGAGGAGTATATCGTCCCGAACATGGACGAGTGGGAGGTCTTCCCCCGGGAGGCCGTGGCCGTCGGCTCCAAGGCGATCGAAGAAGGGGTCGCCCGGTTCAACTTTCCGGCCGACGTTCGCTTCAAGATGGCCGAAGACATCATCCGCGCCTCGCGCGAGGACGTCCAGAAGAAGATGCGCGAGGGCATCATCATCGATCCGGATAAATAGCCTGGCTCGGTCACGAATCGAAGCGGCCCTCAGATGCGAAGCGCCCATATATTTGCCGAAGGCGCAGCTCCGTGTCTCTCCGCTGCGCCTCCGGGCCTCCGCTCACTTCGGCCGCTCCGGGTAGGCCTTGATTTGACAAGACTCCCGTGATTGTGATTCAATATGTGGCAAGTCGAGTTACATTATCACACGGCGCCTATCTCACGTTATTCTATACAATACTACTAAAGGAGGTAGAATCATGAAGAACATCGTGAAAGGCTTAACCCTGGCGCTGATCGTCGTTTTCGCGTTCACGAGCTGCGCCAAGCAACCCACTCAGTTGATGGACCAGGCCAAAGCGGCCCTTCAGAGCGTCATCGACGCCAAGGGCGGCATCTATGCCAAGGATGAGCTGAACCAGCTGCAGGGCGAGCTCCAGGCCGCCCTTGACGCCGTCACGGCTCAGGCCAAAAAATTCTTCAAGAAGTATGGCCCGGCCAAGGAGATGCTGAACAAGGTCGTTACGGACGCCGAGTCCGTCAAGGCCCTCATCCCCGCCCGGATCGCCGAAGCCAAGGCCGCAGCTGAGAACTCGTTGAACGAGGCCAAGGCGGCTGTCGAGCAGGCCAAGGCTCTTCTCGAGAAGGCCCCCAAGGGCAAGGGCACCAAGGCTGACATCGAGGCCATGAAGGCCGACCTGGCCGGTCTCGAAACCGCCATGGGCGACGTCCAGACCTCCCTCACCGCCGAGGACTATTTCGGCGCCAAGGACAAGGCTGAGGCCATCAAGACCAAGGCCGCCGCGATCGTCGAGCAGATCAACGCCGCGATCGCCAAGATCAAGGGACGGTAAGACGCTTCGCCTTGAGGCTCAGTAAAACAGCCGCCCTCGTTCTGGCTGTTTTGCTTTTCGGTTGTCGAACCGCGCCGGTCCCTCCGGAGGTCCACGAGGCTGACCTTCAGGACCAGGACCTCCGAAGGGCCGGCGCTTCTCTTTTCGCGAACCGGGAGCATGCGGCCTATCTGGAGGCCTTGAGCGCGGCCCACCAGTCCCTCGAGAAAGAAAACCTCAAGCTGGGCTGGTTCCGGGACTACGGCAAGGTGCGGCAGCAGTTTGCGGCCGTTCTCCAGACCGGCAACAGCCTCCGGTCGACCATCCAATCGGTCGTCGCGCGGCAGGCCGCAGGCCTCGAACAAAAGGCTGAGGCCGTCCGCAGGCGGCTCCGCGTCCTCGACGACCTGACCCTATCGCTCGTCGAGCGCGGCCCGGCCCGCAGCCGGCTGGCGCTCGCTTCCCTCGCCCTGGACGAAGCGGAGGACCGGATCAAGGCCGGGCGCTTCGAGGAGGGCCAGGCGACGCTCGACAGGGCCTCGGGGCTCGCGACGGACGCCGAAAAGGCCATTCTGGCCCATATCTCCCGCTATCTCGATCCGGCCCAGGTCCGGAGCTGGAAAACGGCCGCCGAGGAAACGGTCGCCGAATCGCGCGCCAGGGGCATCACCGTCCTCATCGTCAGCAAGCTCGAGCGGCGCCTCGCGGTCTACAAGGCGGGCAAGCTCTACCGGACCTACGATGTGGGCCTCGGCTTCAACGGGCTAGCCGACAAACGCTTCGCGGGCGACAATGCCACGCCCGAGGGCCGCTACCTCATCGTCCGCAAGATCCCCTCGAGCCTCTACTACAAGGCCCTCCTCATCAATTACCCGAACGACGAGGACCGGCGCTGGTTCGCCCGGGAGAGGGCCCGGGGCGGGATCCCGCAGAACGTCGGGATCGGCGGCGACGTCGAGATTCACGGCGGCGGCGAGGACAGCTTGACCCGCGGCTGCGTCTCCCTCGGCAACAACAAGATGGACGAGCTCTACGGCCTGGTCTCGGTCGGGACGCCGGTCACGATCATCGGCACAATAGAGCTCGAGAACTACGTGATTAAAGCCATCCGGGACAACTGACATGATGATCAAACGCATCCTCATCGGCCTGGCGGCCCTGACCTATCTGGGCTTTCTGGCCGTCCTTGGCGCCTCGTATTTCATGGGCTTGAAAGAGGCCTCGGCCTGGCCGCCGCCGGTCCAAGCCGTGGACGAGAAGGACGTCGCCAAAGTCGACAAGAACGTCCAGCAGCTGGAGAAGCGGATGGCCTCCCTCCAGCCGAAAGGGCTCTACATCGTCATCGACACGGCCGCGAACCGCCTGACGCTCAAGAACGGCGATCAGGTCATGAAGACGGCCGTCGTCTCGTGCGGCAGCGGCGTCGTCCTCGAGGAGACGGGCGGAAAGAAGCGGAGCTGGGTGTTCGACACGCCCCGGGGCGAGTTCAGCGTCAAGACGAAGATCACCAATCCCTACTGGGTCAAGCCGGACTGGGCCTTTATCGAGGAAGGGGAGAAGATCCCGAAGGGCCTGGAGGACCGGATCGAGGCCGGGACCCTCGGCGACTACGCCCTGGGCTTCGGCCAGGGCTACTTCATCCACGGCACGCTCTATACGCGTCTGCTGGGCCGGAACGTCACCCACGGCTGCGTCCGGGTCGGCGACGACGATCTGAAATTCCTGTATAAGACCGTGCCGATCGGGGCCAAGATCTATATCTATTGATGAGGGCGGCGATGAAAAAAATAGCGGCGTTCGCGGCCCTCGCGGCCGTTGGATTGGCGGGGGCCATGGGAGCGGCCAAGGTGGACCGTGTGGCCCTGGCGAAGAAGCAGGACGTGCTTAACGCGGAGTACAACCTGGCGAAGGAAGCCAAGTTCTACTTCGTTTTCGACGTCGAGGGGCGGAAGATCGAGCTTCGCGTCCGGGGCGTGGCCCTCCAAACGTGGCCGATCGAATCGATGAGATTCTGGGGCCGGCCGGAGTTCTCGGGGAACGTGGATCTCGTCAAGAAGACGACGCTCAAGACGCCGGAGCGGATCGTTATCAAGCCGGGAGACACGGAGACCTCGATCAAGGTGCCGACCCCCAAGCCGGGCACGTCGGTGCTCACCGCGACCGCGGCCGACTACGATCTCGAGGCCCTCGAGCTCCGGAACATGCCGACGCGCTTCAGCCTCGACTTGAGCAACGGGCTTCATATCAGCGTCAGGGCCCGGACCGGCGGCTCCCCCGGACTGGGGGCGAGGTTGAAGGACGCCTGGCGCTGGTATGTCACACTGCCGCTCGAGAACCTCTTCGGGAGACGCAAGGGGAAGGAGCTCTCGGAGCTCGAGCTGGTCTTTGCCGACGGCAAGGATCCGCAATCGATCTACTGGCATCTGTTCGACGGAATCAAGGGCATTATCATCTGATAATCCTTTTATAATTAATCAAATATGAAGAAAATCGAGTATTTTGTTTTAATACTTGACAACAGTATACTAAGATTTTATAATATATTATCGCTAAATAAGATTCTCCAGGAGGATTCAGATGAGTAAGATCATAGGCATCGACCTGGGCACGACCAATTCCGTCGTCGCTATCCAGGAAGGCGAAAAGACAACTGTCATCCCGAATGAGGAAGGCGGCCGGACGACGCCGTCTGTCGTGGCTTTTTCCGCCAAGGGCGAGATCCTGGTCGGCCAGGTCGCCAAGCGCCAGCGCGTGACCAACCCCGAGAACACGATCTATTCGATCAAGAGGTTCATGGGCCGCCGCTACGGCGAGGTCGGCCAGGAGATCAAGCAGGTCCCGTTCAAGGTGACCGAGGCTTCCAACGGCGACGTTCGCGTGGAGGCCCACAACAAGCTCTACGCGCCGCCCGAGATCTCGGCCTTCATCCTGCAGAAGCTGAAAAAGGCCGCGGAGGACTACCTGGGCGAGAAGGTCGAGCGGGCCGTCATCACCGTTCCGGCCTATTTCAACGACAGCCAGCGCAAGGCCACCAAGGACGCCGGGCAGATCGCGGGTCTCAAGGTCGAGCGGATCATCAACGAGCCCACGGCCGCGGCCCTGGCCTACGGCATGGACAAGAAGAAGGACGAGACGATCGCCGTCTACGACTTCGGCGGCGGCACGTTCGACATCTCCATCCTCGAGGTCGGCGAGGGCGTCGTCGAGGTCAAGGCGACCAACGGCGACACGCACCTCGGCGGCGACGACCTGGACCAGCGGGTCCAGGACTGGATCGTCCAGGAGTTCAAGCGCGAGTCGGGCATCGACCTGACCAGGGACAAGATGGCCCTGCAGCGCCTGAAAGAGGCCGCTGAGAAGGCCAAGATCGAGCTCTCGACGACCATGGAGACCGAGATCAACCTGCCGTTCATCACCGCCGACGCCTCCGGGCCGCGGCATCTGTTGATGAAGATGACCCGGTCCAAGCTCGAGCAGCTCTGCGAGGATCTCATCCAGCGCTCCGTCGCCCCCGTCCGCCAGGCCCTGGCCGACGCCAACCTCAAGGCCTCCGATATCAACGAGGTCGTCCTCGTCGGCGGCCAGACCCGCATGCCCCGCATCCAGCAGCTCGTCCACGAGCTCTTCGGGCGGGAGCCCCACAAGGGCGTCAACCCGGACGAGGTCGTGGCCGTCGGCGCGGCCATCCAGGGCGGCGTCCTCTCGGGAGCCGTCAGGGACGTGCTCCTGCTCGACGTGACGCCGCTGACGCTCGGCATCGAGACGCTGGGCGGCGTCTTCACCCGGATGATCGCCCGCAACACGACCATCCCGACCAAGAAGACCGAGATCTTCTCGACCGCCTCCGACAGCCAGCCGAGCGTCGAGATCCATGTCCTTCAGGGCGAGCGTGAGCTGGCCGCCCAGAACCGGACCCTGGGCCGGTTCCACCTCGACGGGATCCCCCCGGCCCCCCGGGGTATCCCCAAGATCGAGGTTACCTTCGATATCGACGCCAACGGCATCCTGCACGTTTCGGCCAAGGACCTCGGCACGGGCAAGCAACAGGCCATCACCATCACCGGCCACAGCGGGCTCGACGAGAAGGAGATCAACCGCATGGTCAAGGACGCCGAGTCCAACGCCGCCGAGGACAAGAAGCGGCGCGAGACGATCGACGCCCGCAATCATGCCGACCAGCTCGTCTACAGCCTGGAGAAGCTCCTCCGCGAGAACAAGGACAAGATCCCGGCCGACGAAGCCGAGCGCGTCCAGCGGGAGATGGAGAACACGAAGAAGGCCATGGAATCGGACGACCTTGACCGTATCCGCAAGGCAACGGAGGACCTGACCAACGCCTCGCACAAGCTGACGGAGATGATGTACCGGCAGGCCGGGCCCCAGCCCGGCGCCGAGGCCGGCGATGCCGGCCCCGGCTACCAGACCCAGGGCGGCTATCAGCAACAACCGCCCCAGGGGGGAAACGGCAAGGGCGCCGACGAGGGCGAGGTCATCGACGCCGAGGTGGTCGACGACGAGAAAAAGAAGTAGGCCCGGCGGCCTCTGACGGATACATCGGGACCCCCCCGCGGGCCCGCAGCCTGTCCGAGGTGCGGAGATGGCAAAAGATTATTACCGGGTCCTGGGCGTCTCCAAGGAGGCCGCCCTCCCGGACATCAAGAAAGCCTATCGCAAGCTGGCCCGCAAATACCACCCGGACCTGAACCCGGGTGACAAGACGGCGGAGGCCCGTTTCAAGGAGATCCAGGAGGCCTACGCCGTCCTCAGCGATCCGAAGAAGCGGGCCCAATACGACCAATTCGGCGACCTGGGCGGCGTACCGCCAGGCGCCGGCCCTCAGGGCCCCGGCGGCGGCGGTTTCGAGGGCTTCGATTTCTCCGACTACGGCTCGTCGACCTTCCGGGACTTTTTCGAGAACATCTTCGGCGCCGGGGGCATGCGCGGTCCCGCGGCCGGCCCGTCCGGTCCGGAGCATGGCGAGGACCTCCAATACTCGATGCCGATCGGGTTCGAGGACGCTATCCACGGCATCCAGACGAAGATCCGGGTCAACCGCCTGGCCGCCTGCGACGCCTGCGGCGGCTCGGGCCGGTCGGCCGGCTCCAAGCGGAGAAGCTGCCCGACGTGCGGCGGCACCGGCCGGAACGCCATGCAACGGGGCTTCATGAAGTTCTCCGGCACCTGCCCGGCCTGCGGCGGCTCCGGCCAAGTCCCCGGCGAGCCGTGCCCTTCGTGCGGCGGCTCCGGGGCGGCCCAGATCTCCGATCTGATCACGGTCCGCATCCCGGCCGGCGTCGACAACGGTTCCAAGGTCCGGATCCCGGGCCGCGGCAACGCCGGCCGGAACGGGGGCCTCCCCGGGGACCTTTACATCGCCATCGAGGTCACGCCGCACGCGTATTTCCGGCGCGACGGCTCGGACATCTCGGTCCGGGTCCCCATCACGGTCCCAGAGGCCACCCTCGGGGCCAAGATCGAGGTGCCGACCCTTTGGGGCAAGACCACCATCCGCATCCCGCCCGGGACCAAGTCCGGCCAGAAGTTCCGGATCAAGGACCAGGGCGCGCCGGTCCCCGGCCGGAAGGCCCGGGGCGACGCGTTCGCGGAGGTCTACATCGTGCCGCCGCCATTCGGGGATGAGCGGATCCGCGAGATGATGAAAGAGCTCGAACGGATCTCGGGGCCGAACCCGAGGCAGTCCATGGGGATGAACTGAGATGAAAAAAGCGCGCAGGGGAACGGCCAAGGAGCCTCAAGCGTATTATCATATCTCTAGCGTGGCCGAGATGTACGGCATCCACCCGCAGACGCTGCGGCTCTACGAGCGGGAAGGGCTGCTCAAGCCCTCCCGGAGCGAGGGCAACACCCGCCTTTATTCAGCCCAAGACCTGAAGCGGCTGGAGACCATCCTGAACCTTATCCGCGATCTCGGCGTCAACCTGGCCGGAGTCGAGGTCATCCTGAACATGCGGGACAAGATCGAGCGCATCGAGGCCGAGGTCACCGAGTTCCTCGATTACGTCCGGCGCGAGTTCTTCGCCGGCAAGGAGGAGGAGTTCGAGGCCCGGCGCCGGGCTTTGGTCAGCGTCCGGCCGAGCGGCGTCGTGAAGGTCAAGGACCGCGGCGAGTAGGACATGGATTACCGGGACTTCTTCGACTCCAGGAACATCAAGCGCTACCTGGAGGAGATCGCCAAGTTCCCGCCGCTCACCGAAGAGGACGAAAAGAAGCTGGGGGAGAGGATCCGCCATGGCGACAAAGAGGCCCTCCAGGCCCTCGTCAAGTCCAACCTCAAGTTCGTCGTCTCCTACGTCAAGAAATACCGCGGCATGGGGCTGGGCCTGCTCGACCTCATCGACGAAGGGAACATCGGGCTGATCGAGGCCGCCAAGCGCTTCGATCCGACTCGCGGGGTACGCTTCGTGTCCTACGCCGTCTGGTGGATCCGCCAGGCGATCCTTCACGCCCTGACCATGTCGGCGCGGATCACGCGCATCCCGCAGAAGATGGCCGACCAGATCTCCCAAATGAAGAAGGTCACGGCGGAGCTCAAGGCGGAGCTGGGGCGGGACCCCACCCGGGAGGAGATCGCCCGGGGGATGAGCATGAAAGGCGAGACCGTGACCGAGACGGACATCGAGGACCTGGAGATCCTCGGCGAGCGGAACCTGTCCCTGAGCGACCGGACGGGCAATGATGAAATGGAGGTCGAGGATCGGATCAGCGACGAATCCTCGCCCTCGGTTGAGTACCAGATCATCAAATCGGCCGTCCAGCAGCAGATCCGGGACACCCTGAGCGAGCTGGATGAGAAAGAGGCCCTTGTGATAAGATTACGTTTTGGGCTGGACGACGACCGGCCGCGGACCCTCCAGGAGATCGGCCGCCAGATGAAGCTGACCCGGGAGCGGATCCGTCAGATCGAGATGAAGGCGATGCGCAAGCTCAGCCGGTCGCGCAACCTCCAGCACCTGCGAGGTTATCTCAATTGAGCGAACCGACCGTTTGCGGCAAGTGCCAGGGGACCGGCTGGCTCATCGAGGACGCCGGAGGCTCCCAGGTCGCCAAGCGGTGCAGCTGCTTCGGCCAGCGCTGGAAGCAGTCCCTGCTCGACCAGGCCAACATCCCCCGGCGCTATCAGGCCTGTACCCTGGACAATTTCGAGGTCCACAACGATTCGCACAAGGCCGCGCTCAAGATCTGCCGGCAGTTCATCAAGAACTACCCGGCCCAGGAGGTCGGGCTGCTGTTCATCGGGCCCTGCGGAGTGGGGAAGACGCACCTGGCCGTGTCCGTCATCCAGGAGCTCATCCGGGCCAAGGACGCGTCGTGCATCTTCTACGATTTCCGCGACCTCATCCGGGAGATCCAGAGCACCTTCACACCCGAATCGACCCTGTCCGAATCGGACGTCCTGGAGCCGGTTTTCCAGTCCGATGTCCTCGTCCTCGACGAGCTGGGGGCCAAGCGGACGACGGCCTGGGTCGAAGAAACGGTCTTCTACATCATCAACCACCGCTACAACCACAAGAAACTCACCCTATTTACCACGAACTATCCTGACACAGATGCTAAAGAAGACGGACGGGATGCTTTTTATAAGAAAGAACCAGATAATCTAGTTGGTCGGATCGGCGAACGTCTCCGCTCTCGTATCTACGAAATGTGCAAAGTCGTGGAGATCCAAGGCGAGGATTACCGTAAAATCGCCAAACAGGCCAGCTACCGGTTCTGACGTTCCGGGCAACTGTCTATCCTAACGCCTTTTCTTTAGTTGGGGGATGAGATGGGGGAAAGAAGATCATCAAGGGACAGGCGATCCTATCTTATCGAGGCCGTCCGGAAGAGGCGAAAAAAGGTGCGGCTTATGGCCGTTGAACTGGCCGGCGCGGGGTGCCAGCTTTGCGGGTATGATCGCTGCTCAGAGGCTCTTGAATTCCATCACCTCGACGATAAAAGGAAGGATTTTTCGATCTCCAATAGCGGGCATTCTCGCAGTTGGGCCAGGGTCAAAGGCGAGATATCCAAGTGCATTCTTTTGTGTGCGAACTGCCATCGCGAAGTCCATGCCGGGCTTAAGTCCATAGAGAATCCTGAGATAGCCCAGATTCCCTCGACCGAAACAGCCTCTTAGCCCTGTTGCACCAACGTGATAAGTTCCGGTTTTGGCAACGTAAAAACTTCCGCTTTTTTGGGCTAAGTTATGGCCTCCTGAGGAAGGAGGCCGGCCTTGAAGCGAAAGGAACTTATCACCTTGAGCCGTGTCGAGCATGATCGCTACCTGATCATCGGCAAGGTCATGAAGCGGGAGATGAGCCAGGTCGAAGCGGCCGATCTCTTGAACATCTCCGACCGGTATGTCCGGACGCTCATCGGGAAGGTCAGGAAGAAGGGGTTTAAGGGGTTAGCCCATGGGAACCGAGGTCGGGCTTCTCCCAGGAAGATGTCCGAGTCGGAGGAGAAGCGGATCGCCGGGATCATCCGGGAGAAGTACTGGGATTTTGGACCGACCTTTGCCGCCGAGAAGCTCTGGGGGAGGGAGGGTATCAGGATCAGTGACGAGAAGCTGCGGCAGATCATGATCAAAGAGGGGATCTGGCGGGCGCGGCGGCGTCGGGGCGAGATCCATCAGTGGCGGGAGAGGAAACACTTCTACGGGCAGTTGGTGCAGATGGACGGCTCCCACCACGCCTGGCTCGAGGAGCGCGGTCCGAAGCTCGTTCTGATGGGCTACATCGACGATGCGACCAACATCAGTTATGGCCATTTTTACGACTCCGAGGGGCTCCAGCCAGCGATGGAGAGTCTGGAAGCCTATATCCGGCGCTATGGCGTTCCAAGAGCGCTTTATCTCGATAAATTAAGCACTTATAAGGCCGTCCGTCAGCCAACGCTAGAGGAGTTGCTGAGGGGTGAAGAGGCGCAGACGCAGTTCGAACGAGCGGCCAAGGAGATCGGGATCGACGTCATCCATGCCGACTCGCCGCAGGCCAAGGGCCGGATCGAGCGGGAGTTCGGAACGCTGCAAGACCGGTTGGTCAAGGAGCTGAGGCTGGCCGATGTCCGGTCCCGGGACGAGGCAAACCGGTTCCTGGAGAGCTACTGGCCGATCCATAATCAACGTTTTGCCAGACCCGCCAAGTGTCCGGAAGATCTTCATCGGCCCCTGTCCAAAGGGCGGGACCTTCGGGACATCTTTTGCCTCAAGGGCTCCCGGACCATCAACGACGGTTATATGGTCCGCTGGAAGGGGCGGGTGCTCGCCATCGCCAACCCATCGATCGCCATGAAGAGGCGCCAGACGCAAGTCCTGGAGCGCTTTGACGGCACTCTGACCATCCGCTTCAACGGCAGGAGCCTAGAGTATCGAGAAGTCCAGGATATCAAACCGGGCCCTCGGCCCTTGGAGGAGCCGAAAAAAGCTCCGGAGAAGCAGAAAAAGCCCTGTGTCCCGGCTCCGAACCATCCTTGGCGCAGGTGGGACCCGAGTCTCCATCACAACAGCTCCCTAGAACGGATCTGTCGATGAGCAAAGCGGAACAGTTCACGTTGGTGGAAACCGGAACAAATCACGTTGGCTTGACAACAGCCTCTTAGCCCTTGCTTTTTTGGGGCCTGCGTGCTATATTGCGCCAGCCTGCTCCTCGGTAGCTCAATCGGCAGAGCGGGTGGCTGTGTTATTCGCAGCTTCCACGAGAAATCGTGGATGAAAAACCGGGTGAATTCAGGGAAGCCCTCCCTTCGCCGGCGCGAAGACGGGTAATCCTGAGCCAAGCCCCATCCCGGCGGGATGGGGAAGGTGCAGAGACTAGAGCATCGCTCGTACCGCGGTTTCGGCCGCGGGAAGCGCCCGGCACCCTCACCCCTTATCGGGGCGGGTGAAGAGATAGTCCAAGCCCGGAAGAAATTTCGGGGCGCTTGTAACCACTAGGTTGCAGGTTCGAGTCCTGCCCGAGGAGCCATTTTTCCGATCCCGTCGCCGACCGCCCGGAGGGGACGCCGTGGCCAAGATGGAACGACCGTTCGACGAAGAGCTCAAATCCCTCAAGGAAAAGCTCCTGGAGATGGCCGCCCGGGCCGAGGAGCAGATCGTTCTCGCCGTCCGCGCCCTCAAGGACCGCGAAGAGAAGCTGGCCTGCCAGGTCCTCGAGCGCGAGGAGGCCGTCAACCTGCTCGACATCGAGATCGACGGGATGTGCATGCGGCTTCTCGCCCTGCGCCAGCCCCTGGCCACCGACCTGCGCTTCATCACCTCGGCCATGAAGATCTCGAGCGACCTCGAGCGCATCGGCGACCTGGCGGTAAACATCGCCGAGCGCACCCAGGACCTCCTCAAGCAGCCGGAGCTCAAGCCCCTCATCGATATCCCGCGCATGGCCGAGCTGGCCCAGGCGATGGTCCGCGACGCCCTCAACGCCTTCATCCAGGGGGACGACGTCCTGGCCCGCGATGTCTGTCTGCGGGACGACCAGGTCGATCAGCTCAACGACCAGGTCTTCCGGGAGCTCTTGACCTACATGATGCAGGACCCGGGCACGATCTCCCGGGCCGTCGACCTCATCCTCGTCGGGCGCCACCTCGAGCGCATCGCCGACCATGCCACCAACGTCGGCGAGGACGTCATCTACATGGTCAAGGGCAAGACGATCAAGCACCATATCGAGGAAGGCCGGCTCTCCGGCCTCAAAGCCTGCGCCGGCGATTGACCCGGACGGGCCTCAGCTCATCTTTCGGATCCGGACCTCGATCTCTTTCTCGCCCTGCAGGAGCTTGACCAGCCGGCCGGTGTCCGTGTCACCGGTGTGATAGGGATAGAGGATCTTCGGCCGGAAGGCCGTGGCCGCGTCCGCGACCTGTTCGGGGCTCATCGTGTAGGGCAGGTTCATGGGCAGGAACGCGATGTCGATCGAGCGCAGGGCCTTCATCTCCGGGGTGTTCTCGGTGTCTCCGGCGATATAGACCCTTTTCCCGCCGAACGCGACGATGTAGCCGTTGCCGCTGCCCCTGGGGTGGAAGGGCTGGCCGTCGGAGCGCTTATGGTCGATGTTGTAGGCGGGGATCGTTTCGATGGAAAGCCCGCGGACGGTCTTCGTCTCGCCGTTCCCCATGATGACCGCGCCCGGGAGCTTCGAGGCGCAGGACTTCGAGGCCACGATAACGGCGTCCTTCTTCGCGACCTCCTTGAGGGCCTTGAGATCCATGTGGTCGAAATGCTCGTGGGTGATGAGGACAAGGTCGGCCTTGGGGAGCGAGGCATAATCGGCCGCCTCGCCGTAGGGATCGATCTGGATCGAGAGGCCGTCGAAGGCCATCATGAGCGAGGCGTGTCCCAGAAAGGTGATCTCGAGGTCTCCCTTGGACGTCGGGATGACATCTTTCTCGAACCGCGGTTGGGCGGCGGCGGCGAATCCCAGGGCCAAGACAGCCAAGACCAAGGCGGTTCTTTCCATGATGTTCCTCCCGGCGCGTTTGCGGCCATTATACTCAAAAAACGCTGTCAAAGCCCGGCGATTCGTTTATAATACCGCCGGCGATGATGAAGAAATCGCTCTTCCTGAGGATCTTCCTGGGCTATGCGGCCGTGATCGCCCTCCTCGTGGCCGGGGTCGAGTTCTTCGCCCCGCGGGCGATGCGGCAGCATCACGTCGAGGAACGATCGGCCAGCCTGACCCATATGGCCGTTGTCCTCGAGGCCCAGGTCGTCCCGTTCCTGACCGGGTCAGGCGCCGGCGACCTGTCCGGGCTCGTCCACGCGTACGGACGCGAGACGGCGACCCGGATCACGGTCATCGACCGGGACGGCAACGTCCTCGCCGACTCGGAGCGTGAGCCCCGGGACATGGAAAATCATCTTTTGCGTCCCGAGATCCAAGCCTCGCTCCGGGGCGAGACGACGATGTCCATCCGCCGGAGCTCGACGCTCGGGACCGAGATGATGTACCTGAGCGTGCCGCTCAGGTCCGGCGGGGACATCGTCGGCGCCCTCCGGCTCAGCTCCTACATGAAAGACTTCGAGACCCTGATGGGCGCGCTGCGCGCCGACCTCTTGAGGGTCCTGGCCTTGGCCACGGTCGTCGCCCTTATCCTGGCCTTTTTCCTGACGCGGTCCGTGGAGTCGCCCGTCCGTGAGGTCATCGACGCCTCGCGCCGGGTGGCCGGAGGCGATTTCGAGGCGGCCGTATCGACCCGCCGTTCAGGCGTCTTCCGCGCCTTCGGCCAGAGCTTCAACGCCATGACCACGCGGCTCAAGGACATGTTCGGCGAGGTCAGCCGGCAGGACGAGGAGATCCGGAGCATATTAGCCTCGGTCCAGGAAGGCCTTTGCGTCATCGATGACAAGTCCCGGATCCTGATCTCGAACGAGGCCTTCCGGCGCCTGGCGGGCGGCGAGGCCCCCGAAGGGCGCCATTTCTGGGAGGTCCTTCGGAGCTCTGCGGCGGCCGAGGCCGTGCGCCAGGCGAGGGGATCGGGGAAGGACGCCACGGCCGAGGCGGAGATCGGCGGCCGGGACTTCCTTGTCAAGGTGACGCCCTTGGCCGGGGGATCCCGCCTGATCGTCACGTTCTGCGGCGTCCCGCGCCCGTAGGACGTGGAGCGGACTCGGGCCCCCTCCTCCCGTTCCCGGGTGTTTTCGGATAGCTCCCTCTCTGCTATAATATTCGACTTCGGCCAGGCCGAAGATCCGATCATGAGCGCCCTGTTAAGGTTATTCGAGAACGAGGTCCAGATCGCGGCCCTCTCCTTCATGGCCGTGGTCTATGTCGTCCGCCTGGCCTGGATCTTCCGGTTCAAGACGCGGCGCGACCGGACCTTTGCCGCCGGGGACGAACGGGCGGGAGCCGGCTATTCCCTGATGAACATCGCCATGCCCGGGGCCATGGAATCCACCCGGAAGCGCCCCTTCTTCTATGCCCAGTTCGTGATCTTCCATCTCGGCGTCGCGGCGGCCATCGCCGGGACGTTCATCATCCCCTACGCGCCAGGCCTTTTCCGGCACGCCGTCCTCGTCCGCCTGTTCCGGGCCGTCGTGGGCGCGGCTTTCGTCGTCGGTCTGATCCGGATGGGTCGGCGCCTGACGAACCCCGTGCTGCGGACGGTCAGCTCGCCCGACGACTATTTCGCCCTCGCCCTGCTCATCGTCTGGTTCGCGGCCGCCGTTCTGGCCATGCCGAACCGGCCGGAGCAGGGAGAGGCGCCGCTCATCGCCTATTTCGGGCTGACGGCCTTTTTCCTCGTCTACGTGCCGTTCTCGAAGATCTGCCACTATCTCTACTATCCCTTCACCCGTTACTACCTCGGCCGGTCGCTCGGGCACCGCGGCGCCCTGCCGCCGGCCGTCAAGGCCAAGGAGCCCGCGTGACGCGCCGCAGGAAGGTCCCGTCCGCGGTCGTCGATTCGCCGCTCGACACGCGGACCCAGGCCAAGGCCAAGGAGGACCGCCTGCCCTCGGTCGAGGACGGGCGGCTCATGACCTATGAGGCCGGGGACAACGTCGGCCGTTTCCTGGCCCTCCTGGCGGGCCGCATCTCGCGGCCTCTGGCCGTCTCGATGACCGCCTGCGTCCACTGCGGCCTGTGCGCCGAATCATGCCACTATTTCCTGACCCACCCCGACGATCCGACGATGACTCCGGTTTGGAAGGCCGATCAGATCCGCAAGGTCTTCAAGCGCTACGTCGATTGGACCGGACGCATCGCGCCCTGGTGGGTCAAGGCGGCCGCGCCCGAGGGGGACGAAGACCTCAACCGCCTCAAAAACATTGTCTTCGGCAGCTGCAGCGCCTGCCGCCGTTGCACCTACAACTGTCCCATGGGCGTCGATACGGGCCTGCTCGTGCGGTTCACCCGCGGCCTCCTCACGGAGCTCGGCATCGTCCCCGAGGGCGTATTCAATGTCAGCCGCGACCAATGGGAGACGGGCAACCAGATGGCGGTTACGGAGGACGACTATCTGGAAACACTGGCTTGGATGCGCGACGAGGTCCGGACGGAGCTGGGGACCGAGGCGGTCGAGATCCCGGTCGACAAGCCCGACTGCGACGTCCTCTACACGATCAATCCCCGCGAGATCAAGTTCGATCCCCGCTCGATCGCCTACGCCGCAAAAATCTTCCACGTCGCCGGCGAGTCCTGGACCATGCCGAAATGGGGCTGGGACCAGACCAATTTCGGGCTGTTCTCGGGCGACGACCGCCTCGGCGCCTACGTCGCCCGCAACGTTTACGAGGCGGCCGACCGGCTCCGGGCGAAGCGGATCGTCATCTCGGAGTGCGGCCACGGCTACCGGTCGACGCGCTGGGAGGGCTACGACTGGGCGGGCTACGACCAGAAGCGGCCCACGGAATCGGTCGTGGTCACCCTGAAACGCTACCTCGAGGAGGGGCGGATTGACGTGGACCCCTCCCGGAACGCCGAGCCGGTGACCTTCCACGACTCCTGCAACATCGCCCGTTCGGGCGACCTCGTCGAGGAGCCGCGGGAGGTCCTGCGACGGGTCTGCGCGGATTTCCGCGAAATGCACCCCAACCGCCGGGAGAACTTCTGCTGCACGGGCGGCGGCGGCCTCCTGTCGATGGCCGAATACCGGCCGCTCCGGCTCGAGTCGGCGAAGATCAAGGCCGACCAGCTGCGGGCGACCGGCGCCAAGCTCGTCTGCACGATGTGCCATAACTGCGTCGACGGACTGAACGACGTCATCAAGCACTATCAGATCCCGATGAAGGTCGTCCAGGTCCTGGAGCTCGTTTCCAATGCCCTGATCGTTCCGCCCCGGCGCAAGGCTTAGAGGAGATCATCATGCCATTCGTTGAGAGCGAAGGACGTCCGGTCGAGGTCAACGAGGAGGGCTTCCTCGTCCGCCCCGAGGAGTGGACCGAGGAGATGGCCAAGCACCTGGCCCGGGTTGAAGAAGGGTTGGCCGAGCTGACCCCCGAGCACTGGGCGGTCATCCGCTATATCCGCGAGTACTATTTGGACAAGAAGCTCGCCCCGATGGTCCGGAAGATGTGCCAGGCCACGGGCTTTCCGCTGATGAAGATCTACGATCTGTTCCCCTCCGGGCCGGCCAAGGGCGCCTGCAAGGTCGCCGGGCTCCCCAAGCCCGACGGCTGCGTTTAGCCTGGGCCCTTCATCAAAACGCCGGGTTTTTCCTAAGAACCAGAAGACCTTAGACCGGCGTTTTGACCCTTCGGGCGAGTCGATCCGGCCCTTGAAAAAGGCTCTTTGTTCCAGATATCTACCAGAGGCGCAGCTCCGTGTTTCTCCGCTACGCCTCTGGGCCTCCGCTGCCAAGAGGCCGCTCCGGGTAGGCCGCCTCGACTCGTGCAAGGCCCAGGCTAGCCTGGGCCATTTGTCAAGACGCCGGGTTTATCCCTAGAAACCAGAAGAACCAAGGCTGGCGTCTTAGCGCTTTTTTGCTGAGATCGCGGCGATCCTGCCCACGGCCTCGATGGCCTTGCCGATGTGCTCCTCCGTGTTGAAGGGGCCGATGCCGAAGCGGACCGCGCCGTGGATCTTGTCCGTGCCGAGCTGTTCGTGGACGCGGGGCGCGCAGTGCAGCCCCGTCCGGCAGGCGATGCCGAAATCGACGTCGAGCATGGTCCCGACGTCCGCGGCGTCCATCCCCTCGATGTTGAAGGCCAGCACGGCGATGTGGTTGTCCAGGCCGTCGAGGCAATAGAGCCGGACCCGGGGGATGGCCCGCAGGCCATCGAGGAGAAGGGCGGCCAGGCGCATCTCCTCGGCGTGGACCGCTGCCAGGCCCTTCTGCGTGACCCACGTGACCCCCGCCTTGAGGCCGGCGATGCCCAGGACGTTGGGCGTGCCGTATTCGAGTCGGTAGGGATACTCCTCGAGATGCGTCCGGACGGCCGAGCGGACGCCCGTGCCGCCGGCGCGGGTGATCCGGATCTCGACGCCTTCGCGGACATACAGCCCGCCGATGCCGGTCGGCCCCAGGAGGGATTTGTGGCCGGTGAAGGCCACGACATCGAGGCCCTGGGCCTCCATGTCGATGGGCACCTTGCCGGCCGATTGGGAGGCGTCGATGGCGAAGGGGATGCCGGCCTCGCGGCAGAGCCGCCCGATCGCGGCGATCGGCTGGACGGTGCCGATGACGTTCGAGGCGTGATTGACGACGACCAGGCGCGTGTTGGGCCGGAACCGCTTGCGGATCTCGGCCGGATCGACGAAGCCGTGCCCGTCGAACGGTACGTAGTCGACCTCGACGCCCTGCAGCGACAGATGATAGAGCGGGCGGAGGACGGAGTTGTGCTCGAGCGTCGTGGTGATGGCGTGGTCGCCGGGGCGGAGCAGGCCGGAGATGGCGAGGTTGAGGGCGTCGGTCGAGTTGTAGCCGAAGCAGAGCCGGTTCGGGTCCGTGCCGTGGAAGAACCCGGTTAGGAGCGCCCGGGTCTCTTCGACGACGAGGCCGGCCTCCATGCAGAGGTCGTAGCCGGAACGCCCCGGATTGACGCCGAAGTTCCGGTAGAAATAATCCATGTACTGGTAGACCTCCTCGGGCTTGGGGTAGGACGTCGCCCCGTTGTCGAGGAAGATGAGCTTGTTCATGGTCCGCTCCGTATCCGGGATTGCCGCGGCCTCAGGCCGTGAAATGGCATACTAAACGAAGACCGCCGGAATTGCAACCCGCCCGGGCGTCCGTTAGAATGATCGCGAAGGACGAGCGATGGTCTATTTCCTGGGATTGGGCAGCAACCTCGGGCGCCGCGGCGCGAATCTGGCCCGGGCCCGGCGGCTTCTCGAGAAAAAAGGCGTCAGGATCCTGAAGATGTCCTCGATCTATGAAACGGAGCCGGTGGATCTTGCCGACCAGCCCTGGTTCCTCAACCAGGTCCTCGAGGTCCGGTCGGATCGGGATCCGTCCGCCCTTCTCGGTCTGGCAAAGGGGATCGAGGCCGAAATGAAGAGGCTCCCGTCCGTGGCCAAGGGACCGCGCGTGATCGACATCGATATCCTTGCGGCCGGCCGTCTTATCCTCGAAGCGCCCCGGCTGGTCATCCCGCACCCGCGGCTCCATCTCAGGAATTTCGTGCTGGCGCCGCTCGGCGAGATCGCGCCCCGGTTCGTCCATCCGGTTCTGGGCCGGACCGTCGCGGCGCTCGCCCGCTCGTCGGCGGACCCTTCGCGCGTGAAGAAGAGGTCCCGGCCCCGCCGTGCGTCTCTCACGGGCTAGGGAAGAAATCCCCGGCCGGTCGGGTCTAATTGATCTCGGAGGTTCTTATGCGCCGAAGCCTGTTCCTGGGCCTTTCCATGGGATGTCTTTTCGCCGGCGCCGCGTTCTCCGCCGAGATCAGCGGCCGTGTCGTGGGCGCCGCGGAGGACCCCGTGGCCGGGGCCGTCGTCCTGCACCGCTCGAGCGGAGCCAAGGCCGAGACCGATGCGCAAGGGCGGTTCGTCCTCGACCTTCCCGACGCCGGCCGCTACGTTCTCGAGGTCACCCATCCGGAGTACCTCGAGCGCGAATTCGAGATCACCGCCCGCGACCTCAGAAAGCCGCTGACGCTCGTCCTGTCGCCGCTCATCCCTCAAACCAAGGAGGTCGTGGTCACGGCCATGCGCTATCCCGAGCCGGCCATCCAGGTCCCTGCGGCGAGCACGGTCGTTTCAGGGACGGCCCTTTCAGAGGAGATGGCCCCGAACATCAACGATGGCCTGCAGAACGTCCCGGGCGTCGGCGGGCTCGGCACGGCCGGCTTCTCGCTCGTGCCCTCGGTCCGGGGCCTGGCCCGGCGGCGGGTCCTCTACCTCGTCGATGGCGCGCGTCTCGAAAGCGACCGGCGGACCGGCCCCAACGCGTCCTTCGTCAACCCCGACGACATCGACCGGATCGAAGTCCTGCGCAGCGCATCGTCCGTCTTCTATGGCTCCGACGCGATCGGCGGCGTCATCCAGATCCTGACCCGGAGGCCCGCCTTCGAGCCCGGGATCCACGGCCGGCTGAGCGCCGGGCACGGCAGCATCAACGGCGAGAATCGGGTCGGCCTGGGATTAGAAGGCTCGGCGGGACCCTGGGCGTTCTCTCTGTCGTTCCACAGGGACGATGCGGGTCTTTACCGGATCCCGGGCGGAACGAAGGTCCTCCAATCCCAGTTCACCCAGGGCAGCCTCCTAGCCAAGGCCGCCCATCGGACGGACAAGCGCGAGATCGGCATTTCGCTGCTCGCGGCGCGAGGCACGGATATCGGCAAGCCGAGCACGACGGCCTCAACCAAGCCAACCTGGTACCCCCGCGAGAACCAGAACCTCATTCAGTTTCACTGGCGGGAAAAGAACGTGGGCCGGGACGGGGAGCTCCTCTTTCACGTCTTCGCCAATCCCAATTTCCTCGAGACCCTGACCGACACTTACGATGGCGTCCTGACCAAGGAGTCGTACGCCAAGACCGACAGCACCGAGTACGGCGCCCAGGCGTCCTATTCCAAAAAAGTCGACGAGTCCCTGCGTCTCGAGGGGGGAGTGGACTATTTCGGCCGGGCCGGGGCGCACGCCTTCAATTCCTACACGTCCTATGACGAATTCGCCGGCGTTTCCGGCATCGTCAGAGAATATCCCTATGGGACGGCCAGCCGCGGCGACCTGGGATTCTTCTTGTCCGCGGACTACACCGGCATCCGGCATCTTGATATCCTGGGCGGGGCGCGATACGACCTGCTGCGCATGAGGGCCACACCCTCTCCGGACGAGATCTCCATTCCCGAGGTCCTCCCGATCGTGACCAGCGACCGTCAGCCGACGGGTTTTCTGGCCGTCTCCTATCGGCTGGCCGGGGAGATGAGGGCCTTCGTCAACGTTTCCCGGGCCTACCGGCTGGCCAGCATCAACGAGAAATACTACACCGGCATCAGCGGCCGCGGTTTCATCGTCGGTCAGCCGGGGCTCAAGCCCGAAAGCAGCTTCAATCTCGACGCCGGGCTCCGGCTTCCCGGCAAGCGCTATTTCTTCGGCGTCTACGCCTTCCGCTATCTCATCGAGGACATGATCGAACGCTTCCGGACCGACCCCACGACCTACACCTACGGCAACATCGAGAGGGGGCTGATGCGCGGCGTCGAGTTCGAAGCCGAGGCCTTCCTTCGGCCGGGCTGGAAGGTCTTCGGCAACCTGGCGGTCATCCGCGGCCGGAGCCTGGCCGCCGGCGACCCGCTGAACGACGTCCCGCCGTTCCGTGTCTTTGCCGGGACCAGGTACTGGAGGGGGAGGTTTTCGGCCGAGCTCAACGCGACCTTCAGCGCGGCCAAGAACGACCCCGGACCGGCGGAGATCGCCGTCGCCTCGTCGGAACTCGTCAATCTGAAGGCCGGCTATCTCTGGCGAGGGGTGGATCTCTTCGCAACCCTATCGAACGTCTTCAACGCGACCTATATCGCCAGGGCTGATCCGGATGCGATGTTCGAGCCGGGCCGGAATCTGCGGGTTGGCTTCGCCTACGCCTTTTAAAACGCGTCGACGAAATGCTCGAGGCGGTGGTCCCCGGGACCCCGCAAGAGGATAGCAATGACGTCGAAGCGGCAGCCGACGCCGGGGGAGGGGTGGTCGACGAGATAGCCCTGGGCGATACGCCGGATCTGCCGCTGCTTGCCCGGCGTCACGGCCTCCTCGGGCCGGCCGTGGGATTCGTCGGTCCGGGCCTTGACCTCCACGAAGACCAGCGTTGCCCCGTCACGGGCGATGATGTCGATCTCGCCGCGGAATAGGCGAAAACCCCGGACGATGATCTCGTAGCCCTTCTTCTCGAGATAGCGGCAGGCGATGTCCTCGCCCGAGTGCCCGACGGCGGCGGTCGGTTGGCGGGGCGGCATGATGGGTCTGGCTCTGAGGCGCGCCAGGCTCAGGCCTTGGGCGGGCCGGCCTTTTTCCAGCGTACCCCGTCCTTGGTGTCCTCGAGGATGAGGCCCATTGCCAGGAGCTCGCGCCGGATCTCGTCGGCCCTCGGGAAGTCTTTGGCCGCCCGAGCCTTCTGGCGGGCGTCGATCAGAGCTTCGACCTCGGCTTCAAGGCGTTTTTCCGCATCGGGCGCCCCGAAGACCTCACCTGACGCGATGGCTCCGGTATTAGCGACAATCCTGCCCGACGCTCGAACGGTCGGGGAGGGCCTTATGGCAAGAACTCCGTCGATCTCGGCAAAATAGGACGTGAGCCTCTCAGCGTCCGTTCGCGAGACCTGGCCCTCAACAAGCAGGGGATTCACGTTCTTGATCAAAGTAAACACGGCCGCCAGGCCCTCCGCAATGTTGAGATCGTCGTCGAGGCCTTCGGCGAAGTCCCTCCTGGCCTCGGTGATGAGAGGTTCGACGGACCTTGTTCCTGCGGTTGCCGCTTGGACGTCTTTGAGGGCGCCGAGAAAATCGCCGATCCTCTGGCGGGCCGTCCGGGCCTGGTCCAGGGTCTCGAAGGTGAAATTGAGCATCTTCCGGTAGTGTGTTGAAAGCAGCAGATAGCGCAGGTCGAGGGCGTCGTAGCCCTTGGCCAGGATGTCGGCGACGCGATAGACGTTGCCCTTGGACTTGGCCATCTTCTGGCCGTCCACGATGAGGTGGTGGCAGTGGAGCCAATAATGGGCCAGAGGGACGCCGCTCGCCGCCTCGGACTGGGCGATCTCGTTCTCGTGGTGGGGGAAGATGTTGTCGACGCCGCCGCAATGGATGTCGAACGGCTGGCCGAGATACTTGGCGCTCATGGCCGAGCACTCGATATGCCAGCCCGGACGCCCCGGGCCGATCGCCGTCTCCCAAAACGGCTCTCCCTCCTTGGGGGCCTTCCAGAGGGCGAAGTCGTGGACGCTCTCCTTCTCATATTCGTCGGCGTCGCCGCGGGCGCCGGGCCGCCGGTCCTCGAGGTTGATCTTGGACAGCCGGCCGTAGGCGGGGAACTTGTCGATGGCGAAATAGATCGAGCTGTCCTTCCTGTAGGCGATGCCCTTCTCGAGGAGGACCTGGATGAGCGCGACCATCTCGGGGACGTGGGCCGTGGCCCGGGGATAGTGGCGGGCGGGCAGGATGCCCAGGGTGTCGCGCTCCCGGCCGAAGGCCTCGATGAACGGCTGGGTATAGGCGTCGAGGCTGATGCCCCGGTCGTGGGCCCCCTTGATCGTCTTGTCATCGACGTCGGTGATGTTCATGACGTGGACGACCTCGAAACCGCGGAAGGTGAGATAGCGCCGCAGGAGGTCCTCGAAGACGTAGGCGCGCCAGTTCCCGATATGGGGAAAATTGTAGACCGTCGGGCCGCAGGTGTAGAGTGTGACCCGGCCCGGCTCGGTCGGGACAAAGTCCTCGACCCGGCCGGCCAGGGTGTTGTGGAACCGGATCATCCCGCCCATCTTAGCCGTTGCCGCCGAGGAGGTCAACCCTTGAACAGGGGAGGGCGGTTGTGACATAATGCCCCCTCATAATTTCCGGGACAGAGGCACTCCAAAAATGAACACCAAGCTCGGAATCCGCAGAGAGGACATCAATAAGTGGGAAAAGCGCGTCCCGCTCATCCCCGCCCACGCCCGGGAGCTTGCCGACCGCTACCCGATCGAGTTCCGGATCCAACCCTCGACGATCCGGATCTTTACCGACGACGATTATCGCCTCAGCGGCATCCCCGTCGAAGAGGGGCTCTCGCCCTGTCCGATCGTCCTGGCGCTTAAGGAGATCCCGATCGAGCTCATCGAGAAGGGCAAGACCTACCTGTTCTTCTCCCATACGGCCAAGGGCCAGCCCCAGAACATGCCCATGCTCAAGAAGATGATGGACCAAGGGTGCACCGTCATCGACTATGAGAAGATGGTCGACGACAAGGGCCGCCGCGTCCTCTACTTCGGGAACTACGCCGGCCACGCCGGCATGATCGACACGCTCTGGGCCCTGGGCCGGCGGCTCGAGGTCGAGGGCCTCGCCAACCCCTTCACGGTCCTCCGGGAAACGCATACCTACAAGAGCCTCGTCGAAGCCAAGGAAGAAGTCGGAAAGCTGGCCTGGAAGCTGGCCAAACAAGGCCCGCCCCGCGAGCTCGGCCCGATCGTCTTCGGCTTCCTCGGCTACGGCCACGTCTCCGAGGGGGCCCAGGAGGTTTTCGACATCCTGCCGGTCGAGACCATCCGCCCGGCCGACATCCCCGCTCTCTTCAAGGACGGGCCAAAGGAACACAAGAACCTCTACAAAGCCGTTTTCCACGAGGAGGACATGGTCCGGCCGGTCGATCCCGGACGGCCCTTTGATCTCCAGGACTTCTATCATCATCCCGAGGCTTACCGCTCCGTCACCGAGGACTTCGTGCCGTACATGACGGCCATCGTCAACGGCATCTATTGGACCCCGAAGTTCCCCAAATACATCACCAAGCCCTTCCTCAAAAAGCTCTACGGCGGGCCGGAGAAGGCGCGTCTCCGCGTCATCGGCGACATCACCTGCGACATCAACGGCTCGATCGAGAGCACGGTCCAGGCCACCGGTTCGGCCGATCCGGTCTATGTCTACGACCCGTTCGAGGACAAGGCCGTGATGGGCTTCAAGGGCCGCGGGCCCGTCGTCCTGGCCGTCTACAATCTCCCGGCCGAGCTGCCGCTCGAGTCGTCGACCTATTTCAGCGGCAAGCTGAAGGACCACATCCCGGCCCTGGTCCAGGCGCGCTTCGACAAGCCTTTTGCGGAGTGCGGCCTGCCCGATGTCCTGCGCCGGGCCGTCATCGTCTATCGAGGCGGGCTCACGCCTGACTACGCGTATCTCGCCGAACACGTCCGCTGACCCGTCGTCCGCGGAGGGAGTCGCCCATGAAGAAAGTACTCGTTTTGGGGGCCGGCTTGGTGGCCAAGCCGCTCGTCAACTACCTTCTCGAACAGCCGGATTTCCATGTTACGGTCGCCGACGTCGAAGCCGGCCGCTCCGCGAGGATCGTCGGCGGCCACCCGCGCGGCGAGGCCGCGGTCCTCGATATCGCCGACCGGGCCGCCCTGGGCGCGGCCATCGCCCGGGCCGACCTTGTGGTCAGCATGGTCCCCTACACGTTCCACCCGGTCGTCGCCGAACTGGCCGTCGAGAGGGGCGTGTCTGTGGTTACCGCGTCCTACGTCAAGCCGGCGATGCAGGCGCTCGATGCGCGGGCCAAGGCAAAAGGGGTGACCCTGCTCAACGAGGTCGGCCTCGATCCTGGCATCGACCACATGGAGGCCATGCGGGTCATCCACGAGGTCCACGATGCCGGCGGCCAGATCCTGGCCTTCACGTCCTGGTGCGGCGGCTTGCCGGCGCCCGAGGCCAACACCAATCCCTTCGGCTATAAATTCTCCTGGAGCCCCCGCGGAGTGTTGCTGGCCTCCAAGAACTCGGCCCAGTTCCTCAAGGACGGCCGGATCGTGACCATCCCCGAAGCGGACCTTTTTGCCCGGCCGGAGACGATCGGCATCCCCGGATTGGGACTCTTCGAGGGATATCCCAACCGGGATTCGGTCATGTATCGCGAGGCCTACGGCATCCCCGAGGCCCGGACGGTCTTCCGCGGAACGCTCCGCTATCCGGGCTGGTGCGAGACCCTGCGGGGGATGGTCGAGCTGGGGCTGCTCGACGAAGCGGCCAAGGACCGGACCGGTGAAACCTGGAGCGGGCTCATGAGACAATTCGCTCAGGCCGCCCCAGGCGCCGATCTCAAGGCCGGGGTCGCCGCGCGGCTCGGGCTTCCGGCGGGATCGGCCATCCTGTCCCGGCTGGAGTGGCTGGGACTCTTCGAGAACAGGCCGCTCCCGGCGCCAAAGGCCTCAGCGATCGACAACCTGACCGCCCTGATGATCGACCGGATGAGCTACGCGCCGGGCGAGCGGGACATGGTCGTCCTTCAGCACGAGTTCCTGGCCCGGACCGGCGGCCGGACCGAGCGCATCGTCTCGACGCTCATCGATTACGGCGTCCCGCATGGCGACAGTTCGATGTCGCGGACCGTCGGCCTGCCGGCGGCGATCGGGGCCCGTCTGATCCTCGAGGGCCGGATCGGCCTGAAAGGCGTCCAGGTCCCCGTCCAGCCCGAGATCTATGGGCCCATCCTCGAGGAGCTCGAAAAGCTCGGCGTCCGGTTCGAAGAGAAGCGGCAGATCCTCTAGGCCCGATTGACATCGGCCGGCCCCGCGCCTATGTTGAAAGCGGGAGATCCCGGCGGGGGATCCCGTGAGCCGGCGCACGCCGGCTGGAGGTGGCGGCCATGACTCGCAAACCCTCGGTGGCGGGGCAGTTCTATCCTTCGGGCCGCGACCGGCTGCGGGAAACGATCCAGTCCCTCGTCGATCCGAAGTCGTCCCCTCAAAAGGCCGTCGCCGTGGTCGCCCCCCACGCCGGCTACGTCTATTCGGGTCCGGTGGCCGGGGCGGTCTTTTCCTCGGTCCTGATCCCCGGGACCTGTGTCCTCCTCGGCCCGTCGCACCGCGGCATCGAACCCCTGTTCGCCATCCAGGCCCGGGGGAGCTGGCTGACGCCGCTCGGCGAGAGCCCGGTCGACGAGAGGCTGGCGGCCCGGATCGCCGCCGGAAGCCCGCTCGTCGAGGAGGACGAGGCGGCCCACCTGGCGGAGCATTCGCTCGAGGTTGAGCTGCCGTTCATTCAGTACTTCCGTCCCGACGCCGCCATCGTGCCCATCGCCGTCTCGCACCTGGCGGAATTCGCCGACCTGGAGAAGCTGGGGCAGGCCCTGGCGCAGGCGATCCGCGACGACGGCAGGGGGATCCTCATCGTTGCCAGCTCCGATATGAGCCACTATGTCAGCCAGAAGACCGCCGAAAAGAAGGACATGGCGGCCATCCGCAACGTGCTCGAACTCGACCCGCAGGGGCTCTTTGATACGGTCGTCGCGGAGCGGATCTCGATGTGCGGCTTCCAGCCGACGGCCGCCGCGCTCGTCGCTGCCTGCGGCCTCGGCGCCGCGAAAGCCGATCTCATCCGCTACCAAACATCCGGAGATGCGTCCGGCGATTATTCGCAAGTCGTTGGATATGCGGGAATTAGAATCTCCTGACACGCAGGTCTCTGACTCACAGTCATTTGACACCCGGGCCTGTTGATGCTATAAAAAATCTTCTGGAGAGCCATGGTTAAGTCTGTGCTGCGCGACAAGGACCGGAAGGTCCTGAACCTGATCGTCGAGAGCTTCGTGCGCCACGGCCGGCCCGTGAGCTCGGGGGCGATCTGCCAGACCCGGCGCGTCGCCGCTTCGCCGGCCACCCTGCGCAACATCATGGTCAAGCTCGAGGCCCTCGGCTACCTGTCGCAGCCGCACACTTCCGCCGGGCGGGTCCCGACCGATAAGGGCCTCCGCCACTATGTCGGCCGCGTCGTGGTCGAGAAGGCCCTGCCGGAGGAGGGCCCGCCGCTCATCCAGGAGGAGTTCCCTCACCGCACGGCCGACTTCGACTCCCTGCTGCTCCAGGCGTGCCGCATCCTGGCCGATTCCTCCGACGCCCTCGGCTTTGTCATCTCGCCGCGCCTTTTCCGCCTGCCGTTCGAGCACCTGCGCTTCATCAAGATCTCGGACCGCCGCATCCTCATCATCCTGGTGACGCCCTTCCACATGGTGTTGACGGAGACCCTCGAATCCGCGGTGCCGCTGACCCAGGCGGATCTCGACCGGGCCTCACAGTATGTCAACCAGAGTTTTCGCGGCAAGACCATCCTCGCCGCCCAGGAGGCCCTTGTCCGCGAGCTGCCCAAGTATCGGGCGAAATACGAGGATACGCTCGACAACCTCCTGACTCTCCTGAAAGCGGCGGTCGACAAGGTAGGGGAGGAGCGCATCTTCCTTGAGGGCACGTCGCGCCTACTGGGCAAGGGCGGGCTCTCGGACCTCGACAAGCTCCGCCTGCTTTTCCGGAGCTTCGAGGAGAAGGCCGCCCTGGTCAGGCTGCTCTCGGATTTCGTCAGCCTCGACCGGGTCAAGGTCCTCATCGGCTCGGAGGCCAACCTCCCGAACGTCGAGGACTGCTCCCTCGTCCTCTCCCATTACGGCTATAGCAACCAGGTGCTGGGCACGCTGGGCGTCATCGGACCCAAGCGCATCCCCTATGAGAAGATCATCCCGCTCGTCGACCGCATGGCCAAGCGCGTCAGCCTGGCGATCACGGTCTTCGGCAGAGAGGTCAGCCTATGACGGACGAAAAAGAC
>Ga0209610_1000176_pt1 | contig 32998 bp, 28 predicted proteins | sample LakKivw275mmetaG_FD_184137 | JGI IMG/M metagenome (GOLD analysis project Ga0209610, IMG submission 184137) | Anoxic lake water microbial communities from Lake Kivu, Rwanda to study Microbial Dark Matter (Phase II) - Lake Kivu water 275m metaG... | ecosystem: Environmental > Aquatic > Freshwater...
CCCGACTACATTCATCAAACCCATTCTTTCTGTGAACCAGACTACGGCTATGAGGGTGGGAATGATTACTGCCACCCGCATGGTCCCGACGCTCAGGGATAGGCCATTGGTAATGATGTTTCTTTGATAGACAGCGAAGTTGGCGAGGAATAGGAATCCGGTTAGGACTCCGAACCAGATGTCAAATCCGCTGAAAGTGATCCTGCCCGGCAGGGCAATGATAAGACTGAACAGCGCTGCAACGATGTAATTGCCCATAAAGATGTATCTGATGTCGCTATCGGGATTGCGGTTGAACACCATCAGCAGGTTGCCGATCAGGACGGAACAGAGCACAGCCAGCAGCAGATTCAGCATGATATCAATTTATCTCTTTTTTTTAATTATTACAAACAGGACAGTTTTTTGCCAGTACCGATGTGCAAAGGTGTTTCAGACATTGCATCTGGCACGGAAGATCAAACCTTTGCCCTGAACCGCATAACCTTCAACTTCATAGGGCACGAACAGGGATTGGCCCTTGTCCAGAGACAGGATCTGACTGCAGTTTTCCACTTCGAAACCGCCTTCGTAACAAAACAGGATCTCGGGACTTTGAGAAGGCTGTAATTCTGTCCTTTTATTTGTGGAATGGCGGATTCGGGAGAGGACAAATTCCAGGGCCGGAGTCTGAAAAACATATTCGGTGGCAGACAGTTTCTTTGCCCTCAGGGGATCGGCTTTATGACCTGACCAGTTCAGAACTCGCAGCAATTCGTCGGGATCAACATGTTTGGGAGTCAGGCCACCCCGCAGCACATTGTCGCTGTTTGCCATGATCTCCATACCCGCGCCCTTCAGATAGGAATGCAAAATCCCTGACTCCAGATAGATGCCCTGTCCCGGCTTCAGAACAACTATGTTCATAAGCAAGGGTGCCAGCACTCCAACATCGTTGGGATAGAGTTTATATAACTGGGCAGACCATTCATTGACAAGCTGTTCCTGAGGGTCGGCAGGCATTTCTGAATGTACATGCTGCATGAAGTTTTCCAGCAGTTCTGTTTTAGTCTCAGCCTTCGCTCTAAGGAGGAATCCAAACATCTCTTTCAGATTGGAATCGGTTGGATTATCAATGAAACAGTCGATCTCAGCCATGTGGATCTTGTGCAGATACTTTTTCAGCAGGTGCGTCAGTTCAGAATAGTCCCTGAACCCGCATAGGGCGTGAAATTCAGTGAGGGCAACCAGCAGTTCGGGTTTGTGGAAAGAGTCCTTGTAATTGCGGATGGGTGCTGTAAGCGGAATTCCGAGCTTGTTTTCCCGAGTAAAGCCTTCCTTCGCCTTTTCTGAGTCAGGATGAACCTGCAGGGAAAGCGGTTGCTCGGCAGCCAGGACCTTGAGCATAAAGGGTAGATGGTCATGATAGGCATGCGCAATCCTGCTGCCCAGAAAGTCATTGGGATCTTCGGCTATAATGTAGTTCAGGTCTGCCAGAATGACTCCGTTCTGGATCTGGGAAGACGCGGCTGGATGTGCACCCATCCAGAGCTCCGCCTGCGGTTGCAGATCATCAACCCTTTTACCTAAAAGCTCTGCTATGAAGGTTTTTGAGCCCCAGGCATAAGGCATGACCGGATTCACCATGCGCAATATGTTCATGCTTTCCTCATAATTCTCATCTTGGAATGACTGTTTTTCCGAAGTGTTTTTTACGCAAGTGGTTTTTTACGTAATCTGTTTACAGGTCGCTTAAACCACGCTGCATCCACCCGGGCTTACCCTGCGTGGACCCCGCGAGGACCCCGGGTGGATAGCAAAGTTAAGCGTCGGGAAAGCCATAACTTGTTTATAGAGTAAAGATTAGAACACATGGAAAAAGGTAAATGATTGTTAGTATCTGCAGATAAAATAAAGATGGTCGGGATGACTGGATTTGAACCAGCGACCACTTGAACCCCATTCAAGTACGCTAGCCGGACTGCGCTACATCCCGACCTTATAAAAAATACCTAAATTTAGAAGCGCTGTTTTTGGCAAGGATTTTTTCTGATTGACACTTAAGCGGCTTTGGCAAAAGGGTTCAAAGCTATGAGTTTAATCAGATTAGAAGACGTCGGAATTGAATTTGCCGGTAGTTTTCTGTTTAAAGATATCAACTGCACGGTTGAAAACAACAGCAGGATCGGCTTGATCGGAGCCAACGGCTGTGGCAAGACCACTCTGCTTAAAATCATGCTCAGGGAGATGGAACCCAGCGCGGGATATGTTTCCGGTTCAAAGAGCTGTAAAATAGCCTATCTGTCTCAGAATCCGGAATTTGAAACCGAGCTTACCGTGGAGGAATTCATCCGCTCTGCCAGAGAGGATCTGCAGTCCGCCTGGAAAGAGATCATTACTGCTTCCGATGCCAGTGACATTAATAAGCTGCACAAAGCTGAAGAGAGGTTCCAGCAGTTGGGCGGTTATGATTTCGATACTGAAATGAAGCTGACCCTGACTGCCCTGAAGTTCCAACCCGAGCTCTGGAATCGCAAGCTGACAACTTTCAGCGGCGGAGAAAGAACCCGCCTGGCTTTGGCGCACATCCTCCTGACACAATACGACTTGCTCCTGCTGGACGAACCGACCAATCATCTGGACATATCTATGATTAATTGGCTGGAAAAGTATCTTTCGGGGCAAAACCGTCCTTATCTGATCATATCACATGACAGAACCTTTCTGGATAGAACTGTAAAAGCAATATACCATCTGGAAAACGGCTCCCTGAGCATAACCAAGGGCAATTACACATCCTGGTTCGAAGCTCAGAAGATACGCTTCCTGGAACAGGAAAGGCTGTGGAAACAACAGCAGAAATGGCTGAAGGAAACCAAGGATTTCATCGCCAGAAACATGGCGGGGCAGAAAACAAAACAGGCACAGGGCAGACTGAAGATCCTGAACAGGACGGAACTGATCGAAAAGCCCAAAGAGAAACACAGTCTCGACCTGAAGGTCAAAGCCCAGGACCGCAGCGGCAATGATGTTTACAGGCTGGAAGATGTTACTTTCGGCATCGGGCAGAATATCCTGGCGCAAGGCGTTAACCTCTACTGCGGCTACCGGGACAGGGTCTGTCTGCTGGGTCAGAACGGCAGTGGTAAAACCACACTTATTAAGCTATTGATGGAAGAATTGCCCCCATTGAAAGGGATTGTCAAGGTCGGAGCCAGTCTGCAGCTTGGTTATTATGACCAGTATCAGAATGAACTGGATGAGTCATTAACAGTTTATGAAACTTTGAAACAGCTTGTTCCCATGGCGACAGACGGCTACATTTTAGGCTGGCTGGCGCGTTTCGGCTTTCGTAATGACGATGTTAAAAAGTCTGTTTCAGTACTAAGCGGGGGAGAAAAATCCAGATTGTATCTTTCCATTTTAATTCACGAAAAACCCAATCTGCTGATTCTGGACGAACCGACCAACCATCTTGATATAATGATGATGGATGCCTTGTTGGAAGCGCTGTCAGATTATGACGGCACGATCTTGTTTGTCTCACACGACAGGTATTTCATACAGAAACTGGCAACCAAGTATTGGGTCTTTCATAAAGCCCTGCAAAACAATCAGGTGATCCCGACTGTCGGGGAGATGGACAAGCCCTTTGAGGAATTGCTGGAACTGGCATATTCCGAGCCGGAAGCACAAAAAGTCAAAACGGTGCAAGTCAATAACCGGAGCAAAAAAATCAATCCCTGGGTGCTGGAACAACTGCAGAAGGAAATTGAGCAGCAGCATCAGGTCCTAAGTCAACAGCAGAAAGAGCTGGCAGAGACACAAGGCAGGCTTTCCCAGAAACAGACATATGCCAAAGCTGACCTGTTCAGAGAACTCAATGATAAAGTTAAAACCCTTGAAACTGATATTGCGCAGAGCCGAAAAACGATCGACCAAATGGAAACAAAGTATCTGGAACTGATCTATGAGCCATAAGAGCAAGCGTATCGGATTCACCACATCACTGCCGGTGGAAGTGATTCTGGCGGCAGGTCACGTTCCGGTTGACCTGAACAACATTTTTATCAACAGCAATCCTGCCGGGCTGGTCTCCAAAGCTGAGCATGAAGGCTTCCCCAGAAACGTCTGCGCCTGGATCAAAGGGATCTATACGGCAGCCCGGGAAGCAGGTTTGGATGAGGTTATCGGAGTCACGCAAGGAGATTGCTCAAACACGCATTCGCTGATGTCCATGCTCAGTGACCAGGGCATCAGCGTTTTCAGTTTTGCCTTTCCGGTTGATAAGAACTATGCTGATCTGGACAAAGAAATTCAAAAACTGGAAGACCACTTCGGAGTGGCTCGCAGTGATGTTGTCAAAGTTAAAAAGCGGTTGGATTCCATTCGAGCCAAATTACTTTTGCTGGATGAGATGACCTGGAAGGAAAGCCTGGTTACCGGAGCGGAAAATCATTACTGGCTGGTCAGCGCATCTGATTTCAACGGCAATCCCGATAAATTTGAGGAAGACCTGCACTCTTTTCTGGAAGCAGCAAAAAGCCGTGAACCATACAAACCCAAACTCAGACTTGCCTACCTGGGGGTGCCGCCCATTTTCAGCAATCTGTATCAAGTGGTAACAGAACTGGGTGGAGAGGTTATCTTCAATGAGATCCAGAGGCAGTTTGCCATGCTTTCCATGCAGCATGACATTGTGGAGCAATATCTGGAATACACATATCCCTACACTGTTTTTGACCGCATCAAAGACATTGCCACCGAATGTGAAAAGCGTCAGTTGGAAGCCATAGTTAGTTACACGCAATCCTTTTGTCACAGGCAAATCGATAATATCCTGCTGAAAAAGTACCTGGATCTGCCTTTTCTGAATCTGGAAGGCGACCAGCCCGGCGAGATAGATTCAAGGACTTTACTGAGGCTGGAAAGTTTTATGGAGATACATGGCTAATAAGATTAAAGTTGCAGTCGGACTCAGTGGAGGCGTGGATTCTTCCATGGCTGCCAGGATTTTACTGGAACAGGATTATGATGTCATCGGGCTGACCATGTCCATCTGGGATGGCTCCATAGATATCGGCACAGCCAATAAAAGCGGCTGTTTTGGTCCGGGCGAAGCGGATGACCTCAAAGCAGCGGCAGAAGTATGCAAAAAACTAGGGATCGAGCATCACATCATAAGGCTGCAGAATGAGTACAAAGACAATGTCCTGAACTATTTCTGCTCGACTTATCGGAACGGGAAAACGCCAAATCCTTGTCTGATCTGTAACCAGAAGATGAAATTCGGATTGCTGCAAACAAAGACAAGGGAGCAGGGGATCGACTTTGACTATTTTGCCACAGGCCATTATGCCAGAGTGGATTTTAATGAAAGAAATCAGCGCTGGATGCTTAAACGCGCTCTGGACCTGAGCAAAGATCAGTCATATTTCCTCTCATTTCTGGATCAGAAGCAGCTATCTCAAATTATTTTTCCTTTGGGAGAACTGACCAAGCAGGAGACAAGGGAGATGGCCAAGAAATTCGGGTTTTCGGAACTGGTAGAAAAGAAGGAGAGCCAGGACTTTCTGGAGACTGATGATTACAGCGTTCTGTTTGCACCGGATACTTTTGAGGCAGGCGATATCGTTGATATCAGGGAAAGGGTTTTAGGCAGACACAAGGGATTGATCCATTACACTATCGGACAAAGGAAAAACCTTGGCATTCCAGGTCAGACTGAACCTTATTACGTAATCGATGTCGATAACGAGAAAAATCGCCTGGTCGTTGGACCGCAGAGATACCTTTATGGCATCATCTGCAAAGCTGTCAACATCAATTGGGTGTCAATTGAGCCGCCGGACAGACCCTTCTGGACCAAGGCGAAAATCCGCCTGCAGCACGAGCCGGCTGATTGTTTCGTATCACCAATGAAAAACAACATGGTTGAAGTGAATTTCGAAAAATTACAGTTGTCTATCACTCCGGGTCAGGGTATTGTATTCTATAACGGCGATACAGTTTATGGCGGCGGATTGATCGAAAAAATCTGATAAGATTCCTGCCTGCGCAGGAATGACAGTAAGATATATATTTATACAAAATGGCAGATGTTAGGATGTGAAAATGAAAGATAAGATGCAGAGACCTGATACTGACGAAATCGTCAGACTGCTAAGCCTGACAGACAAACAGGACATCGAGAACCTGTTCAAACAGGCGTATGAAGTGAAAAAGCAATATGTGGGAACAACCGTTTACTTTCGCGGCATTGTCGAACTCAGCAACATCTGCAAGAAGAATTGCTACTATTGCGGCATTCGCAGAGACAATAAGAATGTCCAGCGCTTTCGACTGACCGCAGAAGAAGTAATCAAATCAGCTCTGTGGGCTTATGAACAGCACTATGGCTCAGTGGTCCTGCAATCCGGCGAACGTGATGACGAGGAATTTGTCTGCTTTATAGAAAATGTGGTGAAAGAACTGAAAACCAGAACCAACGGCAGACTGGGGATTACATTATCTTTAGGGGAACAGACAGAAGAGACTTATGCCAGATGGTTTGCAGCCGGGGCTCACAGATATCTGCTACGGATAGAGACTTCCAGTCCTGAGCTGTATGCCAGACTGCATCCTGCCGACCATGATTGGCGGGTGCGCTGGGACTGCATCAGAACACTGAAAAAGCTGGGCTACCAGACCGGGACAGGTGTTATGATTGGATTGCCATATCAGACTATGGAGGATTTGGCAAAGGATGTGCAATTCTTTTATGATGGGGATATCGACATGATTGGCATGGGTCCCTTTATCCCTCATCAGGACACGCCATTGGCCAATGCGCTGCCGGGTTATGATGAAGAAAAGCAATTGGAACTGGCACTTAAGATGATAGCTGTTTGCAGAATCTTATTGAAAGACATAAACATTGCTTCCACCACAGCTCTGCAAGCTCTCAAACCGGATGGCAGGGAACTGGGCCTAAAAGCGGGTGCCAATATCATCATGCCCAATATCACAGATCCCAAGTACCGAGGAAATTACCAACTATATAATGGAAAACCCTGCCTGGATGAAAATGCCTCTTTGTGCAGAAATTGCCTGGAGAACAGAGTGGCAAGCATAGGTGAGACGATTGGCTATGATCAGTGGGGCGATTCACCACACTACAAGAAACAGCATTAAACGGAAGTTAAGTTTATTTGTTATCTCTATAAAGATGACAGAGGCAGGAAGACCTTAATATTGTTTTTTGCAGATTCATAGATCGCCTGAATGATCTCCACAGATTTTCTGCCGGCTCTTCCATCGGTGCTGGGGCGTGAGTTATAGAGAAGACTGTTTATGACATTCTGATAATAAGGATTGTGACCGAAGCCATAGACCGTGGGCGGCTGGTAATTGCACTCAGCAACTATTTTATCATCGTCATCATAGTCTTCGAATTCCCATTTTTCGATCTTATTAACTGCAACGCCGCCGATCTTGACTGTTCCTTTCTCGCCCAGGATTGTTATTGATCCTTCATAATTCTTGGGGAATGTCAACATTGTCACATTCATGGTGGCAATAGTGCCGTTTTTGAATCGCAAAACTGCACATCCTGTATCCTCTGATTGGATCTTGCGCGCCATGATAGCAGTTTCTGCCATGACGGATTCCACATCACCCAATAGCCAATACAAAGCATCGACATAGTGGCTGGCCTGATTCAGAAAAGCACCGCCGTCCAATTCAGGAGTTCCGCGCCAGGGTGCCTGGTCATAATAGCTCTGAGGCCTCTGCCAGAAAACATTGGACTGTGCCAGGTAGATCTGTCCGAACCTGTTCTTATCGATTGCCCGTTTCAGAAGCTGCAGGGTGGCATTCAATCGATTCTGTTTTACTACGAACAGTTTGACATGATGATCATCGCAGGCATTGATCAGTCTGTCCGCTCCCTGGATATCAATGGCCATCGGCTTTTCCGTGACGACATTGATCTTTTTCTCTGCTGCAGCAATTCCGATCTCAGGATGCAGGCCGCTCGGAGTGCAGATCGATACGGCATCCAAATGCTCTTTATGCAGCATTTCCTGATAGTCAGTATAGATTGATTTGATGTCATAAAGCTGAGCAGCTTCATCTGCTCTTTCTTTGATGATGTCACAGCAGGCAATGAACTCTGCTTCTGCGATCTGGGAAACCGCTTCGAAATGATTCCTGGAAATTCTGCCGCAGCCAATTAAGCCCAGTTTGAGTTTCTTCATGTCAGTGTCCTTTACTTTTTTGAGCCAAATACCAGATTGTCATAACCTCAATTTCTTCTTCAATGGTATGTTTCTGCACATAACCTGCTTCCCTGATCCTTTCGGAAGCAAAATCAGTGGCAGTTGCCAGTTTCTTCATTCTGTCACTATTTATAGGTAAATCAAGTTTGAAAAGCTTAGCAGGAATGTCAAATATTTTTCCGATTAGAACTGCCAACCAGACTGGAACAATTATTTGAGGTATTTTGAAAGCTGGATTGCGAGCAATTATCTGCATAAGTTCACAAAGCCTGATGTATGGCTTATCCACGCAATTGAAATACTGCGCGCCATGTCTAAGCTGTGATAGGGCAAAGACCGTCATATCTACTGTATTGGCTCTGGAGACTATGGATTTTATGTAATCACCCTTACCAACCATTATGTACGGACGCCTGTGCATCGTGTCGATGAGCTTATACATATTGGCATAATTGTAAGCGCCGTAAATCACAGTCGGCCTGAGTACCACAAGCTCTCTGCTGTTGTCCTGTCTCTGCCAGTCTGTGCAGAGCAGTTCTCCCGCCAGTTTTGATGCTCCGTAAGGATGGTCGGGAGCAAATCCGCCGTCTTCATCAGTGCGTTGCCCAGGATGTCCAAACACTGATACAGTGCTGAAATAGACGAGCTTATTAATTCTCTGCTGCTGCATAAATTCAAGGAGCACTTTGGTGCCCAGCTCGTTATGGGAATAGTATTCTTTCTCCGATATTCCGAAGTCATGTTTTGCAGCAGCGCAATGAATGACCAACTCTATATCAGAGTTGTAAATCCTGTTGCATTCAGCAAGCGTTGCCTGTAAATCATCCAAGTTTCTGATGTCGCCCAGCCGCGTCATGGGATGAGGTTTGTCATCACAGTGCGGTGAAATGTCAATGCCAATTACGCTGTGTCCTTCGTTCTGCAGTCTCCACATCAGAGCAGAGCCGACAAAACCATTGGAGCCGGTTACTAAAATATTCATCAATTTTCCTTGTTTCTGATGGGATTCCAGGTAGTGATATCGACTCTAAACAGGAAGTTGAAAAAGGCAACCATTGAAGACCAGCCCATTGCTGTAACATATGAGACAAGCGACAGGCCGGGCAGGTTTTTGTCATGTTTCTGAGCAAGCAATCCGACTGTCCCGATCAGGTAAAATGCCAATTGTAGAAAAAATAAAATATTAAAAAAAGTTGTCTGAATGAAAGCGCTGGCGATCAGCATCATCAACAAAAAGAGGAAAAACATCCAGCGCAGCAGCTTGTGAGAAAACAGGATCAGACTGATTCTGGGAAATCTGAAGGGATTAAGCAAATGGGCATACCTGCTTATGGAAAACCACTCCCTGGTAATGATCCTGATCTTACGATTGATCTCTTCCAGAGCCTGCTTGGTAACCTCTTCCGTCACAACAGCCCGAGGGGCATAAACAGCCTTAAAATTTTTGGACAGAACATGCAGGGTGCGCTCAAAATCATCAATGGCAGTAGGATGGATCTGCCCGAACAGCTCTCTTTTTATGAGATAGATGGAACCGTTGCAGCCGATTATGGAGGCAAAGGAACTGTCCATTTGTTTTACAAAGCATTCATACTTCCAGTATAATCCCTCTCCTGAGTCACTCTTGCCATTTTTGATCAGCTTCAATTCGCCTGACACAATTCCAATCCTATCATCAGATAGCATTACCTTGAGCAGTTCTTTCACAGAGTCTGGTGCAAACAGGGAATTGGCGTCAGTGGAAAGCACATAGTCAGAATCAATGGAAGGTTCGATCAGATTGTGCGCTTTTTGCTTACCCCCTCTGGGAGTCTGAACAACAAGTTCGACATTTCTGTCCGTATAATATTTAACTATCTCGTTTGTGCTGTCGGTGGAATCATCTGAGATCACGATCATTTTGATCTTGTCAATAGGATAATCTAGAGCCAAGAATGCTTTTATCTTGGCTTCAATGTGCTTTTCTTCATTATAGGCAGGACAAATCACTGTTATTTTTGGTAAAGCCAAATCACTTTTGATAGCATTTACTACAGGAGTTTTATTTAAACGGTTGGCCATCCACAAGAATACTGGATACACAACAAGGTGATACATCAGCAAAGCGAATCCAAGCCAGAAGAGAAAGACCATCATCAAGATAATCCTGCTTCTGTGCATTTATGGAATTTACCAATAATACATTTCATTTCCATTGACATAAGAATGCAAAAACCTGGACAGAACTATCCTGTCAATCTTTTTCAAATCAGAAGTCTCATCATTAATAAACATGAAGTAATGATAAACTCTTCACATAGATTGAAGTTGACAAAATTAAAAGGTAAAAATCAGAGTAATGACGATATGAAGAGATTACTGATCATCACAGACTTGTTTCCGGACAAATATCTCCCGTTTTCAGAAGTCTTTGTCAAGCAGCAGGCGGATGAACTTGCAAAATACTATGAAGTCAGGGTCATATCCACCCGTCTGAAGCGCAGGCGGGCACTGGAAAAAGTGCAGTTTGAACAATATCCAGTTACTTACATCTATATACCATACATCAGATACGTTTACTTTTCGCTGATCTTTACCTACCGATATTATGCTATCCCTGAAATCTGCAAAGAGATAAACGATTGGGGACCCGATCTCATTCATGTGCATGATTTCAAGCATGTGCCGGAACTTTTCATGCTGCATTATTGCCTGAAACGATACCGGATTCCCAGATATCTGACGGTCCATAATATCAGAACTCATCCGTCTATGATCAAATCCACCTGCTTTAATTGGTTTTACAGGTATTGTCTGGGCAGGTCTTATATCGGATGGAACCATATCTTCACGGTAAATGACAGACTGAAGAAAACTCTTTCCGTATCAGCCAAACAAACAGCAATTACTACGATCGGCAACGCCATTGGTCCTGTCCCGAAAATTGATCCCGGTCAATTGGATACTTATAAAAGCAAGCTTGATAGAAACAGCTTTAAGATCATCTCAGTCGGGAATCTGAAAAAAGAAAAGGGATTTGATATCCTGATCGAAGCGGTCAGCAGATTGATCGCGAGTAACCATGATATCCAGCTATTTATTGTCGGAAACGGGTCTGAAAGAGACCGGCTCTGGTCGCAGATAAAGAGTTTGGGAGTGGAAAAAAGCATCATTCTGACAGGGGATCTAAGTAATGAACTTGTCCGCAATCTCTATTCCCTGTTTGATGCTTTCGTGCTGGCCAGCTACAGCGAAACCTTTGGAGTGGTCTATATCGAAGCCATGTATTCAGGTTTGCCGGTGATCGGGATCAGGGGCCAGGGCATTGACGGAGTCGTCATTGACGGGGAGAACGGCTATCTGGCAAGACCGCAGGACGCGGATGACCTGACTGTAAAAATCGAATACATCATCAACCACAGAGAAGCTGCCCGGACAGTGGCAGAAAAAGGGCAAAGCCTGGTTCAGAGCAAGTTCAGGATCGAGCAACTGATCGGGAAAGTTATCGATATCTATGAACAATAAAATACTGATGATAGTCAATGCTTTTCCACCCTCGGGAGAGAGTGGTGTTCAAAGACCTGTAAAATTCATGAAGTACCTTGCCAAAGACGGTTGGGAAAATTTTGTTGTAACTCCACGCAAGCCGGTTATGCTGAAAAACAGGGATGCAACTCTGGAAAAAGATGTTCCGGCAGGCACCAAAGTATTCAAAACCGGCAGTTGGGGCATCAGGGAAGACAAACTAACCGAAGTCAGGTTCGAATTGGAAGCAAGTGTGGGCTTGTGGGAAAAGCTGATCTGGAAAGTTTTAAAGCTGTTTAATGATATCCTCTTTCCTTTTGACAAGCAGATCGGCTGGGTTCCCTTTGCTGTTGTCAAAGCCATGCGTGTGATCAGGAAATACAAGATCAGGAATGTATATATAACGGCTTCGCCCTTTTCAGCTTTTCTCTGCGGTATTATATTGAAACGCATCTTTGGAAACAGGATTTTCTGGGTTGCTGACTATCGGGATGCCTGGCAGTTTGCACCCCTGCTGAAAACTTTCGTTTTGCCTTTCCGCTACAAATACATCTGCCATATGGACGAGCAGGTATTAAGCAGGGCAGATTACGCAGTATTTTCGTCTCCTGATGTGCTGAAGCGGTATCAGGAAAAATATGCGTGGCTGAAAACCAAATCCGATTACATCACCAACGGGTATGATGAAGATGATTATACAAATCTCGAAACCAGAAAGTATGATAAATTCACTTTCGTTTACATGGGTAAGCTGCATCCTGTAAAGGGGAATCCATTGCCGCTGTTAAGGGAACTGAAAAACTGGCCGAATCTTGATCTGCAATATCTGCATCTGGGCATTATCAGTCAGAATCTCTTGCAGAGGATCGTACAGGAAGGTATGTCCTTTTTTCATTTCCTTGGCTACAAGCCACACCACGAAGCGTTATCATACTCAGCGGGCGCTGACATCAATGTTCTGATCCTGAACAACGATCCTGATTCCAGCGGTGTCATTCCAGGCAAGTTGTTTGAATTGCTCAGATTGGGCAAGCCGATCCTGGCGCTGGGACCGGAGACCAGTACGGTCAGGGAGATCATAAATGAAACCACTTCCGGTATTTATGCCTGCAGTGATGACGCGGGGCAGATCAGAAATGCTTTAGAGCAATTGATCAATGGCAGTTTTCAACCACGACAGGATATGCAACTGATCGAGCAATATTCCAGAAAGGCCTGCACTGAAAAACTGGCAGCCATCTATCTGAAACGGGCAAAGGCATAGTTAACAAATATATCCGTAGAAACATTTAAAGCCCATATCAGGACAAATTCAGCTTAAGATTTTCCCCCCGATTTTACCACATTCAACCAGGTTTCTTTGATAAATTGAAGCCCTTCCTGCCACAGTAAAATCCATTCCCGACCTCTGGGGAGCAGATAGCTGAACATCTTTCCCTGACTGCATTTCTGTTCATAGAGCAGGATCATAACAAACCATAGCAGATAAGCGAAACTGGTTGCCAGGGCTGCGCCATAGATGCCCCAAATAGGTATCAGCAGAAGATTCAGCAGAATATTGACCAGTAAAGAAATTGCCGGCAGGATGATACTGATGACGGGAAAGCCCTTGCTGTTCAGATACATGTTGAACAGCGAGCCGAAGCTGAGTCCGAAGCTGGCTGGAATGAGCCAAAGGTAAACAAAATAGACCGGAACAAACTGTGTTCCATATAGAGTCGATATGATGAATCTACCCAGTATTGCGAAACCTAGATTGGCAATCAGCAGCAAGGCAAAGAATGCCATCAGCAGCTTCTTCATTATATTCCATTTCTCAATATCGTCAGTACTGTCGCTGAGTTTGACCAGTAAAAGACCTCCCACCACATTGGAGGCGATCTGCAGCATGTCGATCAGATGCGCAGCCAGTGAGTAGATTCCCACTTCGCTGAAGCCCAGAAAACGCTTTACCAGAATGATGTCGAAGCGGATCAGCATCAGTATGAACAAGGTGGAGAGAAAGACCCTGATGCCGGATTTATATGATGATTTTATGAAGCTCAGGTCAATTTTCCTGCCCGGCTGTTTCCAACTGTTATTGACTATGTAGTATATGATGATGACTGTGTAGGACAGTATGGTGGCGACCAGGATGTATGCCAGCCTGTCAGATTGGCGTAAAAAGGCGTATCCAGCCAGAACCAGGGTCAGCATCAGCAGAGCGTTTAGAAGCTGGGCCAGGGAGTGTTTCCAGATCTTGTTCAGGCCAAGGTACAGACTCTGCATTTGAGTGGTTAGCTGCCCAAAGGTGATCAGGCAGACAAAGAGGATCATGTAAACAGGGCTGAAGGCATAGCCCAGCAATCCGGTGAAGAACTGCAACAGGGCCAAGCCCAACACAGTCAGAACTGAGAGGTTAATAAAGAACTGCAAAAGGATCCAGTAGAAGAGACTGTTTACCTTTTCCGGGAACTTTCTGATCAGATAAGGAAAACTTCTGTATAGGCCGAGGTCCAGTACCATCCAGATAAAACCGCTGATGGTGATCAGGTAGCTGAGTTTACCCTTGAGCTCTACACCCAGGAAGCGGGTGGAAAATACGCTGGTGATGAATGAAATGACCAGAACAATGATCCTGAAGCTGCCGCTCATCAGGATGTTTTGCTTGAGGTTGACCTTGCTCATCTGGAATTTCTCAACAGGCTGTTCCAGTGCAGAAAGCGCACCACGGTTTCGCGGCTCAGGCTGAGCATGATGATTACAATGCCTAGAAGCTGCATCAGGTTGACTGTTTCCCTGTGCAAAAGCCACGCCAGAATGGCCGCCACAGCCGGTTTAAGGAAGAAATACAGCGACGCCTTGGCAGCGCCGAGTATTTGCATGGCGGAAAAATAAAGAAGATAAGCCAGGCCGGTCACAAACATGCTCAGGTAAAGGATGAGCAGGATATTCTTAAGACTCGGATCAAACAAAACTTCCCTGCCGCTCAGAACTGAATAGATGAACAGCAGGATCGCTCCGAAGATGAAGGTGAAGCTTAGCGTGGTGAAGTTGCCGAAGCGGATGACCAGTTGTTTGGAATAGACCGTATAAAGCGCAAAGGTCAGGGCTGCGGCAAGGCCGAAGATCACTCCCCAAACGAGATTGCGTGATTGCGACAGGAGTACTCGTTCACCATAGATGATGAAAAAGAGACCCAACAGTCCCAGTCCCAAACCGATGATATGGAGCTTTGTGATCCTTTCCTTCAAAAAGAAAAAGGCAAAAAGCGCTACAAACAAGGTGTTGGTGCTTACTATGACAGCGCTCAGGACAGCTTTGCCGTAATAGATCGAGAGCTGCAGAAAAAGCATGCTGATGCAGACATTCAGGATTCCCGCCAGTGTAAACTTCAGGTAATCTTTTGCAGAGACCTGCTTGGCATAGATGCTTTTTTCTTTCAGAGCCAGGGGAAGAAGCAACAATCCGCCGATCAGAAAGCGCCAGGCCGTGATGCCATAAGGAGAGATGCCCGTTCCGATCAGCTTTCCCACCACTTCGATCGTGGAGAAAAAGACGATGGCTATGACGCAGAAGAGGTGTGTCTGTAACTTACTTTCGATCAACGCTTCAGGTTTTCCTTGGTCATATTAGTGCTGCTCTTAACCCTTTTCCTGCCTTTAACTTGCTCCGGCGACGGAAACAAGATCAACACAACATATTCGCCTGTTTCGGCTTTATCCTGTGATGATGTTTCGATGATTCAGTCGAGATGTTGTAAGGAAGGGCCAAGCAGGATGAAATGCCTGACCCTTCATTATAAAATGATTTAGTTACTTCAGCAGGATCATCTTCTTGCTGCTGCTGAACTTGCCGCCCTTGACTTTATAGAGGTAGATTCCGGCTGTAACATCGCGGCCGGAGGCGTCTTTGGAGTCCCAGACCAGGTTGTGGATGCCGGCGTTGGCGGATGCGCTTTGCAGAGTTCTGATCAGTTGTCCCTTCGTGTTGTAGATCTCGACTTCAACAGTCTGGGGTGATTTGACATCCACAGAAATGGTGGTGAAGGGTTTGAAGGGATTGGGATAGTTGCGCAACGAAGTCACAGGGTTCTGGGGAATGACTTCATCATTGGCGGAGGTGGGGTTGAAGTCAGCCAGGAAGCGGGCTGTGACCTGATTGGTGTTGTCATACTGAGTGGTGATCACAAGCATGTTTAGCGCACCGGTCGGGATGGGCTGGCCGATGTAGTCGGCTTCGAAGAAATTTGTCCTGAACACGATCTGGCCGGTGTTATCGGAAATGGTGTAATTCACGCCGGTGGCAAAGGGTGTGGATGTATCCAGGAAAGTAACATCATTAAGGCGCACAAGCTGTGATTCATAAGTGTCGAACAAGGTATTCAGATCGTTGATTGTAAGCACCGCCGGGGTCACATAGTTGCCTGATGATGTGGCGGCAGGGAAATTGGCGAAGGGAGTGAACTGCAGCAGATTGTGATAAACACTGAGCTTGCCGATGATGGAAGGGACCATGTCACCGATCTGGTAAGCTGTAGTTATAACTCCATTCAGGTCGTCAATTTCAATTGCTCCGGTAATGTCCTGCAGATACTTTTTGTTTCTATAGGATTGCTGATAGGTCAGGACCATGTCGCCGGTGACCTGATAGATGGTCGTCCCGTCGGCGTTTGCGGCTCTGAGCTGAGCCAAAGAAGTAAGATTGGTGACAGGCAGTTCAGTTATGGTTATGTATTCTTCTGAGATATCAGATACATTGTTGTCCTGAGTAGAAATCTTTATCCTGTAGTTGTTTCCGGTTGCATGAGTCAAAGGCACTGTCCAGTCAAAGCTCCCGCTGGTCTCAACAGATGGTGCCAGAAGTTCCAGGTCTCCATCATTTTCGAGCTCAATCTTTAAATTTCCCGTGATGTTCACACTGGACCAGGCGATGGTATAAGTCTGTCCCAGATACCAGGTTACAGCGGTGTTGGGATAAGAGATGTAGATTGCCGGATCAGTCGTCCCACCGGTGAAAGTATGCCAGCCGAGGTAGGAGAAAGTATTTTGCGGATACTCAGTCCATTCATTCATGTTAAATGTAGTTGTGGGACTGGCGATATTACTGTTCCTGACCCAGGTCACCTCAGCGCCCCACATTTCAACCTGGTCCACGTATCCAACCAGATCGATCATGACACCGTTACGGAATAGAGCTACCGCGTCATTGCCGTTGAAATTAACTGCCTGACTGGTGGTGGCCAGATCGACAAATGGTTCGTTTGCCAGATTGGTGCCGCCGCTGGTGCTGTTGACTATAACGAAGACATCATCATTCTGAAGAACTCCGCTCAGTACAAGTTCGTTTCCGAAAGAACCTGCACCGTTAGTCTGTTTTTTCAGTGAAACCGTGGAAAGGTCAACAGGAGAGCCGGTACCGTTATAGATCTCGATGGCTTTGTTGTATGATGTGCCTTCCACGTATTCAGAAATGATCAGGTTCGTGGCCTGGGCAGATAACATGGCTGCCAGGCAGACGAACAAAAGAATGAATAGACTCCTTAGTTTCATATGGGTATCCTCCTTATGGGAACAATTTTAATAACATATATAAAAACGGTCCAGCCAGAAGCAGACTGTCAACTCTGTCGAGCACTCCGCCATGACCGGGAAACAGATTGCTGCTATCTTTGACACCGCCGGTTCTCTTAATCTTTGACTCGAGCAGGTCGCCAAGCTGACCGAGCAAGCCGGCGCTCACAGCTAAGAAAGCGAGCTGTTTCAGACTCCAGAAATCAATTACGAAATAGATCAGTGCGCAAATCACAAACGGAGCTGCCAGGCCGGCAACAAATCCTTCTAGAGATTTATTGGGACTGACGGGGAAAACTCCTCTGCGCCTGCCGAACTTCATACCAATAAAATAAGCCGTGCTGTCTGTAATCCAAATCAAAATCAGCAAGAACAGCAGAAGACTTTGAGCGTGAAACTCATAACCAAGCCGGAAGATCAATCCGAAAAAATATCCTATGTAGATCCAGCCGTAATTTGTCAATAGATAATCTGTCAGCTTCTGCTGAGGTTTTCTGTGCAGCAGCCAGAGCAGCGGGCTGAACAGAATCATCAAAAGGACAACGACATCCATTGAGTAATAGGGCAGATGAAGCCGGGCAGGAATTGCAGTTAGAATAAAATACAGCAGGCAGAAAAAAATGTGGATGAGGAGGATGGGGAACTTTCTTTTAAGCAAAATGTTGTGATATTCCCACATCCCGAAAGCAACGGCAACTGAAAGCAAGGCAAACAGGTATGCTCCGCCCAGATACAGAATAATCAGCGCCAGAGGAATGCCGATTATGGCCAAAGTCAGTCTCTGAGCCAGGTCTTTACTCATCAACACCGCCAAAGCGTCGCTTCCTGCCCTGATAATCTTTCAGGGCTTTGACGAACTCAGCTTTATCAAAATCAGGCCACAAGGTTTCCGTTACATAGATCTCGGAATAGGCAGCCTGCCAAATCAGGAAATTGGAAAGGCGCAGTTCACCGCTGGTGCGGATGATCAGGTCGGGATCAGGGATCGACTTTGTATATAAATACTGAGACATGATATCAGGATTGATTTCAGAAGGATTCAATTTGTGATCCTGGACATCTTGGGCCATGGCTTTGAAGGCATCTATGATCTCCTGCCTGCCGCCGTAATTGAACATCACATTGAAGTGCAGTCCCGTGTTGTTCCAGGTTCGGCTGGTGATCTTGTGCGCCTTGGAGAGATAATTTTCATCCACTCTTTCGGGACTTCCGATGATTCGTACATTGACATTCTTGCGGTGCTGTTCGTCAATTTCCTTGTTCAGATATTCCATCAGAAGCTTCAACAGACCTGAAACTTCGTCCTGGGGCCGTGTCCAGTTCTCAGTGGAAAAAGCGTAAACGGAGAGATGGGGGATGTATAACTCGCCTGCCAATTCCACAACCTTGCGCACAGCTTTGGCTCCTGCCCGGTGACCATAAAGGCGGGGACGGTGCCTTTGCTTTGCCCACCTGCCGTTGCCGTCCATGATGATGGCAACGTGTTGGGGAAGCCTGTCCAGGTCCAGATCGGCAACCAGTTTTGCGGTCTCTTTATCCATTATTCCCGATCCTCTGTTTGGCTCGCGCTTTGAGCCAGGCATAGATGAAACCGTCCAGTTCGCCGTTCATGACCTTTTCCGTGTTGCCGATCTCAAAATCGGTCCTGTGGTCCTTGACCATCTGATAGGGCTGAAAGACATAAGAGCGGATCTGGTTGCCCCAGCCGATGTCGGTCTTGGCGCTCTCCATTTCCTTCTTTTCCTTGTCCCGCTGTTCCTCATAATGCTGATACAGGCGGGATTTCAGAATGGCCATGGCTTTTTCCCGGTTCTGGATCTGGGAGCGCTCGTTTTGACAGGAAACCACAATATTAGTCGGCAGATGGGTGATGCGGACGGCGGAATCGGTAGTGTTGACATGCTGCCCTCCTGCTCCGCTGGCGCGGTAGGTGTCAATTTTAAGGTCTTTTGGTTCTATTTCTATGTCGATATCATCATCGATTTCGGGATAGACAAAAACGCTGGCGAAAGAGGTCTGGCGCTTGCCCTGGGCATTGAAAGGCGAGATCCTGACCAATCTATGAATGCCGATTTCGGCTTTGAGCATGCCATAAGCATAGTTGCCCTTGATTTCAACTGTCACGCTTTTCAGCCCGGCCTCTTCTCCAGCCAGACTGTCTATGATAGTGAATTCAAAAGAGTTTTTCTCAGCCCATCTGGAATACATCCGAAGCAGCATCTCCGCCCAGTCCTGAGCTTCGGTGCCGCCGGCTCCGGCATGAATGGAAAAGACGGCGTCGTTGTGATCATACTTATCATTCAGCAGGCACTCGATCTCCATCTTTTCTGCAAAGGCCTTCCAGTCTTCCCAAGTATCCAGAACCTCAGTAAAAAGATTTTGATTGAAATCCTCATCCAGCAGGACAATGTAGGTTTCGATCTCTTCTTTGATGGTGTCGAGTTTGTTTATGTGTTCGAGTTCTTCTCTCAGGATGCTGATCTGCTTGGTGACTTTTTTGGCGTTATTCTGGTCATTCCAAAAATCAGGGGCATGCATCTGCTCTTCCAGCTTCTTGAGCTGAGCAGTTTTGCCATCCTGATCAAAGTAACCTCCGGATCTCAAAAATCTGTTCGGTCAGTTCGTCAGCTTCTTTTTTGAAATCGATGTAATCCACGTTCATTCCTTTTTGCAATAAGATTATAAATATCTATTAACTAAGAATTTGAGACGGAAATTTAGTCAAGAGGTTTTCTGCCCCACGGATTTTGTAAACCAATGCTGCTTGACAAAATAGCGGATCGTTCCAAATTGATTTTTTTATGTGAGCGGGATTAGCTCAGTTGGTAGAGCATTAGCTTCCCAAGCTGAGGGTCGCGGGTTCGAGCCCCGTATCCCGCTCCAGTTTTTTTAGTATCAAATTCAGATGGATTTTGTTATGAGGTTCTGATCCTGTCGTAGCGGAATTTGAAGCTTTTGATGCCTTCGAAGATGGTTCTGGCAAGGCGTTCCTGGTATTGTTTGTTAACCAGAAAAGATTCCTCAACGTGGTTGGAGATGAAACCCATTTCCACCAGAACGGCGGGCATGAAAGCGCCTCTCAGGACATAGAAGTTTGCCTGTTTGATGCCCCGGTCGGCTGATTGGGTTCCTGCACACATGTTCATCTGGAGTTTGAAAGCGAGGTTGTTGCTGTGCTCGAGGTTTTCCGCCTGCAGAATATCAGACAGGATCAAATCCACATCATTGTATTTCCTGAGCGCTTCCTGGCCGCCTTCATAAATTTCCACGACCGAGTTTTCCAGTGCTTCCACCGCTCTTGCTTCAGTGGTTTTGGCGGTGGAGAGATAATACATTTCGATGCCTCTGCTGGATCTGTTTTGGGAAGCGTTGGTGTGGATGGAGATGAATAGGTCGGCCTTGTTGTCATTGGCGAATTTGGTTCTTTGCTGCAGGGATACGAAACTGTCGTCGGAGCGGGTGAGCAGGACTCTGACGCCCAGTTCCTTTTCCAGTATGGATTTGAGCATCAGGCTGACGCTCAGGTTAATGTCCTTTTCCCTGGCTCCGATTGTTCTGCCGACCGCGCCGGGATCTCTTCCTCCGTGGCCGGGGTCGATGACGATGGTTTTGATCGTATAGTCAGCCGGTTTGGTTATGGAAAGCAGCTTTCCGTTCCAGGACACTTTATCTTCAAAAAGCTGCGGCAGTAGTGCAGTCACAAACTCCAGCGGCAGAAAGTATTTGCCCTGTGTAGCAGTAAGCGGATAGGAGTATTTGTAGTTGTTATTCTTAAAGGTGAAAAAGGCGGAATGGACGAGAAAGATGAACTGCTCGTCATAGATGGTGAAATAGATGCGTTTATCGGAGCGCTCTTCCTTGACGGAGGCCTTGAACAGTGCTGCCGTTTCCTCCACATCGCAATAGTTTTTGTCATCGATCTTATAGATACGCAGATACTGTGTCTGATTTGTTCCTTTGGTGCTCACCTGCAGCGAATCCTGTGCCGTGAGCGCAATCAGACCGCTCTGCAGAATGATCAGCAGAACAGCCAACATGATCAGCCGAACCAGATGTCTTTGGTTGAGTTTTATCATTATCCTTCCGTGTCTTTAAAATCGGGTGTCCAGTCATCGGAACAGGAAAGCTCCTGCGTGAATCCATTGCTATAATCCAAACTTTCCAGAGTATCGAGGACTTCCTGATACTCTTTTGCAGTAATGCCCCGGTTGATTTCGGGAAACTTTTCCGCCTGCCAGGTGGGGTAGTATTGCGCCATCAGACTGATGAAAACCTCGTTGCCCAGGGCGTCATGGATCCATTGCAAAGTTTCAGAGACGCCGGCGATCCAGTTCGGAAGCACGAGCAGCCTGATGATCAGCCCTTTTTGTGCAATGCCTTCCGAGTCACAGACCAGGTTTCCCACCTGCCTGAACATCTCCGTGACGGCTTTGCGCGCCATGGCAGGATAATCCTCTGCCTTTGAATACAATCTTGCCTGCTCGTTTCCTGCATATTTCAAATCGGGCAGATAGATGTCCACCAGCCCTTCCAGCCGCTGCAAGGTCTCCACTTTCTCGTAGGCATTGGAATTCCACACTATGGGGAGGCGCAAACCCTCATCCTTGGCTTTATGCAAGATATCTGCCAATTGGATCGAATAATGGGAAGGCGTCACCAGATTGATGTTATGCGCACCCTGCTCCTGAAGCGAGAGCATCATATCGACTATTTCTTTTTCTGAAGCGGATTTGCCCCAGCCCAGATGGCTGATGGTGTGGTTTTGGCAGAATACACACCTGAGATTGCAATGTGAGAAGAAAATTGTGCCGCTGCCCCTGGTTCCGCTCAGGACGGGCTCTTCGCCGTAGTGAAGCTGGGCAAGGTTGACTTTGACTTCTGCGTCTGCCTGGCAAAAACCGATGGTTTGATAACGGTTGACGCCGCATTCCTGCGGACAGATTCGGCAGCTGGTCAGTTCCTCATAAACTTTAGGCATTGGGAAGGGTGAATCTTTCAGGTAGCAAGGCTGCCAGAGTGGTTTCCACCGTCTCTTTGCGGTTGGCGATGAAGACCGGCATATCGTGAGCGAATTCCGCCAGAACCTGACGGCAGGCGCCACAGGGCGGGAAGGAAAGTTCTGAATCCACATAGATGACGATGGCGGCGATGTCCTTGTGCCCTTCCGCCACCGCTTGAAACACGGCGTTCCGTTCCGCGCAGATAGTGAGTGAAAAGGAAGCGTTTTCCACGTTGCAGCCGCTGTAGATCTTTCCCGAATTGGTGAGCACAGCTGCCCCGACTCTGAATTTGGAATAGGGGGCATAGGCCTTTTCAGCCGCGGCTTTGGCGAGTTCTATCAGTTCTGTTTTTCTGGCTTCGTTGATCAGAATCATAATTTCATCCTATTGCAAAAGTGCCAAAATCAGTCCGCCCGCAATCACGGAACCTATCTGTCCGCCTACGTTGGCACTGACTGCCGGCATTAAAAGAAAGTTGAAGGGGTCCTCTTTCTGGCCCATCTGGTGAATGACCCGCGCCGACATCGGGAAGGCGGAAATCCCGCAAGCTCCGATCATCGGATTGATCTTCTGTTTACGGAAGAGATTGAGGAATTTGGCAAAGAGCACGCCGCCCGCCGTATCAAAAACGAATGCCGCCAGCCCGAGCAGAATGATGATCAAAGTCTGCACACGGACGAAATTTGCGCCAGTCATCGTGGAGGCGATGGTGATGCCCAGCAGGATCGTGACGAGGTTGGCAAGCTCTTTCTGTGCGGTTTGGGAGATGCTTTCCAAAACACCGCTTTCCCTGATTAAATTGCCGAACATCAAAAATCCGATCAGGGCCACGGAAGCGGGTGCGATCAGCCCTGCTAAAAAGGTAACGGCGATGGGGAAGATGATCTTAACGGTTTTTGGAACTGCGCCGGAGTGGTATTCCATGCGGATCCGGCGTTCATGTTTAGAAGTTAAAAGCCGTACCACGGGCGGCTGGATGATGGGCACCAGCGCCATGTAGGAATAGGCGGCCACGGAGATCGGCCCGATCAGGTGTTGGGCGAACCTGTTTGCCACATAGATGGAGGTGGGTCCGTCTGCCGCGCCGATGATGCCGATGGAGGCGGCTTCCCTGATCGGAAAACCGAATAAGGTTGCCAAAGTGATGGTGGCGAAGATTCCAAACTGCGCCGCAGCGCCGAACAGGAGCATGTAGGGATTGGTCAAAAGCGGCGTGAAGTCGATCATAGCGCCGATGGCGATGAAGATGAGCAGCGGAAAAAGTTCCGTGGCGATGCCTGCTCTGAAAAGTATGGTCAGGGGCCCGTGTTCACCAATGGCGGCGGAGAACGGGATATTTGCCAGAATCGTCCCGAACCCGATGGGCAAAAGCAAAGTCGGCTCATATTTCTTTTTGATCGCCAGCCAGATCAGCGTCAGTCCGATCACGAGCATAACGCCCTGTCTCCAGTCCAGAGAGGTCACGCCAAGCGCGAGTGAATTCATTCCATAACTCCTTAAGCGATAACCTATCTGTCCGCCTGACCTCTCCTGTCAACCAAAATCAGTTTGATCCGGAGTTCGAAGCCGACGTCATTGGAGTTCAAAGCCAAACAGGTTTATCAATGGTATCAGATCTCAGGGGCTTTGGACTTCAATGTCATATCCTGTTTCCTTTGAAGTCCAAAAGCAATATTCACTTATCTTACAAGTAAGTTTCTAGCTGATAAGAGTCGCAATTGTGATGTGATTATTTGATATATAAGACTTTATTTATTGCTCTTGACTTTCCGCTATCGTATAAGATAAAATAAATACCGGCAGCCACAGATTGGTTATTGTCATTCTTCCCATCCCAAATCAAGTTATGCCGCCCGGCTTCAGGAAATGTGTCATGCAACTCTCTGATTTTTATGTCTTTGATATCAAATACGCTCATTTCGGCATGAAATTTAGTGTCGATGCAAATCTCAATGCTGTGTTCTGCTTTGAATGGATTGGGAAATAGTCTGAGGCCGAATTGTTCAGTAATATTGACTAAATCAGCGATACCATTAATATAAGTTTTGTAAGCAGATACAATATGTAAAATCAGGTCTTCTGCCAGCCCTCATTTCTAACTATACCATATTTAAATCCTTTATACTTCCCGGGCAGTTCCCGGGCACTTCCCGGGCTTAGCTTGGGAAGTGCCTCAGAAGAATAAGGGAATTATACATGTTAATAATATTGGTTTTGAGCCAGCCCAGAGTTAGGGTCGGCGCAAGGACGAATGACTATGTAAATACAGACGCCTTGTCTGTATCACGACGTATGTGGCTCGGGAAATCCTGCCCGAGGAAAGAACACGGACAGGATTGTCCGTGCCACAAAACAAGGAAGATTCCTGCTTTCGCAGGAATGACAAAACAGGTTGGATTCCTGCCTGTGCAGGAACGACACCTCAGATTTAGCTCAGATGACACCTTTGTTTTGTAGTTCTGCCTTCAGGCAGGTATGTTAAAATGCATAGGGATGTGTAATCGAATGAGACCCGCGTAAACGCGGAACTACGAACCGCTTTCACAGGAATGACAAATACTAGAGCGCTTGAATGACGATGAAAGGCAAACAAATCAAGCGTGTCACATTGAGCTTAGTCGAAATGCGAAACACGCGGACAGGTTTACGGTGTCTTATCCTTCGACTGTGCTCAGGATGACACCTCAAATGGAATGACAGGGTTGAGTTATTTCCATATTGACAGAAAGTCGAGACGGGATAAAATGGTAAATTGCATAAAAACAGAAAGATGAGCACACAAAGGAGAGAGCCATGATCACGGAAAAACTGATCCCCTATTTGGAGAAGGCATTCAAGGATTACTGGACCCTTCCCGCTTTTTCGGATTACCCGGGGCCGTTCATGACCTATAAGGACGCAGCACAGCGGACGATCTGGATGCACCGTCTGTTCCAGGCGCACGGGCTTGCCAAAGGCGATAAAATTGCCCTGATCGGAAAAAACAGCTGCAACTGGGCGATCACCTGGATCTCGGGCGTGACCTATGGTCTGGCGGTGGTTCCGGTTCTCTACAGCTTCAGTACGGAAGACACTCAGCACATCATCAACCACTCGGATTCCAAACTGGTTTTCATCTCCTCCGAAAAATACGACGCCATTGATGTGGAAATGCTCAAAGAGGTGAAAGGCATCTACGCGCTGGAAAGCTTTACGCCGATGCCCAACAGGGATAACACGCCCCCTCCCGCGCTCAAGCCGATGGACCAGATGGACGATGTCAAAGCTTTGACGCCGGAATCGTTCAATCTGAAAGATGTCTGTGACAACGAAGACCTGGCCTCGATCATCTATACATCGGGCACGACGGGATTCTCCAAAGGCGTGTCACTACCGCACAGAGCATTTCTCGCCAACCTGATCTATTCCAGAGTTACTCTGACCTACAGAGTCGGCGCTAATCTGCTCAGTTTCCTACCGCTGGCGCACGCTCTGGGCCTCACGATCGATATGGTCTATCCCTTCACGCGAGGCAATCACATCCACTTTCTGGACAAGATTCCCGCTCCCAAACTGCTATTGGCAGCGCTGGCGGAGGTCAAGCCGGAGATAGTGGTGGCGGTTCCGTTATTGGTGGAAAAGATATACCGGAAACAGATCCAGCCGCAACTGGAATCGCCCAAAGTGAAGAAGCTGGTTGCGATACCGCTGCTTAATCAACTGGTCTATAAGAAAATAAAAGCAAAACTGATCACCGCTTTCGGCGGCAACATGAAACACCTGTTGGTGGGCGGGGCGCCTCTGAACGCTGAAGTGGAGGCCTTTTTCAAGAAGATCAAATTCCCCATCACAGTCGGCTACGGCATGACGGAATGCGCTCCCCTCATTTCCTACGCGCATTGGCAGGAACGCAAACTGGCCTCCTCAGGCAAGATTATGACCCTGGCGGAAGCAAGGATCGATTCACCGGATCAAGAAAAGATCCCTGGCGAAATTCTGATCAGGGGCGACCTCCTCTTCACCGGCTATTACAAAAACCCTGAAGCAACCGCAGAAACACTTCGGGACGGATGGCTGCACACCGGTGACATCGGAACTTTGGACAAGGAAGGTTATGTCTTCATCAAAGGGCGCTGCAAGAATGTCATCCTCGGCCCGGCGGGAGAAAACATCTATCCCGAATCAATAGAAGAAAAACTCAACAATATGCCGTATGTCCTGGAATCCCTCGTTCTGGAAAGGGACGGCAGGATCACCGCTTTGGTCTATCCAGATCTGGAAAACCTGGACAACGACCATATCCCGGAAGCCAAGGTCAAAGAGATCATGGAACAAAACAAAGCGGCTCTGAACAAGGGCCTGGCGGATTTTTCCAAAGTTGCCAAGCTGCAGATCGTTTCTGAACCATTCCAGAAAACGCCGACCCAAAAGATCAAACGCTACCTGTATGAATAAAGGAAAACAACAAAACATGAAACCGAACCGGATCACACAACTGAAAGAATTTCTGGATAACTCGCCGACCAGTTTCCAGGCTGCTGGGCAAATTGAGAAAACGCTTGTTGCCAAAGGATTTGTCAAACTGGACGAAACCAAAACCTGGAAACTCAAAGCGGGAAAAAAATACTTTGTCGTGCGCAACCAATCCGCCGTGATGGCTTTCATCACTGGCAGAAAGAAGCCCTCGCAGACGGGATTCAACCTCGCTGCCTCGCATCTGGACAGCCCCGGGCTCAAGATCAAATGCGGTGGGGATAAGATTGAACGCAACAATACCAAACTGGCGGTGGAACTCTATGGCGGGCCCATCATCAGCACCTGGCTGGATCGTGAACTTTCCATCGCGGGAAGAGTCATGGTGAAAACCAAAACTGGTGAGTGGGAAAGCGTTCTCATCGACCTGAAGGAGCCCATCGCCATCATCCCGAATGTGGCGATCCACCTGAACCGGGAAGTCAACAAAGGATTCGAATACAATGCCCAGAATCATCTTCAGGCCATCATCCAGGCCGTCGGCAAAGATAAAAAGCCTAAATCATTCAAAGAGATACTGGCATCCAAACTGAAGGTGAAAACGGAACAGATCGGGGCGTATGACCTCTTCCTGTATGACCCGTCACCGGCTGCCCTGACTGGATCTGACAAGGAAATGCTTTCCAGCGGACGGCTCGACAACCTCGGGATGTCGCACGCCATTCTGGCTGCCATCGCTGAAGCTGAGCCGGCTGAGGCAACCTCCGTCGCCATCTTTTATGACAATGAGGAGATCAGCAGCATGACCCCCGAAGGCGCGGATTCGTCTTTCACATCAGATATCCTGACCAGGATCTGCCTGGCGCAGGGGCTCTCCCAGGAAGAGACTTTCATCGCCTTAAGAAAATCGTTCCTGGTTTCAGCCGACATGGCAAATGCACTGCATCCCAATTTCCCGGAGAAGTATGACTCCGCTTTCGTGACCATGCTCAACCACGGCCCCGTGATCAAGATGAACGCCGGCCAAAGATATGCCACCACGGCAGACAGCAGCGCCAGATTCGAAAGTGTCTGCGAAGCCGCCAAAGTTCCATATCAGAAGATCATCAACCGCTCCGATTCGCTTTCGGGCATCACCATCGGGCCGATCACTTCCTCGAGATTGGGCATCAGAACCGTGGACGTGGGCAATCCGATGTGGGCAATGCACTCCGTCAGGGAAACAATGGGCGCGCTCGACCATGAATACCTGATCCGGGCGCTACTGGAATATTATAAATAAAACATATATAGGAGAACAAACAAATGGCTGTGTTCAAACCATTCAAGGCAGTGCGTCCGGTTCCTGAACAGGCGGCGGAGATCGCATCCCTGCCGTATGACGTGATGGATTCGGAGGAGGCGAGGATCGAGGTCGCCAAACACCCGCTCAGCTTTCTGCATGTGGAAAAACCGGAGATCGACCTGGAAAAAGGAATTAATCTCTATGACGACAGGGTCTATGCCAAAGCCAAAGAAAACCTGTATAACTATCTCGATAAAAGACTGATGTTCCAGGATGAGAAACCCGCTTTCTATATCTATAAACAGACCATGGACGGCAGACCTCAGATCGGGCTGGTGGGTTTGGCATCCATTGACGACTATCTGAACAACCACATCAAGAAACACGAACTGACCAGGGCTGACAAAGAAGCGGACCGGATCAGGCACGTGGACACCTGCAACGCTCATTCCTCGCCGGTGTTTTTCACCTACAGGCATCAGCAGACAATTGACGATGTGGTCAGAAAAGTAATGGCGGAGACGGCGCCGGTCTATGACTTTGTCTCGGATGACGGGATCGGACACGCTTTGTGGGTGATGGATCAGGAAGCCGATATCAGGGCCATTGAAACAGCTTTTTCCCAACTGCCGGACCTCTATGTGGCGGATGGGCATCACAGAACAGCTTCCGCCGTCAGGGTGGGAACCATGCGCCGTGAAAAGCATCCGGATTACAAAGGTGATGAGGAATTCAACTATATCATGGCGGTGATCTTTCCGGACAACCAACTGCACATCATGGATTACAACCGCATCGTGAAAGACTTGAACGGCCTTTCCAAAGATCAGTTTCTGCAAAAAGTAGCGGAGAAATTCACCATTGAAGAGAAAATTTCCGAACCTTATCATCCGGAAGGCATTCACAACTTCGGTATGTACCTGGATGGGAAATGGTATAAACTCACTGCCAAAGCGGAAACCTGGGACGCCGGCAATGTGGTGGAGTCACTGGATGTGTCCATTTTGCAGAACAACCTACTGCACCCGATATTGGGCATTGAAGACCCGCGCCGGGACAAGAGAATTGACTTTGTGGGCGGGATCAGAGGCCTGGCAGAACTTCAGAAAAGAGTGGACTCGGGACGGGAAGCGGTGGCGTTTGCCATGTTTCCGCCCTCCATGGATGAGCTGATCGGGATCGCCGACGCTGGCGAGATCATGCCTCCCAAATCCACCTGGTTCGAGCCGAAACTGCGCTCCGGGCTCTTTATCCATCTGCTCTGATGAAGAAGAAATTTGCCATTGTCAGCTTGGGTTGTCCCAAGAACCTGGTGGACAGCGAGACCTTTTGTGACATCGCCATCCGGCATGGGTATGAACAGGCGGAGGGTGACGAGAGTTGCGAATTCGTCCTGATCAACACCTGCAGTTTCATTCACGACGCGGTCGAAGAGCTGAGATATGTTCTGAAAACGCATTGCGAACTGAAGTCCAAAGGTCAGGTCAAACGGATCTATGTAACAGGTTGTATCATGAACAGGGGTTTAAAATGGATGCAGAGAAGCTTTCCGGAAGTGGACGCCTGGATCGGGATCAAGGATTTTACCGCTTTTGAAAAACTACTATCCAGCAACACCCTTGGCAGCTACCAGAGATATCCGCTGACGGACGGACCCTATGCCTACCTGAAGATCAGCGACGGCTGCAACAACCGCTGTTCCTACTGCACCATCCCCTCCATCCGCGGCAAACTGAAAAGCACGAAGATGGAAGATTTGGTCAGAGAATCGATTTATCTTGCTCAAACAGGAGCGAGGGAACTGGTCGTCATAGCGCAGGATACAACCTCCTACGGAAGGGACCTGTACAAGAAAAGAATGCTGTCTGAACTGCTGAAAAGACTTCACGAGGTGCCGGGCTTCGATTGGATCAGATTGATGTATCTGCATCCGGGACATGTTGATAAGGAATTGGTCAAAACCATTGCCGCTTTGCCGAAGATCGTCCATGCTTTTGAAATGCCCTTGCAGCATTGCAACGATAAAATTCTTTATGCCATGAACAGGAAATATACCAAAGCTGATATCATCAGGGTGTATGAAATGTTCAAGACGGAAATGCCTGATTCCGTTTTCAGGACGACGTTCATCACCGGTTTTCCGGGTGAAAGCAGAAAAGACTTTCTGGAACTCATGCAGTTCATACAGGATTATCCGTTCCTGAGGATGGGAGTTTTTGCCTATTCAAGAGAATACCCAACGCCGGCTTTCGATTTGCCGGATCAGGTTGGTGAAAGAGCTGCCATCAGAAGAAAGGAAGAATTACTCGGCCTGCACAGGGAATTATCTATTCAGTACCTTTCTGAGTATGTCGGTAAGGAATTGGATGTATTGGTTGAAGAAGCTTATCCGGATGAGGGCGACTACTTTGGCAGAGCTTGGTTTGACGCGCCGGAGATAGATGGCTTGGTGAACTTCAGCGGTGGTGATGCGGATTATGGTGATTTGGTCAAAGTCAGGATCGATGACGTGATTGATATTGACTTATATGGCACCATGAAAGGGATTGTCTCAAAATACAATGAATAACAGGTAAAGAACCGATGCAAAAGAAAGTAGCTCTGACTGGTATCAAACCGACCGGCATTCCGCATATCGGAAATTACATTGGGGCGATCAGGCCCGCCTTGAAACTGGCGGAGACCTGCGAAGCCAGATATTTCATCGCGGATTATCACGCTTTGAATGCGATCAAGGAAGCTGATAAGATCAGAGACCTTACATATGAGATCGCTGCTGCCTGGCTGGCCTGCGGTTTGGATCCCGAGCAGGTGCTGTTTTACAGGCAGTCGCAGGTTCCGGAAACCTTTGAACTTATGACACTCCTGCTGGCGTTCACTCCCAAGGGCTTGATGAACAGGGCGCACGCTTACAAGGCCATGATCCAGAAAAACAAAGAAGATGGCAAAGACCTTGACGACGGCGTCAACATGGGCCTTTATACCTATCCGGTTTTGATGGCGGCGGATATTCTGCTGTTTGACACAGATTATGTTCCGGTCGGGAATGACCAGTTTCAGCATATAGAGATGGCAGTTGACATAGCAGAAAGCTTCAACTTCATCTATCAGTGCGAGGGATTCAAGCTTCCCGCTCCACTCGCCACGGAACAGACCAAGACAGTGGTCGGGCTGGACGGCAGAAAGATGTCCAAAAGTTACGGCAACATCATTCCTCTCTTCGCTCCGGAGAAAGAGCTGAAGAAGCTGGTCATGAGGATCGTAACCAATTCCCAAAGCATAGAAGAGCCCAAGGATCCCGAGACCTGCAATGTGTTCTCACTCTATAGGCATTTTGCCACACCTGAACAGGTTGAAGCCCTTAAACAGAGATATCTGGCGGGGGGCATGGGCTGGGGACACGCCAAGACAGAATTATTTGAGGTGATGAATACAGCTTTGATCCCATTAAGAGAGAAATACACTCAGTTGATGCAGAATAAGGATTATATTGATAGCGTCCTGGCACAGGGATCGGTTAAGGCCAGAGAACTGGCAGCCAGAAAGATAAAGCAGTTAAGGCAAATCGTTGGCCTGTCCTGAAACAGAAAACGGTTGACAAAAAGCTGGCTGACGGAAATTTGGCTTATCTTACTATAACATATTGATTTTAGAGGTTAAAAATGATTCTATACACAGTGATGTTAGTTGTTCATATACTAATTTGTGTCGCTTTGGTGCTTGTGATCCTGTCTCAGACATCCAAAGGCGGTCTGGACGCCACTTTGGGCGGAGCTGCCATGAATGTCTTCGGTGGCAGCGGAGCATCAGCTTTTCTGAAAAGATGGACCCAGTATCTCGGTGTTGCCTTTGTGGCTTCGTGCCTGATCATGGCTTTCCTGGTCAAGAACCTCAAGACATCAAGCCGGGCATCCGACCTTCAGAAAAGGATAAATACAGAAGCTCCGGCTCAACAGCAATAATTCATTTTATCCAAGCTGCAGAAGTGGTGGAATTGGCAGACACGCAAGACTAAGGATCTTGTGCCTTTAACGGGTGTGCGGGTTCGAGTCCCGCCTTCTGCACCATAATTTTCCCACTAATCAATTACCTGTCTAACTTCAATTTCCTTTCAGGATATAGCACATCCACCAGATACAAGCCCTGGGGCGGTGCGGGGTAGATGATAGTCTGCTTGGGATCCTGCTCTTCGATCCACTTTATTATGATCGCCGGATCAAGTTGCATGTGTGAAATGTTGATCATGGCTCCAACTATCCGTCGCACCATATTGTGCAGGAACCTGTCAGCTTTTATAGTATAGATGTAACAATCATCCCTGATTTCAAACTCTGAGACTTTGATCTCACAGACATGGTCCGGAACCGCTGAATTGGGCTTGCTGAAAGAGCTGAAGTCATGCTTTCCAAGGAAATATGGTGCAGCATTCTGCATCAGTTCAATGCGGATTTTCTTGCGCGGGAAAGCTGACCGGTAGAGCCGGTTGAAGGGTGTTGGCTGTTTAGCTATCACGTAGCGGTAGTGCCGTTCATAGGCATCGTATCTGGCATGATAATCATCATCAACTTGAAGAATCTGCTGGATTTGAATGTCATCCGGCAGGTGGCGTCTGAGCCCTTTTCTCAATTGCTCCGGATTGGCGTTACCGTCGTAATCAAAATGGGCATATTGCCTGAGGGCATGCACGCCGGTATCTGTTCTGCCGGAACCTGTAACGGGGGTCTTAACTCCGCAATAGTCAAGGAAAGCTTTTTCCAATGTTGACTGAACGGTTCTCTGATGTTTCTGCACCTGCCAGCCGTAAAAGCTGTTCCCGTCATAGGAAAGAATCATCACGAATCTGGGCATTTCAGATACCTTTTGCTACACAGCCAGGCTCAAGATCAGCAGGGTCAGGTAAATGCAGGCCCCAAGGTTGTATTTGGTCAGAAAAGCCGGCTTTTGATAGTCCCTTGCCAATGTCTTTTC
>Ga0209610_1000178_pt1 | contig 32860 bp, 42 predicted proteins | sample LakKivw275mmetaG_FD_184137 | JGI IMG/M metagenome (GOLD analysis project Ga0209610, IMG submission 184137) | Anoxic lake water microbial communities from Lake Kivu, Rwanda to study Microbial Dark Matter (Phase II) - Lake Kivu water 275m metaG... | ecosystem: Environmental > Aquatic > Freshwater...
GTATTTTTAGTCCTGGGAAAGTAAGAAGGATGGAAGCGAGACAGAACAAAAGGAGAAAAGGTGGGCCAGCATCGGGATCAAGAGCTTTTTCCGTCGATAATTCATTAAAGAAAGGAGTTGCCCATGGAAGCGATGTTCCAAGAATTCAAACTTGGCACTTTCAAGTTGGTAAATCGGTTCGTGTTTCCACCCATTAAGCTTGCCTGTGGTCATCCCGATGGCACGGTGACGGAAAGACAGCTCCAATTTTACCGGCAGATCGCGAGAGGAGGTCCTGCCGCGGTAATCCTGGAGCCGGTCTCTGTTACCGCGGAGGGGAGAGAGCATCCCAAACAGCTCTGTATCCATCTCCCCGAGAGCGCAAAGGAACTGAAGAGGATTGTCAATGTGGTTCAAAAAGAGGGTCGTCTTGTTTGCCTTCACCTGAACCATGCCGGCGCAGCTGCCAATCCCAAGGTGACGGGCACTAAACCTAAGGCCCCTTCAGTCGTAACCTGCCTTGCGAGCGGCCAGGAATCGGAGCCGTTGAGCGAAGAGGAAATAAAGACGATTATTGCAAGCTATAAATCAGCAGCGCAAAAGGCCGTAGAGGCAGGTTTCAACCTGATTGAAATTCAGGCGGGTCACGGCTACCTCCTGTCTCAATTTCTCAATGGAAAAGTCAACAAGAGGAACGATCGTTACGGTCAAAACCGATTGCTCTTTGCAAGAGAGGTCATCTCAAGTGTGAGAGAAGGCGCTCCGGACGTGCCCTGCATTGTTAGAATTTCAGGTAATGAGATGTCGCCCGAGTTTGGCATAACCCAGGAGGATCTGTTGCCCTTCCTGAAATTGGCAGAGGAGATGGGAATAAGTGCCCTGCACGTAGGTATGGGAAATGCCTGTTTCAGTCCTCCGTGGTATTTCCACCACGGCAGTCTGTCGGAGAAACCACAGATAGACGCTCTGTCCTGGCTCCGTGCGCAGACCTCATTGCCCCTCATCGTAGCGGGTAGAATGGGGAGAAGGGAAAGGGTTGACGAAATCTTTGAAAAAGGGCTCGCTGATCTCGTTGCCATTGGAAGGCCGCTGATTGCGGATACGGAATTGATAGCAAAATGGAGAAAGGGGAAAGAGGAAAAGATCATGTATTGCGGTTATTGCCTTCAGGGGTGTCTCCATCGTGTGAGGAGCGGAGAGCCTCTGAGCTGTAACTTGAACCCGGAGATCGGTTTGCCACCTCTGGCATTAACACCTCAACCCATGACGGTTCTGGTCGCCGGGGGAGGCCCTGCCGGTATGAGCGCAGCCTTATATATGACCAGGTGCGATCACCAGGTCACCATTGTCGAGAAGTTAGATCATCTCGGAGGGCAATTCGCTTTCGCCTGGCAGGCCACGGGCAAGAAGAGCATGAAAGAAGGGTTAGAGAGTTTGGTCCGCGCTGTAAAGGAAAACGTAGCTTCTGTCATTTTTAACAGGACTGTAGATATGGTCCTTGTTAAAGAGCTTCAGCCGGATCTTCTTGTATGGGCAATGGGCCCTTTACAAAATATCCCTGATATCCCGGGACTCAGCAATCAGTATATTATCACAGCTTTAGAATTTTTCACTGGTAAAAAGGAGGTTCGTGGCCCGAGAGTTCTTTTAATTGGGGCTGGAAGAACAGGTATCGAAATTGTCGAGAAATTAGGAGAAAAGGGCTATGAGGTCGTAGCCACAAAGCGGACAGATCCTATCGGGGGTATGATGGAAATGATTACCAGGAACCTGACCTTGATGAGGATAGGGAAGATGCCAAAGGTGACCTTGATGCCTCATACCGCTGTCAGGTCATTCACTCAGGATACGGTTGAGATAGAACAGGATGGCATTAGGAAGTCCGTCGATCCTTTCCAGACGGTTGTTTTGGCATCAGGCATGGTGTCGGCTCCGGCCCCGGATGAAGAAATCGGTAAGAGTGTTTCCAAGATAGAAATTATCGGCGATGCCAGGGAGGTCAAAGATATTTTTGCCGCTATGCAGGCAGGCTACCAGTTAGCCATGAAGTATTAAGGATGAGAGAAATGGAGTGGAATGACCGTCACTTGTGTCCTGATTCCGTGTTGTCAGGATGGTACGAAGGCTTAAGGATCTGAAAGAGGAACCTGAGAAGTAAAAAAGGAAAGGTCAGCTATGCCAAATGCTGAAAGAGAAAAAATTAAGATACTGCTAAACCATTGGATTGAACATAATAAAGAGCACAGCCGGGAATTCAGGGAATGGGCGGAGAAGGCAAAAGGATTCGGAGAGGCTGAACCTTGTTGTGACATATTGGAAGCAGCTCAAGAGATGGATAAAGCAAATGATGCATTACTGCGAGCCTTAAAGAGATTAGAAAATTAGGAGGGTATCATGGCTTCGTCATGGCAGAAGTTTGAAGAACTCATCAAGCAGGAAATGAGAAAGATGTACTCTGAAGCCGTGGTCGAGCACAGCATGAATCCGAGGAACTTAGGGGACCTTGAGGATGCCAACGGCTTTGCCAGGGTTACCGGCCCATGTGGCGATACCATGTCGATATGGCTCAAGGTAAATGGTGATACCATTATCAACGCCAGCTTTATGACTGATGGCTGTGGCACCACTATTGCCTCCGGCAGTATGGTCACCGAGATGGTCAAAGGCAAGAGTGTCAGTGAAGCCCAAAAAACGACGCAGCGCGATGTATTAGATGCCTTAGGCGGACTGCCCCAGGAAAGTGAGCACTGTGCCCTTCTGGCTGCAAATACCCTCAAAGCAGCCATAAGAGATTACGTTGCAATGAAACAAGAGCCTTGGAAAAGAGCATACCGCAAGCATCAGCGAGGATAGAGAAATGTTGCGTACTGATCTTAAGCATCTTGAGACTGAAGAGGAAACACGAGAGGCCTTGGAAAAGAACGAGAACGTGGTCATCTGCTGCGGTCGGATGGGACCAATGTGCACTCCAGTATATGCTATACTGAGTCAACTTGAGACCCAGTATCCGCATGTGCATTTCTGTGACCAGGACTTCGATATTCCAGCAGCCAGATTTATTAGACGTCTTCCCGAGTGTGCCTCGTTTAGGGGACTGCCGTTTACGGTGTACTTTAAGAGATCAAAGGTGGTAGCCGCTACTACCAGCATTCAAACCAAGGACCAGATCACTCAGATACTGGACAGAGAATTCGGTCCACATCCCTGAGTTTCCGGGGATTAGAAACCAAAATAGAGACTTGCTTATTGCTTAAGGAGGCATTGAGAGACAACTTAGACGAATTTAGACGTGCTAATGTCCTACTGGGCAATGGGCGTCGAGAAAGAAGTGAACCCTTGATAGACAACCACCACCGCGTGATTAATTATCTTCGCCTTTCGGTAACGGATCGATGCAACCTGAGGTGTGTCTATTGTATGCCGGAGCAGGGCATTCCGTTCATGGTGCACAGCGAAATCCTCACCTATGAAGAGATGCTCCACATTGTGGGTCTCTGTATTCAAAAGGGGATTCGCAAAGTGAGGCTCACGGGCGGAGAACCCCTGGTCAGGAAGGGATTCATCGGGTTCGTTGAAAGACTTTGCAAGATCGAGGGTCTTGATGAGATCACAGTTACCACCAACGGGGTTTTACTAAAAGGTGTTGCTCACGCCCTAAGGAACTGTGGTATCCGCCGCGTTAATGTGAGCATGGACACCCTCAAGCGAGATCGATTCCTTCAAATCACACGGCGCGATGAATATCAGCGGGTATGGGAAGGGATTGGAGAAGCTGAACGGGCAGGGTTGCATCTCATCAAGCTGAATGTGGTAGTGATGAGGGGCATCAATGATGATGAAGTCCTGGACTTTGCACATCTCGTCCGAGAAAAGCCATACCATGTTCGTTTTATAGAACTCATGCCCATGGGGCAGGAAAATTCTTTTTGGACGACTGAAAGATTTATGTCTGCAAGAGAGATCTTTAGCAATATCCAGACGCGGGTTCCCCTTAAACCGATTGACCGCAATCCATTCGATGGTCCAGCAGAGAGATATACCTTTGATGGGGCCCTGGGAGAGATCGGTTTTATCAGCGCTTTGAGCCATCATTTCTGTGAGAGCTGCAACCGCCTGCGTTTGACGGCCGATGGTCATTTGCGGGGATGCCTCTTTTCTGAACAAGAAACCGACATCAAGACCCCTCTAAGGGAGTTGGGAAGAGGATGTGGATATCGTAGTTAGGAGACAAGTCAGCGAACTTATTGACGAAATTCTTAAGATGAGAGGGCTTAAGTATTACGAGACGACTGGAACTGCAAAAGATGCGGTGGCGCAAATCCTTGCTCAAGAAGAAAAGGATGCCTGATCCATGATTCCCCGATCGTACGTTTGCTAAGACAAAAAGGATCGGCAATGAAAAAGATCAGAATAGAAGATGCTGTCGGTATGATGCTCGGCCATGATGTCACACAGATTATACCTGGAGAATATAAAGGACCCCGATTCAAAAGGGGCCATAAGATAAGGAAAGAGGACATCCCTGAATTCTTAAAGATTGGTAAGGAACATGTCTTCGTTATGGAATTAAAACCAGGGATCATCCATGAGGATGATGCAGCACTCCGATTAGGAAAGGCTTTCTCTGGGAAAAACATTAAAACCACTGGTCCTTCCGAAGGAAAGGTGACCTTCTATTCAAAAATAAAAGGCCTATTGCAGATAAACCTTCCTCTCCTTCACCGTATCAACCTTTCGAAAAATATTATTCTTTCAACTATCCATCGACATACTCCATGCACGCCAGGAATGGCTGTAGGGGCAACCCGTATTATTTCTCTCACTTCTTCAGAAAGGGAGATTGAAAAGGTTGAAAATTGGTGTGAAAAATACGGGGCGATTATTGAAGTTCTTCCTTATCGGAAACTCAATGTTGGAGTCATCATCACAGGAAATGAAATCTTCCATGGTAGAATCAAAAACGGATTTGACAATAGCGTGGGCAAAAAGATCTCAAATTTTGGCTCCAAGGTAGTAAAAAAAATTATAGTTCCTGATGACATTAACCAGATCTCCAAAGCCCTGCTCGAACTCCGACCCGACTCTATTGATCTCATTTTAGTAACAGGTGGCCTCTCTGTCGATCCCGATGATGTAACCCGAGCAGGGATAAAAAAGGCTGGTGCAAAGATTATATTTTATGGAACTCCAATCCTACCAGGAGCGATGTTTCTCTATGGGATGCTTGGAGAAAAGCCAGTTCTAGGACTTCCAGCCTGTGTTTTTCACCACAATGCGACTTTATTTGATATAATCTTCTCGAGAATCCTGGCCGGTGGATCTCCGAGCAGAAAAGAAATTAGACTTCTAGGCCATGGAGGCTTCTGTCTGAATTGTGATCCTTGCCATTTTCCTGTCTGTCCTTTTGGAAAGGGGTAGATTTTAAGGAGGCTTTCTATGTTTTTTGAAACAATCTTAATCGAAAAGAAAAACCAGGTAGGCGTCATTACCCTCAACCGTCCGCAGAAGTTTAATACCTTTAGTACCCAATTGGCCGAAGAGCTAAATGCTGCCTTGCGCCAATTGGATGAAGACACAGAGGTCCGTGTTGTCATCATCAAAGGAGCTGGAAAAGTCTTTTCAACAGGGATCGATGTGAGTGAATTTCACGGAAAGACACCTTCAGAGTACCATAAGTGGCTTACCCTCATGGATCAAATGCACTTTACCATTACCTCAATGGGGAAACCTGTTATTGCTATGGTCCATGGGTATGCGGTTGCTAACGGTGCTGGACTTATGGCAGCAGCGGATTTTGCCATCGTGGCTGAAGGAACCCAAATCGGGACGACGGCAATCAATGTGGGATTGCTATGCACTGGACCGATCATCCCAATGAGTTATTCCCTCGGCAAGAAGAAAACCTTAGAGATGCTCTTAAGCGGGGACATGATCGATGCTAAAGAGGCGGAACATCTGGGATTGGTGAATAAAGTGGTGCCGGCAGAGAAGTTGGAAGAAGAAACCTTTGCCTTTGCCCAAAAGCTAATCGACAAAAGCCCTGTCGCCATCCAGATGGGGAAACAATTTTACTACCAGATGATCGATATGCCTTTTCGGCAGAGATTTGTCCTTAATAGTGAGGTTATGACTAGACTGTGCACTACGGAGGATGCCCTCGAAGGGATTAATGCTTTTATTGAAAAGCGACAACCCACATGGAAAGGCAAATAGGCTGTGTAAGAGGATCCTTTATTTCCATTTGCTGGAATTGAAGAAAAGTAAATATGGAAAAACGATATCAGGTAGTAATTGTTGGATCAGGCCCTTCGGCCATTCTTGCTGCCTTCACTCTAATGGGAGCAGGTATCAATGAGATAGCTATTTTTGAAAAAGGGAAGGATATCGATGAAAGAAAGAGGGGGCGAGGGATGGAGCTCCTCTGTGGCTGGGGAGGAGCAGGAGCCTTCAGCGATGGGAAGCTTACCCTCTCAACAAAGGTAGGTGGTTTCCTGAGCGAATTTGTTCCTCAAACCGAATTAATGGACCTTCTCAAAAAAGCCGATGACACCTATGTTTCGTTTGGTGCTCCAAAAGAGGTGCAGGGTCAATCCTCTGATAAGACCGAAGCCCTCTATCAGGAGGCAAAACAGGCAGGATTGGAATTCATTCCCATGGAGATCAGACATCTGGGAACAGAAAATTGTGCGCCTCTTCTCAAGGAGATTCGAGGTGCCATGAGAGACAAAGTGGATATTTTCTTTGAGACCCCTGTGAAAGAGATTCTTGTAGAAGGAGGGGAAGTAACAGGCGTTCTCCTTCATAATGGAAATCGAGTCAAGGCCCAATATGTAATCTGTGGCCCCGGACGCGTGGGAGCAGAATGGATCAAAAACGAGGTAGAGCGTCTCGGAATCCCATCCGTTGCGAGTCCAGTGGATATTGGGGTTCGAGTGGAAGCTCCTGCTTCAATCCTTCGCAAGCTGACTGATCTTACCTACGAGGCGAAGTTGATCTATTATTCCAAAACTTTCGATGATAAAGTTCGAACGTTTTGTATGAACCCCTTTGGAGAGGTGGTCACAGAAACGATTGATGAAATTATTACTGTAAATGGACATAGTTATGCTGAGAGAAAAACAGAGAATACGAATTTTGCGATCCTCGTCTCAAGTACCTTCACAGAGCCCTTCCGCGATCCTATCGGCTATGGGAAATATATTGCAAGACTAGCCAATCTTCTCGGCAACGGTGTGATCATTCAGAGATTGGGAGATCTCCTTGATGGAAGGCGATCCACACCCGACCGTATCAATCGGTGTATTACTCAACCCACCCTTGCTTCGGCCACTCCGGGCGATCTCAGCTTTGTTCTGCCCTACCGACACTTGAGGAGTATCATCGAGATGCTTAAGGCTATGGATCGGATAACACCGGGTATCTATTCGAGACACACCTTGCTTTACGGGGTAGAGGTGAAATTCTATACCAATCGATTGAAACTTTCATCGACATTAGAGACTGACATACACAATCTCTTCCTGATCGGTGACGGCGCAGGAATTACGAGAGGATTAATGCAGGCCTCGATCAGTGGAATGATCGCGGCCAAGGAGATTTTGAAAAGGATGGGGAAAAATTCATAGACTTGAGCTCACAGAAATCGTCGTTACGAAACAGCATGATTACCCAAATGTAAAGGGAAATGGACTGATAACCGAGCTTTAAATTAAATTGTAAAGGAGGAAAAGAATATGCTGTCGAAAATACCTTTGAATCTTGAGAAAATGGGGAAAAACGATCTTGACAAAGAAATATTGAGAGCAGGGATCATAGCCGAATTGGATGCCATAAACCTTTATGAGCAGATGGCTGCCTTAACGGAAAACAAAAACATAAGGAAGATCCTTCTCGATATCGCAAAAGAAGAAAAGACCCATGTAGGGGAATTCCAGATCCTTTTATTGATGGAAGATAAGGAACAGGAGAAAGAGTTGGAGGAAGGCAAAAAAGAGGTTGAGGAGGAAATTTTAATAAAATAAAGACAATAATTTTAAACAAGATTTCGCATTAGGCATGAAATTTGGTTGTGGTTTTTGGGTAAGGGTCAAGAAGCCAGTTTGGTTCAATGTAAAGGGAGAAGGTGTTAAAAATTTTGAGACCATCGACAGGCCCTTTGATTAAACTGGTATCATCACCTTTATCGCTGGACCATAGACTTTATTTTCAAAGTGACCCGTTAAATAGATGTGAGTGTGTAATTTAGGGACTATGAGACTATACGAGGGGGGCTATTATGAGGCAAATATTTTCACACAGAAGGCTCATACTTCTCTATTGTTTAATCATTTCTACGATCTCTGTTGGATGCACAACTTTACCTCCTCCTGTTAAAACCACACCACCCTTTAGTGGTTTTAAGGGAGCCATATGGGGGAATTCAGTGGAAGAGGTGAAAAAGATAAGCGAAACAGAAGGAAAAAATATTTTTGAAGACAGGACCCATAGACCTCCATATGCCCTTTATGCCTCAGGAACTTATCTGAATTCACTAGCCACCTTCAGTTATTTTTTCACGCCTAAATCGAAGAAACTATATAGGGTAGATGTGACTTTCAAGGACCTGGGTATTTATCAAAGGGTTAAGGAAGATTTGATAAGGGGGCTCAAGGCCCCTGATTATTCTCAACCAGAAGTAGATCATTGGTCTTGGACCGATATGAGTTTGGTAATCTTCCAGCGAGAACCAGATTGTATCCAGATTAGTTATTCCGGTGGCGAAATGTTGAAATTAAATCACCAAGAAGGAGATGGATTACTTCAATAAAATCTGTTCGAAGACTCTGATGAATTGAATTGGGCGGGATAGGTATATGAGAAATTTTTCTCTATCCTTTATTGGAGTTCTCATTATCCTTTTTCAATCCATCACTGTCTCTGCGGCATCTCTGACAGATGTGCGATTCTGGTCTGCTCCCGATCACACGAGAGTAGTTTTAGATCTTACAGAACCGATTCAATATGAAACCTCTATCCAGGAAAATCCTCGGCAATTCTATATGGAATTAAAAAAGGTTACCCTTCTCACCAAGAAGAGAGAGCTGGAGGTTAACGATCCATTCCTTTCAAGAATTACCCTAACCGAACTAAAGAAAAGGAGGGCGCGGCTGGTATTTATCCAGAAGAAACCTTTAGATGCTACTGTCCTCCTACTGAAGCCTTACCTTGATAAACCCCATCGTCTTGTAATCGACCTGTTCGATATCTCCCAGGAGAAGAAAGAACAAGAGGAGAGGCGAAAACAAAAAGAGATCAGACCTAAGGGGATAAAGATAGTTGTCATAGATCCGGGCCACGGTGGCGAAGATCCTGGGGCTGTTGGTCCACGCAGGACGATGGAAAAGGATGTGGTATTAGAAATAGGGAAGAAAGTAGCTCATCTCTTAAATCAAAGTAAGGATATCCAGGCGTTTCTTACCCGAAAGGGAGACTATTTTATTCCTTTAGGAGAAAGGATAAAGATAGCAAGAGAGTATGGCGCAGATCTTTTTATCAGCCTCCATGCTGATGGAAGTTTTAATCCCCAAACCAGAGGATCTTCCGTCTATTGCCTATCCATTTCTGGTGCCACGGACATAGCAGCCAAACTCTTGGCAGACAGAGAAAATATGTCTGACATCTTAGGGGGAGCTTTTCTACGTCCTGCCTCTATCTCCAGAGACCCGAATCTGAATCAGATTCTTTTAGATCTCATGCAAAACAATTCAATGAAGGAGAGTTTCCGATTTGCCGAATTGATTCTTGATGAAGTTAAGGGTGTAAATCACTTAAAATACCCCTGCTACCGCCAAGCCAATTTTATCGTGCTAAAGGCTCCAGATATTCCCTCTGTGCTGGTTGAAACAGCTTTTATCACCAATAAGGCGGATGAGCGTTTGCTCAACAAAAACGAGTTTCAAGAAAAATTTGCTAGGACTTTGGTCAGCTCTATACGAAGATATTTTAAAGACCATCGATAAACTCTTTTTTAGAAAGACAATGTTATTAAAGAGGTCTGCAAGGGGGTCAGTCTCTTCGGAATGTCGAAAATAGTGATCTTGGAAATGGAAAAACTTGAAAGAAAAATTCTAAATTTGGTATTCAAAACGGTGTTATTGAGGAAACAGACAGGAATCCTATTGAGTTGAACAGGGGGGCATCTTGGATAAAGAATATTTTAATATTCTTATCTTCGGTCACGTAACCTCCAAGGCCCAGCACCTAAAGATACACAAGAAGACCTTTAAAATAGGATTTTATCTCTTTTGTTTGATCTTTCTTTCTACCACTGTCTTCTTTTGTGACTACATCCAGATTAAGAGAAAAGTTTTTGAACTGAATCGATTACGTCAGGAGGCACAAGCCCAAAAGTCGCAAATTCGATTTTTTTCAGATCGTATTGAAGACCTGGAGATGCAGCTCTCAAGACTGAAAGATTTTGACAGGAAGATTCGCATCATTGCCAACATAGAGAAAGGACAGGAGATGACACCCATTATGGGAATAGGTGGGCCATCGCCTTCCGATATTCGAGAGAAATTGAAAAGAGAGAATGATGAGAATGGACTCATTCAGCAGATGAAAAGTGATATTGAGCGACTCAGTTCAGAGGCGATGTCTCGTGAAGATAGCCTTTCTGAACTTGAAAAACTTTTGCAGAGCAAAAAGGAAATGTTAGTCCATACACCTTCCATCTGGCCAGCGGTAGGCTGGGTGACATCTGATTTCGGTTTTCGTATTAACCCATTCACGGGATTAACTCATATGGATGAAGGCATTGATATTTCAAGTCGTGTGGGGACGCCGGTGATTGCTCCAGCCGATGGGGTTATTTCAGACATCGGAAATGATTGGATTCATGGAAAGGTTTTGGTGATCACGCACGGGTTTGGGATAACCACCAGGTATGCTCATCTCAATAGAGTTTTAGTGAGGGTTGGGCAGAAGGTGAAGCGAGGGGAAAAGATTGCTGAGATTGGGATGAGCGGAAAGACAACAGGACCTCATCTTCATTATGAGGTGAGACTTGATGGGATTCCCGTTAACCCGATGAGATACATTTTGAATTAATTCTTCACCCACTTTCTTTTAAAAAGATAAGTGGATTACCAGGGTCGAAGAAACACAATTGTACGAGATGATTCTAGCGAACACCCATGATGGCTTGCAACTCTGCCATCAGCTGCCCCAGGTCAATACCATACTTCTCTGCCACCTCCCTTAGAGTTTTGAAAAGGGCCTGGCAACAGATGCACACACCTGCTTGTCCGTCATATTTCTTAAAAACAGCCTCGGTGCACCTGTAGCGACTTACCACATCTAAAACAGTCATCTCCGGATGAATATGCCAGACTTCCTCTTCGATAACTTTTCTCATGCCTCTCCTTCTTGATTCCCCGAAAGAATCTCTCCCAACGCCTTTGGGATGTGATGAATGATTTCTCTCACCTGCGTGGCCGGGGTTGGGTGTGCGTAAACTCCGGCCAATCGGTTGACATTTGAAGCAGTAATAGCAGCCTCACGGATATCTATTCCAGTGGCGATCAGAGCAGCGACAATACCGGTGAGCGTATCCCCGGTCCCTCCTATGGCTTCCATTGCCTCCTCCAAAGGACTGTCAATGATAGCCTGGACTCCATTCTTGTTGGCTACATAGTCTTTTCTGCCCTTGACAAGGAGATATTTTGAGGCATTCCTGTGGACATACGCTCTGGTGATCAAATCCGATACTCGGTTCTCCTCGTGTAAAAGAAATCCTCTTGTATAAAAAGGATGGGGAGCTAACTCATCCGCAAGAAAGGCCAGTTCTCCAACATCGGGAGTAAACAGATCGTAAGCATCGGATCGTCCACTCATCTTGGCAACATACATATATCCAGCATCTGCGACGAGAATGGGCCTCTTCTTCATCTTTTCGATGACAGAGAGAATTCGATTATGCCAGCCTATAAGGGGCTGTATATAATGAAAAGCAATGATATGGAAATCTGTTTGGCTCAGATGCTTTGCCAAATATTTATAAAGTTGTTGACTACCTTCACCACGGCCAATATCCCCAACCAGGTAGCCGAAGGGTTCTTCCTGGCTTAGGGTTTCTCCAACTTTGATAGCCGAAGCGAGCAAAGCCGGAGTCCCTCGCTTCACGATAACCCTTCTCCCTTGGATGCAAATGTCCCCATTCTCCAGAGTCACCCTTCCTGCAAGGAGTGGAAACTCATGGTCAGGGACGGTCCCTACGACTGCAAGCATCTTCGTCTTATCTCCTCATAGGCTAACTGAAGGGCATAGCCGCAAAGGGTATGCCCAATCTCCCGTGGGGCCGGGGCCTCATTGAGATTTTTTCCCACCATCTGCTCAGCCAGATAAGGAACGTCAGGGCAGCCACCTCCAGAGATATTCACGATGGTCAGGGATTCCTTGTCAACAGTTAATTTCATGTTAGCCGCCTGTACCATTAAGTGCCTGCCAAAGTCCTTGATCTGAAACAGATCTACCGGTTGAAGCAAGGGATTGGTGACAGGGACTGCTTGAAGGGATGGAATCCCAGCATCCTGCAAGATCTTCGTGATCTTCAGTTCCTCGATAAGGGGAAATTCAATGACGAGATCGCATCCCTTTCGAATCTCAGGCGGTGGCCCCATCACGCGGATTTTCCACCCCTTCTTTTTAAGCAGGTTTTCTGCCTGAATGACCTCACTGGTATTTTCAAAAACCAGAAAGCCGCTGTCTGCCTTTTCCCTTTCCTCAACTTCTGGTTGATCCTTTCTCAGGAATCCGAATGGTGACATGGACTAATCCTTTGAAATACTGATGCGGTATCCGGTCCCGTCCGGTTCAATACCTTTTAGGTTCCACCCCTGTGAGGTTGCCGCTCTGGAAATGTTCTCCTTTGAAGTATCTGTATCCACAAGAATGATAATCTCGCCCTTTTTCACCTTTTTGATCTCATTTAAGGTTAAAAGAACAGGTTGCGGGCATGAAAACCCGCGTGCATCGACAATCGTGCTCATTTTTATCCCTCCTTCTTTAAACAACTTCCTTTCTCATCGTGAACCCAATGAACAGACAGGTCAGAAGACCGATGACGACAGCGGCAACTCCATAAGGTCCCACACCATCCGGAGAGCTGGCTAACCCAAAGTTATGGGAAAAACCGGCCCCAACAATCATCCCCAGGACAAAAACTGCTGCATCTCCGTCACCCTCTCCCGCAAGAAAGAGCTGCCTTCCCGGACATCCTCCTGCCAGAGCAAAGGCCAATCCTGCAAGCACCATTCCTCCGAAATTCCAGAGGCTCATCGTGTGGGCAACGGGTTGTTTGCCAAAACCGGGGTGGAACTGTCCCAGAATGAGATTAGTGAGGAAAGCCACAACGACAAGGGCTATAACTCCTGAGAGGAGATGGGTATGTCTGAAAAGGACAAAATCCCGAATGGCCCCCATGGTGCAGAAACGACTTCTCTGTGCCAAGAAGCCAATGCAGAGGCCAATTACCAATGACAGGAAAAGCGGTGCATGCATTGATCCAGGGCCTTTGACACTGTAAAATAGCACTCCGCTCTTATCCTGGCCCTCAACCTGGGGAAAGATGAACATCAAAACAAGAAAACCCAGCATCGTTAATGGTAACAACCATCCTACCGAGGTATGAGTGGCCTGAGAACGTCCCAAGTTGTAACCGCGTTTTAGGAATAATGTGCCTATCCATATCCCTCCGATCAGTCCGAGCAGGCCGAAAATGGCATTTCCGTCACCCCCGGCCAAACGGAGCATGGCCCGCCAGGGGCATCCGAGGAAGACCAGCGCTCCGATCATGGCAAAAGCGCCAAGGACAAATCTAACAACGGGAGCAGACCCCGCCCGTGCACGGAATTCCTTAAATGCATAGGCGGCAATCAGTGAGCCAACGACAAAGCCAATAATTTCGGGCCGCATATATTGAACAACAGCCGCCCGATGAAGTCCGAGGGCACCCGCAATGTCTCTCTCAAAACAGGCCACACATATTCCCATGTTTGCCGGATTTCCCCACCTCTGCAAAAGCGTCGCAAAGACACCGATAAAAGCTCCTACCGAAATGATCCCCCAACGAGTTGCAAAGCATTGAGCAATTTTACGCATTAGTTCCTCCTGTATAAACTATTCTTGTCAAACATGAATTTGAGAAAACAAATGGATTCGGGGAAGGGAAGAACAAGAGGGGAACTAAAAAATTATAAAAATATTGAGAGGAAAAGGCGTTAAAATAATTGGAGGAAGGAAGGAGAGCCACCGTTCCGCTCAGCCCCATTCTTATTCATACCCCAGCCCGTCATCTCTATTGACCCAAACCTATGGGCATCCCGGGTTTTGCTTCATGAGAGATAAACAAAATTCCAGCTGAGCATCATCGGCTCTCACCTCCCCTCATTCAGCATAAATCAAATTATTTTTAGTCCAAATTTTCCTATATGTCAAATCGGAATTTCCAATATTAATTTACTTTATTATCAGGTTTTCCTATGAAACGCATATTATTTAAACTCTTCAACTATCAGAAAGTTTCGAAACCCTTTGATTGAGAATCACTGAAAGACCTCCAGTAACTGTAAATGATGCGTTATTCCATCTCCTGCCTACCGATCTTCAAAATGAACGTACATCCGCGCTTTAGCCCATGGAGCTTTACCGCCGGTTTTGAGCTCCGTGGCGATGGAAAAGGTAGTGGGAATGGATGTGTTTATGCGCCGCTTGCCCATGGCGATGGACATGTTCATGGATTAGATTCACTCTGAGCAGTAAATCCTCATTGCTCAGAATCTCTTCGGCCTTCCCTATCTTTACCAAACGATGTTCCTCCGAAAGGACTGCCACATTGGCTTGAAGCTCATCCACCAGCGAAAGGTCATGGGTACCGATAATCAGAGTCTTCCCCGCCTCTTTCAGTGCAAGGATAAGTTCCATGAGAAAAGATTGTGTCTTTGGATCGAGACCATTCGTCGGTTCGTCAAGGAGCAAGACCTGTGGATTCATAGTTAGGACGGACCCAATCGCAACCTTCTTCTTTTCTCCCCCAGAAAGCATGTAGGAAGGTCGATCTTTGAGGTGTTCTATATTCAGCATCTGCATTATCTCAAAAGCTCTGGACATCGCCTCTTCCTCACCGATTTCGAGCTGTAGAGGGCCGTAAAGAAGTTCATCCAGCACCGTGGGGCAGAATAATTGAACGTCAGAATCCTGGAAAACGTACCCCACACTCTCGCGGAAGGACTTAAGGAATCCTTTATCCCGCAAAGACCTCTCCGATACCTCGGCCTCCCTGAAGAGGAATCTTCCCTTTGAAGGATATCTTAGCCCACTCACTATCTGCAGCAGTGTCGATTTTCCGCTGCCATTGGCGCCGATAATGGCAAAGTTATTTCCCTCACTGATTTCGAGGCTTATTTCGGAGAGGGCGGCAAATTTATCATAGTAACTGTAGCTTACATCTTCCATTCTTATAATATTTTCCACAGACAAACCTCATATCAGAAGAAATAAAAGACCCATAGAGAAGAGAAAGGCTCCTGAGAACCAGTCGGCTGTTCGCATCTTTCCGAAGCCGTAAAGTCTAATCGTATCCGAAAAGCCTCTGCCAACCATAGCCTTAAACACCTCTTCACACCTCAACTGGGTTTTTTTAAAGGTGAAGGCGAGCCGCCCGACAATCCATTCCCTGGCTTTCTTATTGCTGTCTTCCCGAATCATCCTGCCTTTCTTGGCAAGGTACATGCCTTCAACAGTCTTTGAAAAGATGAAGATATACTTGTAACAGAGGGTTATGATGATAAGAAAGCTGTCAGGAACTTTCATAACTTTGAGGGCTCTCACGATCTCAGGGAATGGAGTTGTATACAATACCAAGAATGACAAGGACAAGGAATTTATTACCCTCATGCTGAGCATAGCAACTCCGTAAATCCCCTCCCTGGTTATTCCAATTTCTGCCGGTATATAATAGATCCAAAAGTAATAGGGCCTTGAAAGTCTCGCGACGAGTAGAATGATTTCTCCCTTTGTAATCACGTTGAAAGCAGAGGGCAACGCAATCAGAAAGCCAAAAACAAACCCCAAAAAAAGCACCCTTTTGTAAACCCTAAGAATGCTCAACCGGGAAAATAGCGTGAGCCCAAGAACAAAATTCCAGATACAGATTTCCGGCAGTAACTCTCTTTTCAGACTTACAATAAGGATGAAAAGGAGAAGGAAAAGGATCTTGACCCTGGCGTCGATCTTCTGGAAAAACCCATTTTGGGACGACAACTCCCACTGAGCGTAACCGTTTTTGATCACGCCTGCCAGATGATCTATCCCTCTTTCGAGAAAGGGGACCTTTACCCTTCCCGTGCCCCGCTTGGTAGAACCGGCAGTGGATTGGACCAACAAAAATGAGGGTATTTTATTTGCCATGCCTTGTTATGAGCCTCGAAACCATATACACGACGACGGCACATATCCCTATCCCCAAAAGTCCTGAGACGATGTAAGAGAATATTTGAAGAGTCATCGATGCGCCTTCACCGCCAAAGCTGTAATCAGGGATCGGGGCCTTCCAGAGATCGGCCAATTTCTTTAATCCTTCAGGAACATACCCCAAGAGTTTCTCAAGTTTTTCCGTTCCCCACTCACCCCATGCTTCCTCCGCCTTGAATTTTTCTGGAAGGAGGATTCCGAGAGGGCTAAGCAGTGTCAAGATCAAAAGACCAATCCAGAGTTTTTTCTGAAATGTTGTCATGCGAAGCCTCCTTAGAAATTATCTGTCTGTGGATGGACGACCTGAGAGTCCATACACGAGATCAGGCTCATGTTTCAGAAAGTACTTAAGTAATAGCATCGTCACCAATCCCTCGACAATACCGAATGGGAATAAATGCTCTAAAGCCATGGCAGGGACGGCCACGGATAGAGGGTATGGTGCGTAGAGCGGTCTGCCATCTATCCCGGTAGCGATCAGGGGTTGAATCCCGAACTCAACGGCGGTAATCAGGGCTGCAACCACCAGACCAAGGTATCCGGAGAGGAAGGCTGCAACGGCGACTCTCGTCCCTCCCATTCCCTTCCCCTTGATGAGTTTAAATATCCCATACGACACAAAAGGCATGACCACGGCCATGTTGAAACAGTTTGCTCCAATTGCGGTAATCCCTCCGTCGCCGAACGCCAGAGCCTGGATGATTAACACGACAGATACAGCCAGAACGGCTGTCCAGGGACCCAAGAGAATGGCGATAATGCCTGCTCCCACGGCATGGCCTGTGGTCCCCCCTGGAATCGGGATGTTGAACATCATGATGAGGAAAGAAAAGGCCGCGGCCATGGCAAGGTAAGGGACATGTTTCAAGGAAAGCTGTTTCTTAAGCTTCCTCTGTGCAATTGCCCAGAAGCCAATGGAAACTCCATACAAGGGAACATATGTTTGGGGACCTAAGTAACCGTCAGGTATATGCATGGTAACCTCCTTCGATTGAAATTTTAACGTCAAAAGTTACACTTATTAACGTCAGGGTTTGAAGAGCAACGTCAGCCCGGTTGTGAGTCGGAAATCCGGAGCAGCCTTATTCATTCCTATCTCAATCCCAGCGTCCCAAACGATATTGTTGCTGATCAGGCAGTAAGTGCCGAATAGACTTGAGATAGGGTCATCTCCCCTTCGGCCGTTGAAGTTATTCACTCCAACGATCTCCGCCACTAAAGCCCATTTGTCTGAAAGAATGAATTGTCCTGCGGCGGAGTAGTTGAATTCGTTGTTCACTCCATGTTCTCCAATAAAGGTGTATCCAAGATTGAGATGAAGAACCCACCTCTTGCTGAGATTCTTAGTGACGATAGTATTGATGCCAAAGTCGGTCTTGCCTGAACCCAAGCATTTTGATTCGCTTGCCGTAGGTATCTTCAACTTCCCTGTTACCGCAAAGGCAGGTATCCAATCCTTTTCGTCAAGTAACCGATATTTAAGTTTGATTTCCGTGTCCCCAAGGCCATCTTCGTTTTCCCCCTTTTTCGGGCGAACGAAAAGGTATGTACTCCCTATGCCCACATCCATCTTTTCCAATAAGCCATAACTTACCGTTAGGGAGGGGCTGATCTCCCTGTCATGATTGTCCTGGCGGGTGAAATCGAATCCCATTTCGAACTGCAATTTGCCCTTCTCGACCGTCCCGGCGTCATCTGTGGTGAGTGGGCGGGCGGCAAATGCCGAGGACGAGCAGAATAGCAACTGAACGAACACACAAAGGATATAGAGTGAGTTTCTAACCTGTTTTCTGGTATTGAGAATATGCATACAGCCTCCTTTCTTGCGCCTAATAAACAAAAAAGCCACGAGATCTTCCACTTCTGTGGGAAATGAAGACCTTCGTGGCCTCTGGGAAAGCAAAATAGTTAATTCTTTGAGTTCGAGTTCAGGTTACCGCATAACCTTAAAGTTGAATCTCCTCCAAAATGATTCGGTGATCGACCAGGTTCATCTCCTTGATTCGAGCCTTGATCCTTCTTTGCTCTCCGAAGATACTTTGGAGATAAAGCTCGCCTTCCTCTGGGCGAACAATCATAATGTCCTCCAGGACTACTTCTTCCCTCCCTTCTTTGATCAAAAATGCATTTGCCTCACACATCTTTTTCTCCTTTATTGAGTATGATGATCTCCTGGATTCTCTTGCTGAGTTGATCAACCAGATGGGGAAGCGGTTCTTTGGGAGACCCAATAATCTCCACCTCTGGTATTCTTAGAGGAAGAAGGCATTTCTTTGCGGGCGATGATGCGATTGCCTCTGCCATTCTGGGGGTCAATTCTCCCATCATTGAATTGGCTAAGACGATGCCTATCGCTCCGGTGATAATGTCCACCATCTTTACCGTTTGAACAATAGCATTCTCTCCAGAAGCACCTTTATTGGCTCCTGCCTTCAACATAGCTCCAGTTGCCATAGCGTTGGTTCCCAAGGCGATTAGTTCCACCTCCTCGCCAAGGGCTTCACGAAGACGTTTGATAATCGCGTTTCCTATTCCTCCACCCTGGCCATCAATCACAGCGATTGATTTTTTCCTCTTTTCCATTCCCATCCAGTTGCAATAAAAAAGCCACTATAGGCCCCCCTTCGTGAAAGGCATGACCTCCGTGGCTCATCATTATATAAACAAGAATAGAATGATTTGTCAAGGATTTTTCTGGATTTGTCATTTAAAAATTAAAAGTGGACAGTTTTTAATGAATTTAAAATTTAAAAGTGGACTCCTGATTTTTGGGTTTTTATGGACAATTTTAAAAATCGCCGTCGGCTTTGTGGGAATGTGGGTTCCGTGAAGCGGAATCCAAGTCATTGTGGGAAGTGTGGTAAAGTCGTAAGACTTTCCCATGCTTTCCACAATGACGGCATTTCCACAAAGCTTCTTTTGTGGGATATAGTCTAAATCAAAAAAGGAGGTTTTTAGCTATGTCCCAGATACACAAAAGATTCACTCCAGATCAGGTCAAAGAGCTTCTCGAGCGTTGTTCAAACAAAGAGATTGAACGAAAGTATATCCAGGAGATCCTTGGAAGTGGGAAAAGCAGATTTTTTATGCTTCTTAAGCAATACAAAGAAAATCCCCAAAACTTTACGACTCAGTACCAAAGAACCGCTCCCCCCTGGATCATCTCTCCAGAGATCGAGCACAATATCCTCAGAGAATTAACAATCGAGAAGAAAATCATCCTAAATCAACAGATCCCTTTAAAATCTTACAATTACAGCTATATCAAAGACCTTTTGAGGAGGAAATATCACCAGAAGGTCTCCCTTCCAACAATCATCGATCGAGCCAAAAAGCATGGCTTCTATCTCAAAAAACCCAAAAGGACCCTCCATGACCGAGAGGTCTTAACCCATTATGCCGGTGAAATGATTCAACATGATACCTCTTATCATCTCTGGGCCCCAGCAGCCCAAGAGAAATGGTATCTCATCACCTCCCTCGATGATTACAGCCGGCTCCTCCTTTATGCTGCTCTCGTCAAGACAGAAACCAGTTGGTCTCATATTGTGGCTCTCCAAAGCCTCATCCTCCGATATGGACTCCCTTACTCCTATTATGTAGACTCCCACCGCATCTTTCGATTTGTCCAAGGAAGAGACTCGATCTGGCGAAAACACCACCTTCTGACCGATGAAGCCACCCCTCAGTGGAAACAGGTTCTGGAAGACTGCAATGTCAATGTCATTCACTCTCTCTCGCCTCAAGCCAGAGGCAAGATCGAACGACCCTATGGCTGGCTCCAAGACCGACTGATCCGAACCTGCGTTCGGGAAGACATCATCGACATCCAACAGGCTCAGAGAGTCCTAAACCAGGAACTCTATAGATATAACCACCAACAAGTTCATTCCACCACCCAGGAGATCCCTTATCTCCGATTTCAAAGAGCTCTAAAAGAGAAACAGTCTCTCTTTAGAGAATTCAAAATCAAACCACCCTTTCAATCGGTGAAAGATATCTTCTGCCTTCGAATGAATCGAACCATTGACCCCTACAGAAAAATCTCTATTCATAACCTACAACTCAAAGTGAACCATGCCACTCCAAAAAAGGAGGTCAATCTACGCATCTACCCTCTAAATCACCAAATCTCTGAAATTAGATTCTGGTGCGAAGGTAATTTGATCGATATCCAAAGAGTCAAAAATTCCGACTTGAAAGGTGTGCACTTTTGAAGTTTAAAGTGTGCACTTTTCAAAAGTTCCTAACAGGATTTTTTCTGGATTTTTCCCATCATTTTGAATTACCTTCCAGCAAGGAACCCAAAAGCGGCCAATCCCAATAATCCTTGTAACTCCCAATTTGACCTCGGTTTCCCGATCTCCGCCAGTTTTAGGGCTTTGTCTGTGAATTGCTTCTGTCTTTCACGAGCGATATGTTCAACATCTGCCCTTTTCTCTGTGATCTCCGTTAACTCTTTTTAGATTTCTATCTGTTGGTCCAGGTTGGCAATCTGTTGCTTATTCAACCGATCCACCTCTCTAACATTTTCCACTTTCTATTACTACCTTTAAACAAAGTTGACTCGATAAGAGACTTACAGGATATGGAATGCCAGGTTCCAAAATGGAAGCAATTTATTCTCGTTGGGAGATATTTCAAAAAATTTCAACACTTTTTCGGTTCAAAACAGACAATAAATAGTAAAGGGGAGGTGATTCCAGATGATTTCAGTAGGGACAAGAGTAACAAGGTTTGGTTTTGGAGGGTCCCAAATTCTTATGTTCTCCCAGGTTGATTTTCCCAGATAGGTGTATGCACGTAATCGAATTTATATAGGATTCCTTGAATGGGAGGTTGGTGTCATGATGGTTTCAATTGGCCACGAGAATTATGTTGACGGGGACAAAATCCTGGCGGTCGTGGAGCCCGATAGTGCTCCCGTTAAGAGACTTAGACGGGAATCTGCCGAAAAGGGGTGCTTGATCGATTCGACGTGCGGCCGGAAGACGAGAAGTGTGATCGTAATGGCCACCAACCATGTTGTTCTGTGCGCGTTAGCCCCTTCGACTCTTAGAGAAAGACTTGATTCGATAGATAGGAAGCATGGGAAATCAAAATCCACCTTTCTGCGCCAGATCTCAGAAGAGGATGCAAAGGGTCTAGAAGATTGACGAACAACGAAAGGAGGACGCATCAATGGCTAAGAACAATCCGGGGACAGAAGAAATAGCAGCGGCTATCAGACTTTTAAAAAACGTAAGTGTTGGTTGGCCTGAAGGATATGCCAATCCACTGCTGAAAGAGATTTTCCAGCAGACGGAGCTGGATCTGAAGGAGCAGCTTTTTCAAGCCGAGGTCAATAGGAAGGAGAAGAAGCGAAAAGCCCATAAGAAGGCTGAAAGCTTGGAAGAATAGGCAATGGATTTTCAAATAACCAGGCGTTCTTGTTCAATTTAATACGCGTGCAGGTATGCTATCGGAATATCGTAAGGTTATTTCTCACTGCCTTCTTTATCAATGATGGGAGGAGCCTATGAGAACTGCCGAGGAACTGGGAAGGATGGCAGCTCATTTGAGCGAGAATGATGTGAAACTCATGAGGGATGGATTATTTCAGAGAGAAGAAGAGGGATGTAAAACGGAAAAGGTTATTTCAGAAATTAAATTGAATGATCTCTATAAAGAGGCGAAAGACATCGAAGATGAAAAAATACTAAGGGGAAATCCCCCAGAAAGGATGGTGCGTGAAAACCTTGCTCGAAGCTGGTTCATGGGGTTCCTCCTTTCTATCTCTTTAGCCGGCGAATGGGTCTTCTTGAAATGGACCTTCGACCCAATTGACCTTGGAAAGGTTGGAGCGATCCTATTGGCGGTCACGGTGATTATTATCTTCATCGAAATCATGGACCTGTATTTGACCTCCCTCCGAAAGAAATTCCCTACTGCTCAGGATAGTCTCTTCCTCATCTTGAGCTGTGTCTGCTTTCTTCTGGTGCTTCTTATCATATTCTGCGGTGCCGATATTAGGGAGAGGTTATTTTTTGCTAACAAAATGCAGAGCCTGGCTAGTTCACCAGAGGACACTTTAAAAGCTGCAGATGAATTCTTTAGGGAGACCAGAAATAAGTTTCCAATACTCATGATTAGCATCACTACGGCCCTAACGATCATTGCCGGCATAACCTACCATGATGTCAAAAACCGGTACTTTAGCTCTCGGAGTTCTCGACGTCTCTATAAGCGTCAGAAAAAAAATAGAAAGCAGACCGTTCTTTTAATCCAGGCGATGGCGGACATGGATGCTGAACTTTCCAGATTTAAGGCTGATTTCGATTTGGCTTATCTCGAAGAGAAAATGCGTTTGGCAAGAATGGGGGAGGAGAATGTGAACGGCTTTCAATGGTTCAAACAATCTCGACAGAGAAACCCTGACTTCTGGAAAATCATTGGATTGACGGTCTTCTTGATTTTGTTTGGATTTGTCCTCTTCTTCTTTGGCCTCAAAGGAACAGCAAAAGGAGAAACCCTTATATTCTTAGACCTTTCTCAATCCATGGGGGTTAGCGATTACGTTGGTAAGAAGACGGAGTTCCAAGAAAACGTGAATGGGATTGAATTTTACATCCAAAACAATATTTCCCCTGGGGAATCCATCAAAGTTGTGAGCATTACAGAAAAGTCTTTCAGTAACCCCTACGTGTTGCTTGAAAGAAAGATAACTTCCAACAAGGGAGCATTCGGTGAAATTATCGCCAAGGATAAGCTAAATCTTTTAAACCAGTGGCGAAAACTCGGATTAAAGCCCACGGCTACCTCTACAGATCTATTTGGAGCCATGCAGTTAGCCTCGATACTGTTTCCTCCTCAATCTAAAGATAAAAGGCTCGTTATTTTCAGCGATATGAGGCATTACAGCAAGACGATGGATCTCGAAAGTCCCGATATAATCAACGTCGATGTCATGTTCAATGAGGTTCTACGAAAGGGTCTGGTCCCTTCATTGGATGGGGCTAAGGTGTGGTGTTTAGGGGTCCACAGTTCCGGAAAGACACCAGCATATTGGAAAAGTCTGAGGGATTTCTGGGTTAAATATTTCCGTCAGGCTAATGTGTTGGAGCTCAAATCATTTTCTATAGAAAGGAGGGTCAATAATGAGTAAGGCGATCACGGTTAAGGAGTTCGATGCTTTTCTGGATAATGTTGTCCGGAAGATTCGTGCCATCGCGAAGGTGCCTTTTCCGAAAGTCGATGAAATTGCTCCAATGCCAGCCATGGACTCTATTTCGAGCTGGTCAAACGGGATGCCCGCCTTAGATATGATGGCCGACATCGAAACTTTCTCACCTTTAGCTCAGGAAATTCAATGCGACGTAGAAACCTTCATGCCAATGGGGTTTCCAGTGCCAATGCAAAAAAGGGACATATCGAAAAGACCTGTTGCCGCTTTGACTGGCAACAAGAAGCTTGAACTGCCTATGCTGAACCAGGTCCCTGCTGAAAGAGAATCAGACAAGAAGGATCTGAGCACTAAGGATTTGGAGAATCTCCTGGCCGTTTTCAAAAAGAGCGGGATGGATATCAAAGAAGTGAAGCTACTTCCATCGGGTGCAACGAGAATTACCTTTAACGAGTTCTTTGGCGCGGGACAGGAAAGGCAGAGAGAATTTGTTAGGGCAGGAGGCCGTTGATGACCAGAATATATCTTTTTGGAAAGGAATGTGTTGTGCATAATCCGAGCCCAGGAACGATTCCTTTCTTGTCCAAGGTACATTCACGCTTCAAGGTGGAATCTGTCCAGCCTAGTCCCGGCTTTTCGCCCCGGTTTATGAATTTATACAAGGAGGACGTGTTTTTGGATCAGCCCCTGTTCGAACTTAACGAAGAGGAATTGACAGGTATCTATCTTAGAAAACGGTCCATCTCTGATAACGTGAATAGTGAGTATAAGTATTCCAGGCTTAACGTTCTTCATGCCCTATCCCTGAGCGAGATGAGCCATTGCCGCCTGTGCGGTTGGGAGTGTGGTATAAACCGGTTTTCAGGCGAAAAAGGTAAGTGCGGTCTGGGGAACCAGGCGTTTGCTTCACCCCCCTTCATTCACATTGCCGAGGAGTCGGTGATCAACCCTGCAGTGGTTACGAATTTTGGGGGTTGTAGCCTTCGCTGCATGTACTGCATTGAGTCAAAGCGTTGGAATCCTGAAAACCAAACCCCAATGGACCCAAAGCTGTTCTGGGAAGAATTCGAGAGGCTGAGGATCGGAAGTACTCCCATCAACACACTTGAATTTACGAATCCAACCGAGTCATTGCCGGCGATAATCGGCCTCCTGATTCAAGCACCTTACAGCGTTAACTTCCCGTTGGTCATGAACTGCCATTCATATGGCTCCCAAGCTTTTTATGACTTTGCTGGTCAGATCACGGATGTTTGGCTTCCCGATCTGAGGTATGGGAACGACAGATGCGCAAAAGAGCTGAGCGGAGTGGACAACTATATGAAGTATGCGAAGGTTGGTTTGGATGCCATGATCCAGCAAGATTCCAAAATCATTGTTAGAATCTTGGTCCTTCCCGGCCACGTATCATGTTGCCATGAGCCTGCAACGGAGTTGTTGTCCCAGTATAAGGACAAGGTTTGGGTTAGTGTTCTGGACCAATATGTTCCTGAACATGAAGCTCATCTCGATCCCAATCTCAAGAGACGCCCAACAAAAGAAGAAATCGAAGCAGTGAACTCGATGGTTGAAAAGTACAGTTTACAGAACATTTTGAGAGACAGTAAGGATTTTTGGAGGCTTTAAATAAAGGTGAACGGAAAGAAGGCGGGCCATCTCAAGCTCGCCTCCTCTCTCTATTTTGGGGGTTATTTCTTCGGCGGAATGATTGCTTCTTTGAAGGCCTTGGCAATACGCATTTTGACAACAGTCTTTGCAGGGATGTTGATTTCTTCTCCGGTGGCTGGGTTTCTTCCTTTTCGCGCTTTACGCTTTGAAAGAACGACTTTCCCCATGCCCGGAAGGGTAAAGGAGCCTGCTTTTTTGGTTTCGGAAACAGCCAGGGCTACAATTTCGTCAAGAATTTCCCCAGTGATCTTTTTGCTGATTCCGAAGTTTGTTGCCAGGGTACTTACGATTTGTCCTTTGGTCAATGGTTTTCGTGAAGCCATAATTTGCCCTCCTCTTTGAATTTTTTAGAACAATGTATATATACAAGAAAAGGAATTTCGTATCAACCAAAATCGAATCGGCGATGAAAGGAGACCCCGGTAATGCCTTTAGAAGAGCGGTTCTGTCCCAAATGTGGGGCCAACATTGAATGTCCTTCATGTGGTGGTTCAGGAAAAGAGAAGGATTTATTCGGGGTCCAAGTCGGAGGATTTGAGGGTAATTATTGTTGCGGACAGGTTAGCTTAGGAAATTATTGCTCCATATGTGGAAAATCCCTTAAGCCTGTTGAAGAGTTGCCAAAAAAGGAAAAGAGATGCATAAATTGTAATGGAACAGGGAAGATACTCCATCGGTGTGGATTTTGAATTCGCCCTATAAATCCTATGAACCCTTAACTCTCGATTTTTCTTCATAAGAGGAGGTAAGAATATGGCCTTAAACAAAAAGAAGAAAAAGCCTCTCCCGCTTTCATCGAGATTCAAAATAGAACATATGATAGAGAATTCAGATGGAAAATTAAGACCCCTCAGACCAGGGGATCTTGACATAGATAAAAACCGAGGAGTTAGGGAAGCTTTCGAATTCCTCTATAAATGGCACAAAAGCAGGATACCTTGACTCAGAGCGAAAAAGAATGAGCAAAGCCGTCAAAGAGATGGATAAAAACCAAGGCGTTTGCGAAAGTGGATAGCCATAGAAACCAAAACCTGAAAAGGCGATATTGCAAATTGAGGTGACGTGGTCCCTAATTTTGATCATTGAGATATTTTGCTAAAACTGGTAAACTGTAGAATATTGAGAAGATGAATTCGAAGAGCGGTAGAGGAGGTAAGGTGATAAACGATGACATGGAGGCCTGGCGGGAGACATTTGAAATCATGGCTGACAAAAAATTGATGAGACAGATCAAACAGGCCGATTTAGATTGGGCATCAGGCGCCAAAGACTCCTATGTGTCATGGGATGACCTGAAAAATGCGTGAAGTCATCATGCAATTTACAATATGGAGCATTCAATAAAAGGTATTGAATTTATTGTTGACGATTCTTTGAAAAGGAAGGCAGTCCTGATCGGTCTTGAACATTTGGGAGATCTATGGGAAGATCTTTATGATATCCTGGTGTCTGGGGCTTGCAAAAATGAACCCACTGTATCCTGAAATTGGCTAAAATTGGAAACAAATCTCGTAGGTCAAAGATAAATCTTTGCGAATCATGAGAAAGGAGATGGAGGGCATGAAGGTTGAGGAGTTGAAAATAAAGTACCCCAGCGGTTTCGAACATGCTGTCCATATGACAAAAGAGGAGATAGAACATCATATCCGTCTAATGGCTGCCCTTAAGATGTTTGAACTTGGCAAAATATCTTCAGGGAAAGCTGCAGAACTGGCTGGGATGTCAAGGGTGGAATTCTTTGAAGCCTGCGGTCGGTACAGGGTCAGTCTGTTCAATTACACGGATGAAGAGGTGGAAGAAGAGGTCAAGAAGGATTTTGAATCAGCTAAGAAAACGAGCCGACTATGAAGATTGTTTCCAATACGGGTCCGATTATTGGCTTAGCCAAAATTGGCCTGCTCTTCATACTGAATCGTTTGGCGTCGGAGGTTGTGATTCCCCCGATGGTCCACAAGGAATTGTTGGGAAAGATCGGAGTGGAGTCTGAACAGATTGACAAGGCCCTAAACGAATTTATCCATGTTAGAGATTTTGACCCGATGGACCCGGCTATTGAGAATGCCGTTTCAGATCTGGATGAAGGTGAAAGACAAGTTCTCGGTCTCGCTTCTTCCATCGGTGGAGATGTTTTGGTGTTGATGGATGACCGTGCTGGAAGGCAGATTGCCAGCAGATTGAATATTTCAGTCTCAGGAGTTGTCGGCTTATTGCTTCTGGCAAAAGAAAAGGGGGTTCTTGAGAAGATAGCTCATCACTTAGAAGGATTACGGGCTGAAGGATACTGGCTTTCCGATGAGGTTATAAAGGTTGCCAGGAAGATTGCCGGTGAAATTTAGAGTCGATTTCCGTCTGAACTTCGTCTGAACTTCGTCGGAAGTTTGGTGGACGATAAAAGGGCCTGTTTACAAAAAGTCCTGTGTGGCATATCGTCAAGTCCTATGAGGCACAACGTCTGAACTTCGTCTGAACTTTGGTGAACGATATGCTGGGACTTAGAAGGATTGTTTAGGACTTAAAAGGACAATCCAATTTTGGTTAACTCTTTGATATCATTAAACAAGCAGTAAGAATTCTTTAATTGTTGCGCTGCGTTACGTGCCGTTGGTTTTTGGACTCAAAATCCCGCGGGGCTCAAACCCCGTGTCGGTTCGATTCCGACCTCCGGCACCAATTTAATTCCAAATCATTGCTTTTCGGATTTTTTCTCTCTCCCCTCAATGATTCCTTGCTTTAGCTTTTCCAGTTGAAGGAGTATTTCATCAAACCTTGTCTCGGCCATACCGGCTTCTCTAATCATATCTGTAGCCAATTTGTATTGACTCGGTTCTTCAGTTTCGGCATCTAAGATTCCATTGAGAATCTGGATTGTTTTCGGATCTGATATTTTTGCCATGTCTCGGCCTAGCAAACGAGTACCGGCTAGTTTTGTGTCAAAATTCTCTTCCTGAAGCAGGGATAAGTCCTCCTCATACAGTCGCTCGGTATTCCCAGCTTCCTCATACTTATTCATAATGAAGAGTAAGTCCTCAGCATCCCTTTTCCGATTCGGATATTTTTCTTTCCAGGAAATAAGCTTCATGATTGCCAATCCATGCAGAGAGGCCAATTTGATATCGAGTTCAGGATCAGAACTTAATCGGAAGATTATTGAATATTCATATGCTTCTTCAAATCCAACCATACTCATAATGATCTCATGCTCAGGAGGCCAACTGATTTTCTTATCCCTGTCAGTAATGGGACCAAAAGGGAGAATATCGATGAGAATAGTTCCGCAACGTAATCTCTGCTTGTCCGAAGTTGGGGAGAACTGACCCGTTGTAATGAGTGACTCTTTTAATTTCTCGAATTGTTCCCAGTTGGCAACTTCCACTCCTAAATCAATGTCCCCAGTTCTTCTTCGAGGTTCAATACCGTAACCGTGTTTGAGAATAAGATCTCTTGAGAAAGCTCCTATGACAAAGAAGGGAACGTCGAGAGAGTCCACTATCCTTTTCAAAAGATAAAGGGCGTCTACTACGGGCCTTTCAATCTTCCCTGATAAGTTGAACAATATGCTGGTCATAAACCATTTTGGCGACCTCAATGTTTCTCTCGTTGCCTGTCGCTAAAAGGTCCGCGTAAATAAGGATAGGATGGACGAGATCTTCATACTTCCGGATCTCCGCTGGCTTCCAAAATCTCTTTAGTATTTCGACCTCTCCGGTTTGGTCTCTTTTGAGTCTATTTTTAATTAACAATTGATCGAGCTCCTGAGGCGCTGTATAGATCGTTATGATTTGTGGTTGAAGATATTGAGTAAGCTTGGCAGCGGCAACCTCTCCTCCCCATTGTGCTTTAAAAGGGTCAAGAGTTTTCTGTTGCCACCAGCCGTATTCTCCCCCGAATCGTCCTAATGGAAGTTTTGGCCTTAATTGTTCCGGATAGGCTGTTACCCATCGCTGCAACAAGTTTTCCTTTTGGATCAATTTCTGACCTCGTTTACCCATGCCCAATAGAAACCGTAACTCTTTCAATTCCTTCATTATCCAGTCAACAGTTCCAAGGGCTACGTCGGTCTCGGCAGCAATTTCTCTGTATGTTCTAATCTCTAAACCGGGGTTACACAGGAAGCCATAAATCACTTTAAGCCCCGCAGGTTTGAAGGCTCTTTTTAGGGGAGCGGCTTTGACAATATTGGGTTTGTTCCCTTTCACAAAAATGTATAGGGGAGGCTGATTGATAAACGCATTTCCAGCCGTATCTATGAATTCTGTCCCATTCTGCTTCAGTTCGTCCGCCAGTTGCGTGTTTATGTGTTTGGTGACCAGCAAAAGCGGGTGGCCGAACTCACCTTTGCGCATCATTACCAACAACTTGTCAGCCTTCGTCACATTAGCTTTGATCTCAACATAATACCTGATTTCTTTACCCTGCATTACTATTCCCAATAGGTATTCTGCACGAAGCCTGGGATCTCGGAGAGGCTTTACTGTCTTAATCTTTGCCTGCCCAGGAAGATTTTTTCTAAGTGCCTCCAAAGCAAGTTCCAGAAGCTCATTTTCTTCCATTTTTTTCATAGAGATAACCAATTAGGTTCAATTTATGTTGCTGTTCAATAATTATGAACATAAGCAAAAAGTGAACAAATGTCAAGGTATTTTTGAGACTATCGCATGGTACCCCTGTGAAGTAATTAGTAATTAGGGTCAGGCTTCGTTAATTCGGTATTTTTCTTCTCCTCCCTTTAATCACATTCTTTTCAATAAGCCTTAACCTCTTAGCAAACGATTTATCCCTCCACTCAAGACCCTCAACCTTCTTCATCCCCTCGCTCATCGTTACCGAACTCCGCCCAAAATAATCCGCTATCTCCTTTACCCTATACCCGGATATCCGCCTCGCCAAATAACCTACAACCCCCCTCCCCCAAGCCCCCTCACGATCCCTTGCCGCCGAATAAAGCTTCTCCCTCCTAATCCCCATCACTACACTTGTTTCCTCTAATATGACCTCCAACGGGACCTCATATGCCCAACTCCGAGTCTCTTCCCTTTCCTTTTCTACTCGCTCAATAAAACTCTCCTCCCCAAGATATCGCTGGTCCTTCACCCAATAATATTTCTCCTCGTGACCACACGATAGCCCCTCCCATACAAATCGATGATATCCTCTCCTCCCTAAATACCTCCTATCACTAAATTGACCCAATACAAATCCCTCATCAATCAGACTATCCCGCCGATTTCCAAGGTAACTGAGATGACCAGTCCATTCATAGTCTTCTGGCTCCTTCACCACCCCTGCCCTCACAGGATTCAAATGAATATAGCGGACTAGTTCCAATAGGTATGTATCCTTATCACACAAAATTGCCTTGTATCTCCCTTGAAAAAGATGACCCACCTCTCTATACCTCCTATTAAAATAACGCGTATATCGAAATAATAGAGATTGCATGATTCGACTAAGTGGAATCTCTCCAACCTCCATGAGAAGGTGAAAGTGATTTCTCATCAATGCGTAAGCATAAAGATGGAAACCATATCTTTTCTTGTAATCCGAGAGGTACGAAAGGAACATCTTGAAGTCCCTCTCCTCAAGAAAAATCTCCTGCCTTCGATTGCCTCTGCTGATGACATGGTATAATGCCCTTGGAAAATGAATCCGAGGTTTCCGAGCCATAACAATTCACTATCAAACAACAATGCATATGTCAATACCGAATTACCGAAGCCTGACCCCATTTATATCAGGGACTAAAAATTTTGACAATTTTCTCCTCTTTGTGTTACATATTGTTGGCGTGGGGCTGTAGCTCAGCTGGGAGAGCGCATGAATGGCATTCATGAGGTCGTGGGTTCGATCCCCATCAGCTCCACCAATGATATCAAGGGGTTAAAGAAATCACCTTTAACCCCTTTTCCTTTGTTGTGTCCATTTTGTGACTATCTTCGACACTCTGAGAAAGCAATTGAATTGCCCTCCGCATATCTTCCAAAGCGGGATGAGTATAGCGCATTACCATTCTGTGGTCCTTCCATCCTCCTAACTTTTGGAGTGTTGCGATATCTGCTCCACGGGTTGATATCCGGGTGGCAAATGTGTGTCTTAGATCGTGGAAGCGTAGCCCATCAATATTAGCCTTGGAACAAGCCCTTACAAAGGCACTCCGAATTCTCCAGGGTCTTTCTCCTTTGCTTTGTGGAAAGACATGCTCATTTCCATCGTCTTTCTCTATCCTCTTTTTCAATAGGTCTAACACCCTTGGAGTCGTAGGAATAAAGACATCGTTTCCGGTCTTGGAACGTTTGAATGAAATTAACTCCTTTTTAAGGTTGATATTTTCCCATTTAAGTTTAACCAGGTCGATTTGGCTCATACCGGTATCGAGGGCCATGATTAACATATCCTTAAACCAATCCCGTGTGACCGATAAAAGTCTCTCCTCTTCTTCTTCCGATAAGATACTTTTGGGCTTGATCTCCTCTTTAAGGGGCTTAACCTTTCCCGCCTTCATAGGGTGCTCAGTAAGTTTTCCGTACTTAATGGCAAGGGAGAAGATCGAGGAAAGTACGGATAAGTCCCTATTGATTGAGGCGTTTGAAACCTCTTCTTTCCTTTTGCTTATAAATTGGCGAATGAGCCAGGTGTCGACCTGGCCAATACGCTTACCTTTAAAGAACTCAAGGAGGCGTTTGATTGAAGGGCGAAAAAAACTATTGCAAGCCCTATGAACCTGCTCCGAATATTGGAGGTACTCTCTGGCAAATTCTTGGAAATAAGGAGTGGGTCTTACCCTCTGAAGATTGAATCTTCCTTGGAGGATCTCAGCCTGTCTGACAGAAAGCATCTTGTCTGCTTTTCTTCGGTTTTTCCCTACGCGTTCCCGAATTCTACTCCCTTTAAAGTAGTAGTCGATATACCAAATTTTTCCCCTTTTATAGACTCCCATAAGTGCTCCTTTCTGGGCAAAGAATTTCCTTGCCCTTGTTTGATAAACTATGCTATAAAAATAATGGCGGGTGGGCCGTCAAAATGGTTTGCTCGCTCTGGGCTCAAAGGGTTCCTTAATAGTTTCCTCTAATTCATGGGCCATAATTCAAAGGGAATAAGTATGATGGACTTAGAGGTCCAAGTATACAGATAAGAGGCCCTTCTCTAACTGGGTAAGCACTGCTTCTATATCTACCACGGAGTTAGGTTTTGTTACCACGCCCTTCTGATTTACTATCGCTTTGATCTTCGTTTACTCTTTTTTTCACGCAGTTCTTCGATAATACCGATAATTACCAAGCCTATAAATATGACGAATATGACCCAAAAAAGAGGTTCTCTTATTATTTGGTTAATATAAGGGAGAATCTTCGGGAGAAACTTTTTGATAAGGACAAAAATACTTCCCTTAATAAACCACTCAAGGAATCCCATTTTAACAAGTACCTCTGTAAATTTTGTTTAAGGTGGTTCCACTTTTTAAAAATAGCCTTAATGGATGGTAAGACTTAAATCCTACAGATTCTACCATCCAATTCATTGAACATTTTATCAGCCCTTCTTACT
>Ga0209610_1000179_pt1 | contig 32759 bp, 34 predicted proteins | sample LakKivw275mmetaG_FD_184137 | JGI IMG/M metagenome (GOLD analysis project Ga0209610, IMG submission 184137) | Anoxic lake water microbial communities from Lake Kivu, Rwanda to study Microbial Dark Matter (Phase II) - Lake Kivu water 275m metaG... | ecosystem: Environmental > Aquatic > Freshwater...
AAAATTACATCCCGGCAGTGGAGAAAGGAGTCAACGAAGCAAGGCAGGAAGGAATCCTGGCTGGCTATCCCGTGATGGACACCAAGGTCACACTTTACGACGGTAGCTTCCACCCGGTGGATTCATCAGATATCTGCTTTAAAATCGCCGGGGCGCAAGCTTTGAAAAAGGGATTATCTCAGGGACAACCGATACTGCTTGAGCCGATAATGAACTTGACGATAACCGCTCCAGAAGAATTCACTGGCGACCTCACTGGTGACCTTAACTCAAAAAGAGGACGTGTGCTCGGAATAGAGCCAGAAGGCAAAAATAATACTATTCAAGCTCAGTGCCCCTACTCAGAATTGCTGGATTATGCTATAAGCTTAAGGTCAATAACACAGGGACGGGGCAGCTTCACCATGGAATTCAGCCACTACGAAGAGGTGCCCCCTCATCTCACCCAGAAGGTCATCGCTCAAAGGAAGCAAGAAAAGGAATAACCCTCAAGTAATTCAACACAGTCGCAGAATATCAGATTTAAAGTTAAAAAGCTTCAGCCCATAGTCTGACGAAAACAGGTTTACTATTTACTCTTACCTGCAAGGTTGCAGAAATTTGATAAACCACCCCCACATGATAAAATTGCTTTTAAAAAGGGAAGGTGCAATGAAGGGCAAATTGATACTGGGGAATCATGATTTTTTTGCTTTTGTTGCTTGCTTCGCTATCAGCTGGTGAGAAGGGGGTGAGAAAAGAATGAGCAGAAAATCAGTATTGACGGTGTTAGCCTTGGTGGTGGTTGTAGCGGTATTGTTCAGTGGCTGTATTGACATTGAATGGCCTTCTCGTTACAAAGAACTCTCTCCCCATGTCGTGAGCGATGGTTCAGGGGGCGTCTTCGTCGGCTGGGAAGATGAAAATGTAGCATACGCCCAGCGAGTAGACTCCAGCGGCAACCTCCGCTGGGGAGAAGGGTTGGCACTGAATACTCTTCGCTGCCAATACCCTCCTCGCCTTATTGGGGACGGCTCTGGCGGTGCTATCGTTGTCTGGGGCGAGGCAAAGGAGAAGGATGGAGGCGCTTATGAGCGAATCAATTACGCTCAAAGAGTCAGCCCTGAAGGTGAGCTCCTCTGGGAACAAAGGGGGAGATTAGTGCCCGGGCTCAAAGGCGTGCCTTGTATTGTATCAGATGGCTTTGGGGGAGCCATTATAGTGTCGATGGAGCTAGATGGCAAAATCAAGGCGCAAAGAATGGACCAAGATAGTGAGCCCATGTGGTCCGAGGATGGAATTACAATATGCAGTACATGTAGTGACCCCAGCACATTAGCTGACGGTTCAGGCGGTGCTATCATAGTCTGGCCAGATAATCGTGCCGCTTATAGTCGGTACGACATCTATGCCCAGAGGATAAGCCCGCAGGGCGAAATCCTGTGGCACGAGGGTGGTGTTCCGATATGTGCTCCACAGTATGGTCAGACCACTCCTCAGATTGTGAGCGATGGCTCAGATGGTGCCATTGTAGCCTGGCTAGGTGACGGTGTCCGTGTTCAAAGGTTAAGCCCTTACGGGGAACCCCTGTGGCAGGAAGATGGGGTGCAGGTCAATGTCCTGCCTGCACAAGGCACTTATCCCCTCGGGATGATATCGGATGGCGCTGGAGGTGCCACTGTGGTCTGGCATCCGAGTCTGTCGCCTTCTCCGGAGGGGTCTCTCCTGGGGCTGCGGGCACAGAGGGTGAATTCAGAGGGGGAGGTTCAATGGGTGGAGCCAATGAAGCTTTTTGCTGGCCTCAATGTTTGTGCCAAGGAAGGAGTGTATAGTTCGATGACTGCCGACATTACTGGCGATGGTTCAGGCGAGGCTATCATCGTCGGAATTTTTTGTCAGTGGGGACCATCACCCCGTGCTCAAAAGCTCAGTCCTGAAGGTGAGCCACTGTGGGGGGAGGGAGGGGTGCAGCTATTCGCTGGTCAGCTGGCTAATTTTTCTCTGTTTCGGGGCGCTGTGGTAAGTGATGGCTCTGGCGGGGCTATCTTCGTTACGGAGACAGGAAAGAAGGAAACGTATCTGGACAAGCTCTATGCTCAGAGGATAGATTCCCAGGGCAACCTTTTATGGACAGACGAAGGAGTGCAGGTTTGGCCTGAATAAGTTTTAGACTAGACGCACGATGATGAGGGAAATAGCCAAGGCGGAATACAAGCTGGAAAAAATATAAATGGTTAGATAAAGACATGCCTGCTTTAGCCATCAACCGCTTTAGGCTTGCCTGGATACATGGTCAGACGGCAATTGAAACTGCCAGGCAGTAAAGGTATGGCAATCTCACATCTTCACAGAGATTGCTTCGTCGCTAACACTCCTCGCAATGACGAAAGGGGGCACGCCTCGCAATGACAAACAACGAGGTCTATTTAACCCGCCAGCAATTCCTTCAGCTTGCTGGTCAAAGCAGGCACAACATCTTCAAATTTGCCCACCACTCCATAGTGAGCTTGCTTGAATATGTTCGCCTCAGGGTCCTTGTTAATGGCAATGATAGTCTTTGAGCCACTGCAACCAGACATATGCTGGCTGGCTCCTGATATTGCGATAGCAAAATAAATATCGGGAGCGACAATCTTACCGGTGAGACCGATGTGCATCGCCTCAGGCACCCATCCATTATCACAGGGGGGTCGGGAAGCACCTACGGCGCCCTTGAGCACAGCGGCAAGCTCTTTCAAGGTAGTATTGTAAGGGTCAGGTCCACCACACCCTCTGCCTCCACAAACTATCACCGGGGCATCCTCAAGCTTAACGCCAGTTACTTCCTCTTTTATAGTCCCCACTATCTTTGTCTTCACCTTCGACATATCTACGGTAACTTTAGTAGGAATAACTTCTCCCTTCCTTGACCCATCGCGTTCTATGGGCGACATTGCCTTCACTCTAATAGTAGCTATTTGGGGCAGAGCCTCAGTTGTGAATATCGCCTGAGCATTGCCGCCATACACCGAACTCGTCTGCATAAGCTGCTTTGTCCCTGGGTCTATGCCCAACTCAAGGCAGTCTGTGGATAAACCAACCTGAAGTCTAAAAGCAAGGCGAGGAGCTAAGTCGACACCCATGGGCGTATTGCCCAGCAGGATGATACGAGGCGAAACCTGCCCGATAACCTGGTCAGCGACCTGCATATAACAGTCTGCTTCATATTGCTTTAACGCTGAGTCTTCCACGGTATAGACTTTGTCTGCTCCAAAAGCAATTGCCTCTTTGGAAAGGTCACCAACCGTATCACTGGCTAATAAACAGGATAAATTCTCCTTTAATTCGTCAGCAAGCTTCCTACCACATCCCAGCAATTCAGTGGTAATGGAAGGCAATTTCCCCTCTGCTATTTCTCCGAAAACTAATATACCTTTATTTTCAGCCATCATTTCCTCCTTTGGTTAGAGTTTTTTTGCTTCTCTGAGCTTTACAGCCAAGTTAGCGCCAGCTTCTGCTGGAGTATCTCCTCCGATTATCTCGCACTTAGTTTCCCTTACTGGCTGAAAGAGTTTAGCTAATTTAACACGTCTTCCAGCAGCGCCAACTTGAGAGGGCGCAAGTCCGATGTCCGCTGGTTTCCATACGATGGGTTGTTTCTTCGCCGCCGCCATAATCCCTTTGAGCGCAGCATAGCGTAAATCACCCAGCTCGCTGGTTATGGTAAGCAAGGCAGGAAGCGCAACTTCCACAACTTCATAGCCATCACGAACCGCTCGCTCTACTTTCGCTTTTCCATCAACAATCTCTACTTTCCTGACCACACTCACGGCAGGAATACCCAGAATTTCAGCAATGCCCAAACCAACCTGACCGGCATTCCAGTCAGCGGATTGCCGTCCACAGAGAATAAGGTCGTATTCCCCCACTTTCTTAATCGCTGCAGCCAGTGCATTGGCTGTTGCCCAACTATCACCCCCTTCAAAAGCCGCGTCTTCAAGAAGGATAAGCTCATCACCACCCACAGACAGCGGTTTCTTAATCACATCACGGGTTAGATTGTTACCGAGGCTAATTACCGTGATTTTGCCACCTGTCACACCTTTAATCCTTAAAGCAGCCTCCATAGCATTTTCGTCATAAGGACTAACCACTGGCTTTACATCTGGCGGCACGGTCATCTTGTCACCAGCTACTTTGAATGAAGCTGGGGGAGCCTCAGGATCAGGAACTTGTTTACAACAGACAATCATGTTAATTGGCATTATCCAACCTCCTCAAATAATTTCGAACTTATAAGATTATATTAAAAAACACAAAACTGTCAATAACTCGGAGGTTGTTTAGTAACCTATCCCCCTGACCCCCTTCCCTTAGCAAGGGAAGGGGGGAGTGTAGGTAAGAGAGGGGTGAAACCCCTCTCTATAAATCTCTTCCCCCTCTCCTTTGAAGAAGAGGGGGATAAGAGGGGTGAGGTCAGTAAATACTCTCTCAATAACTCGGTCAAATTTGCCCCCTTCCGCCTATATTTGTTTTAATAACACACTACTTGGATGAACAGGATATATCTTGACTACGCCGCTACCACACCGACACACCCTGAGGTGGTACAGGCAATGCTGCCATATTTCACCGATGTTTTTGGCAACCCCTCAACTCCTTATGCCTATGGCCAGGAAGCAAGGAAAGCTGTTGAAGAAGCAAGGAATAAGGTCGCCAGCCTTATTAATGCCCAAAGTGAGGAAATTGTGTTTACCAGCGGGGGGACAGAGGCAGACAACTTTGCTATAGAGGGTGTTGCCTATGCCAATGAAAACGCAGGAAATCACATCATTACCACTTCCATCGAGCACCACGCTGTGATAGAGCCCTGTAAGTTTCTGGAGAAAATGGGATTCACTGTAACCTACCTTCCCGTAGATAAGTATGGACTGGTTAACCCGCAGGATGTCAAGAAGTCCATCACTGACAAGACCATCCTTATTTCGGTGATGCACGCCAACAATGAAGTAGGCACCATAGAGCCGATAAGCAAGATAGGAAAAATTGCTAAAGAACGAGGAATAATCTTTCACACCGACGCAGTGCAAACTGTGGGGCATATTCCCGTGGATGTGGATGAACTAGGGGTGGATTTGCTCTCCGTCTCAGCACATAAGCTCTACGGTCCGAAAGGGATAGGTGCATTGTATATCAAGAAGGGCACAAGGCTAGCCTCGTTTATCCATGGTGGCCAACAAGAACGAAGGCAGCGGGCAGGCACGGAAAATACCCCGGCGATTGTAGGCTTTGGGAAAGCGGCAGAGATTGCTGCAGAGGAAATGACTGACGAAGTAAAGCGACTTACCTTCCTTCGTGACAAATTTATTACAGGTCTACTGGGGCAGGTTGATGACCTCCACTTGAATGGTCACCCCACAAAAAGGCTGCCCAACAATATCAATGTGAGCATTGATTCTGCCAAGGGAGAATTAATGCTTTTAAACCTTGAAGCAGAGGGCATTTATGCTTCTGCCGGCTCAGCCTGCAGTTCATCAAATCCTGAGCCTTCCCATGTGCTTCTGGCGTTAGGACTTTCACCGGAGCAAGCCCGCAGCACGCTCAGGTTTACCCTGGGAAGAGGAACTACCGAGAATAGCATAGAGCAGGTGCTTGAGGTACTGCCTCATATAATAGACAAGGCAATGGTCATGTCAGAGCTTCTAGAAGGCCTAGCGCGGCGTTCAAGATGCTGCTGAATCAGGCAGCAAAGGCTAGCGCAACAAGAACAAGCTAGCCACCATGCCCAGCATGCCAATTCTACACTTATAGCCAGGAGGTGCACCTTGCCATATCGGTGAGCCAGTGGCAGTATCTCATCAGCTATGTCTCGCTTACAGAATCAGATTTAGCAAACTGCCCATAGCCAGGGAGGCAACTATCATTATCCCGGTAGCTGCAAGCACGCCCTTAGCTCCTAACTCCCGAGTCAGCACCACAAAGCTAGCGACACAGGGAAAGAACATGGCTAATACCACACTCCCAACGACGAGTTGCTTGGCGCCCAGGCCGAGGGCACCCAGCATTCCCATGGCCATATCCTTGCGCAAGAAGCCAACAACCAAAGCACCAACAGACTCTGGTGGCAGCCCCAGCATCTTGCTAACCACGGGCGCGGTGAAGGCCGCAATAGCCTCAAAAACCCCCAGAAAATAGAGGACATTGATGACCAAGACCCCCAACAGAACTATGGGCAAGGCCTCCCTCAGAAAGTTCATTGTCCTCATCCAGAGCTTCTGCCACACCAACCGCCATGGGGGAAGACGGTAGGGAGGAATTTCCATGAGGAGCTCGGGGCTGAAGCCCTTAACGGTCAGGTTTAAAATGAGCCCCAGCACCAACCAGACGCATAGCAGGCTGCCGTAAACCAGAGCCACATATTGCCAGCCCCACTCCCCCACCAACCCAAAGATCATCGCCTGGAGGGCGGCGCAGGGAACACCAATAGATATCAGGGTAGCGGCAATGAATCTCTCCCTCTTGCTCTCCAGTATTCGGGTGGCCAGGATTCCAGGAACATTACATCCCAAGCCAAGAATCGTGGGAATGATAGCATAACCATGCATACCTAATCTGTGCATTATATTATCCAGCAATACCGCTAATCGGGGTAGATAGCCTACATCCTCTAGAATCCCCAGCACCAGATAGAAAGAAAACACATATGGCAGGACCATCCCCAGAGGAACATAGAGACCAGTGGTCAAAAGCCCGAAGGACTGGACAAAATATATCTCGCCCCCGATTAACTTCCCGATAACGATCTCATGTAAAAGTCCCCCACCTCCCATAACTTGACTCAGCTTAAGCAGTAGCGGAGCATAGAAGTCACCGAAAAGAGGATTCGAGAGGTAATTAATGAGTCCCTCGCCGATAAAACGTATCACAACGAAAGCCAAACACAGGATAGCTGCAGCGATAAGGATGCCAGGGAAAGGTTTAACGGAAGCATCCTCCAGGTGCTCAAGTGGGGTGTGGTGACGATGGGAGATGGTCTGCACCTGGCCTACGATATCTCCCACGGCTGCCCATCTCTCATCTCGGGTGCGGGGAGGCATTGAGGGTGAGGTAGCTTCCGAAATACGGTAGGCCAGATTCTTTACCCCCTCCCCTGTTATCGCCACCACAGGGACAACAGGCACTCCCAGTAACTCCTCCAGCTTGTTCACATCTATGTGTATCCCATGATGTTTGGTATCGTCCCACATGTTGAGGGCTATTATCACCGGGGTTTTCCTCTCCAGGAGTTCCAGGGTGAGATAGAGATTCCGCTCCAGATTGATAGCATTGACTACATCAATGACAACATCGCCACCATCCTTCACCATCTCAGCTGCTACCTCTTCCGCCCTGGATATGGGCTCGAGGGTATAGGTGCCAGGGACATCCACCACTTCGTTCGCCTCACCACCCAGCTTCATAAAACCTCTGGTAAACTCCACGGTGGTCCCGGGATAGTTAGAGACAGCTACCCTGACACCTGTGAGTCGGGAGAAGAGGGCACTCTTCCCCACATTGGGGTTGCCCATCAGAAGTATCTTCATCTACTTCTTTAAATCCAGGGCAACTATTATCCTGCTGGCCATGCCAAAGCCAATAGCCACTTGAACACGATCCACCACGATGACCACCGGCCCCCTCATAAATGCTGAACTTACCTTGGTTACTATTTTGCCAGGCATTATTCCCAGGGCCTGGAGATGGGTGGTCATCCCACGCCCACCTGAAACTTGAACCACGCGGCCACTCTGCCCCGCATGCATCTGATTCACAGTCACCCAATTTGATCGCTGTGATGGATCGATTTTATTCATAATTTTTCCTCTTCACCTTCCATCTTGGAAACTTTTTCCCACCCTTAACGCCCCACCATAATGATTTTTTGTGTCATTCTCCGCCCGAAAGCACCAGCACTTGCACCCATCTTAATCGCTACAATCCTCGCCATATCACCAATTCCAACTTGACTTGCCATCATTGTCATTTGCTCACCCTGATTTTTGTTAGACATGTCTAACTTAATACGGCAATTTTTTTTATCTTCCTCCCTATCTTCCCTCCAGACACTCCGGAGGAGGCTTCCCATGCTCTAAATAATATCTATACCTCTTCGGGAAATTAGCTTCCCCTAATGGACATGCTTCCATAAATTCTATGAACTTAACTATTCTCTCCAGACTTAACGGGCTAATGACATGTTCAATCTTACAGGCATCTTCTTCCGCCGTTTTCTTGCTGATATTCAACCCTTCAGCAAAAAAACGGCTTAACGCTCTATGACGGTGGATCACATCCTGGGCCGCTCTATCACCCTCAGGTGTGAGCTTTATATCACCATACCTCTTATGAACTACAAGCCCCTCCTCAGAAAGCCTTTCCAGCGCTGCAGTAACGCTGGGCATCTTTACATTCAGTGTGCGGCTAAGTTGTCTTACCTTTACAACTTTTCCGCCTCTATGGAGGTTGGCTATCGCCTCAAGATAATCTTCCAGACTTGCGCTATATTTCTTCACCATCTTTTGTTTTACCATTATGAGTTAAAATGTTAGTTAAGTCTAACAAATTGATTATAAATATTCTCTTTCTGTTTGTCAAGACCATGATTTGAGAGTGTTTACTAACCTCACCCCCTTTATCCCCCTCTCCTTCAAAGGAGAGGGGGATAAAATTTAAAGAGAGGTGTTTCACCCCTCTCTTACCTACACTCCCCCTTCCCTTGCTAAGGGAAGGGGTCAGGGGGATAGGTTGCTAAACAATCTCTGATTTAAATCATCTAATATGTAACCGAAAGGTTCTTTGTTAAATCATAAAAAAGTAACCGTAAATGTCAGCCAGCGCATGGTATTGCATTTAAAAATTTTTGTGTTATAATACTTAGCAGTCTATCGTATAGAGTGCTAAAAATTAAGCTTTAACAAAGGAGGTGCTATGGCAACTAAAATTAAGCCTTTAGGAGACAGGGTAGTGATTAAACCCACTCCCAAAGAAGAAGTAAGCAAAGGGGGAATTGTTATACCAGATACAGCCAAGGAAAAGCCCCAGGAAGGCAAAATCATCGCTGTAGGTCCAGGCAAGCTATCTGAAGATGGCAAGCGTATCGCTATGGAAGTGAAAGTAGGAGACAAGGTGATTTATTCCAAATATGCCGGGACAGAGATTAAGGTCGACGGCGAAGAATTGATTATTGTTCGCGAGAGCGATATTTTAGCCAAGCGAAGTTCATAAAAGGAGGTGAATTAAATGGCAAAACAACTTCTTTTCGGTGAAGAAGCAAGAAAGGCACTCAAAACAGGCATAACTACTCTAACCGATGCAATTAGAGTAACGTTAGGACCCCGTGGACGTCCTGTAGCACTGGACAGGAAATTTGGCGCTCCCTCAGTTCTCAACGATGGCGTTTCCATCGCCAAGGATATAGAACTGCCCGACCCATTTGAAAATATGGGAATTCAATTAGTAAAAGAGGCAGCAACCAAAACTAATGACCAGTGTGGCGATGGAACCAGCACATCTGTTATTCTGGCGCAAGGCATCATTGCTGAAGGCTTCAAGAACATCGCCGCTGGCACTGACTCTATGGCTTTGAAGCGTGGCGTTGAGAAAGGAGTGGCGGCTGTGGTGGAAGAACTTAAAAAAACAGCCATCCCTGTAGCTGGCAAAGAGCAAGTGGCTCAAGTAGCTTCCATATCAGCAGCGGATGAGGACATTGGCAATTTAATTGCCAATGTGATGGAAAAGGTAGGTAAGGATGGTGTTATCACCGTTGAGGAAGGCAAAGGATTAGAATTCGAAACTGAATACGTCGAGGGCATGAAATTTGACCGGGGTTATATCAGCCCTTACTTCATCACCAACGTTGAACAGATGAGATGTGAGCTGGAAGACCCATATATCCTCATTACCGATAAGAAAATCTCTGCCCTGAATGATATCCTTCCCGCCCTGGAAAAGATCGTCCAGACCTCCAAGAACATCGTTATCGTCGCTGAGGATGTGGAAGGCGAACCCTTAGCTACCTTGGTAGTCAATAAGCTGAGGGGAACTTTAAGCCCTCTGGCAGTTAAAGCACCGGGCTTCGGGGACAGACGAAAGGAAATGCTTCAGGATATAGCTGTCCTCACTGGCGGTAAGGTCATATCTGAAGAAGTTGGTAGAAAGCTAGATTCAGTAACTATAGAAGACCTCGGGCGCGCACGAAAAGTTGTTGCTGACAAAGATGATACCACCATCGTTGAAGGAAAAGGGGCAACCAGAGATATTGAAGCGAGAATCAAGCAAATCAGGGCTCAAATTGATATAACTACATCTGACTATGATAAGGAAAAACTCCAGGAGAGATTAGCTAAATTGGCTGGTGGCGTGGCGGTAATAAAGGTAGGTGCTGCCACTGAGGTAGATTTAAAAGAGAAGAAACACCGCGTGGAAGATGCTTTATCCGCCACACGGGCTGCGGTAGAGGAAGGCATTTTACCTGGAGGCGGTGTCGCCCTTCTCAACGCAATACCTGCTCTGGACAAGCTGAAGGTCAAGGGAGATGAAGCTACTGGCGTTGCTGTTCTAAGGCATGCTTTAGAAGCGCCTATTCGCTGTATTGCTGCCAATAGTGGGAGAGAGGGTTCGGTAATAATAAATAAAGTAAAGGAGAGCCCAAAAGGTGTGGGCTATGATGCCCTTAAGGATGAATTGGATGTCGACATGGTGAAAAGAGGTATTGTTGACCCGCTTAAGGTCACCAGGTCTGCGTTGCAAAATGGCGCTAGCATCGCCAATATGATTTTGACCACTGAATCCTTGGTAACCGATATTCCCGAAAAGGAAAAAATGCCAATGCCACCCGGTGGCGGGTATCCTGAGTATTGATAACAAGCACCACTATTAAGAGGAGCTGCTTACCAAGCAGCTCCTCTTTTCATAGCTTGAGTAAATTTAGCAGAGGTTTTTCCCTTTTTACCTGCCCTACCACAGCTAAGTTGAGTTCATTGTCAATCAGAACTTCCTGGGCTACCTCCTTTAACTCATCCTCGGTGATAGCCTCTATTATAGAGATAACATCATCTATATCGAGAATCTTCCGCCTCACCAATTCCTGGCCACCCAACCATAAAGCCATATTCTGACTATCCTCAAGCCGAAGTTGCAACCTCCCCTTTGATAATTCCTTGGCCCTGTGAAGTTCGTCCACAGCGATTCCTTGCTTCAGCTTAGCTATTTCCTCAACTATAGTGGCAATGGCAGTTTCTGCCTTATTTGTGTCCACGCCAGCGTAGACAACAAATGACCCGGAATTAAGGAAATGCTCCACATAGCTATGTATATCATATGCCAGCCCTTTCTTCTCTCGGACCTCAGTGAATAAGCGACTGCTCATTCCCACCCCAAACACTGTATTCAGCAAGTCAAGAGCAAAACGTCGGGGATGGAAATGTGAGAACCCATGGACGCCTAAACAAAGATGCGCTTGTTCACTATCCTTGTGTTCCATACGTAATCTCGGTGCATCTTGCCCACTGTTGGTTACATAACCCGCCGATCGTTTACCGGCAGACCAGTCATGAAACAATGCCTCGATACGAGCTAATGTTTCGTCAGGCGGTATATTACCAGCAACACTAACCACGGTATTATTAGGCAAATATCGATGAGCGATATATCTTAACATCCGTTCCCTGGTTATCGAGGCTACAGTTTCCTTACTCCCGCTGACCTCACGCCCCAAAGGCTGGTCAGGCCATAAAAGCTCATCAATAAGCATATTTACTCGTTCTTGAGGAATATCCATGTGCATATTTATTTCTTCAATGATGACTCGGCGTTCTTGCTCTATATCACTGGAATCGAAACGAGAATTGCACAGCAAATCAGATAATACATCCAGAGCTACAGGAAAATGGGCAGCCGCTACTTTGCACCAAAAAACGGTTATTTCCTTATCCGTGCCAGCATTGATTATGCCACCCACGCCTTCAACATCCTGACTTATGTCTTTAGCTGTTGGTCTCCGTTTTGTGCCTTTGAAATACATATGCTCAGCAAAATGAGAAATGCCGGCTTCTTCCACATTTTCATAACAAGAGCCGGCACCAACAAGAAAAGCAAGGCATACTGAACGAGTGTGAGGCATAACACTGGTAATAACCCTTAATCCGTTGTCAAAAACAGTTTTAGTGTACATTTGCCTCAAATTCTACTGTGGTCCATGCTCTTCGTCAACAAAAAGAGCACAATTGCCATAGGTCCTCCTTTGTATTACCATTGCCCTGTAGAAAGCTGTCTTTTAACACACGGTGGAAGAATTCACTCTGGTCAAAGATTTTGCCATTATAATGGCGGTAGCTGGTGGGGTTACGCTCCTATTCCGCCGACTGCGTCAGCCTCCCATATTGGGATATTTAATAGCCGGGCTTATTATCAGTCCTTATACCCTCCCAATCCCCCTGGTGGAAAATATTGACACCATACGGTTACTAGCTGATCTGGGACTGGTGTTGCTTCTATTCGGTATCGGTCTTGAGTTTAGCTGGAGCAAAATCAGGGCAGTAGGGCTAGCAGCGCCAATAATTGGGGGCATCGAAATACTTACCATGTTCGCCTTGGGCTATGGATTGGGACAGCTTTTTGGGTGGTCAACGTTAGACTCTATCTTCCTCGGGGCTGCTATGCACATAAGCAGTTCGGCAATAATCGTCAAGATACTTCGAGATATGGGAAGGCAGAACTTACTTTCCTCAAAACTCATAGTGGGCATCCTAGTGGTCGAGGATTTCGCCGCTGTAGTAATCATCGCTGTGCTTTCCGGTATAGCTACCACCGGGGCTGCTACTTTTGGCGACATCGGTTCTCTGATGCTTAGGCTAATCATTTTTTTTGCTACCGCCTTAGGTTTCGGCGCACTATTGGTTCCCAGGATAATCGAATTCACCCACCGCTTCCATTCCAGAGAAGCTTTGCTAATCACCAGCATAAGTCTGTGTTTCCTTATGGCTTTGCTTAGCAAGTATCTGGGCTTATCTGTAGCTGCCGGTGCTTTTTTGATAGGCGCCTTAATCGGTGATACAAAGCATTCTAAAGAGATCGACCAAGTAGTGACACCCGTCCGTGACATGTTTGCTGCCCTATTTTTCGTATCGATAGGAATGCTTATCAATATCCTCCAATTTAAAAGCTTCATCTTTCTTGCGTTGGCTACCTCTGCCTTTTTCATCTTAGGTAAAATCCTTGGCAATACCCTGGGAACATTTCTTTGTGGGTTCACTGATAGGACATCCTTGCGAGTAGGAACAGGTATGCCACAGGCGGGTGAGTTTTCACTTGCCATAGCCAAAACCGGTGTAGATAGCGGCGCTGTGATACCGCTACTTTATCCCGTGGTAGTAGCAACGACGGCAATTACATCTTTTACCACACCATATATCACACGCTTGGCTGACCCAATAACAGACTTGCTAAACCGTAGAGCCTCTGAACCGATTAAAAGATACGAGGCAAGCTTCTCAAATTGGCTGCATGGTATCCGCAACGCTTTCTCTAGCCGAAGCAAACTAGCCCAGGAAATCCAGCACTCAGGAAGAAATGTACTGGTCAACTTCTTGCTTATAGTAGTCCTCATTGGTATCGGAACAAGTGCTGTTCAATTCGTAGGTAATATCGCCACCTTTACTCACTTGCGTCCCGATATACTGGGATTGCTAATTAGCTTCCTCATCCTGGTTCTGTGTGTTCCTCCCTTAATAGCCTTTTGGCGCAATCTTCGACTGTTAATAGATGAAACGATAAAATATTTGCTCTCGCGACGCTCATCAGCCAGAGCGTTGAATCAGGAGACACTGCATACCATCATTAGAGGCAGTATTATGGTTCCACTCTCGATACTTTTGGCCATATGGTCTATCCCGCTGATTATCAGTCTCCTTTCTCTTGGTTCTTTCGCCATTGCTGCTCCCATCATACTCCTTGCTATCTTAATCTACTTTCTCTCAACATCAGTTAGAAACATACACAGTCAACTAGAAACAACTTTCAGGACCACCTTGTTTGGTCACCACGTTACTAAAGACGAGGAAGTTAGCAACAAAAAGGGTGAAAATGAAAGGAAATAAAGTCCAGTGGCTATGTCATCGATACGCTTGAGGCTAGTCTGTGGTGTCTTCTCACCAACAATTCATACGCTGAAGCAGTGTTCAACGCAGTAAACCTTGGAGGCGATACTGATACCACGGGCGCAGTTACTGGAGGACTGGCAGGAATATACCAGGAATATACTATGGCTGCGAAAATATACCAAAAGACTGGGTTGAGCAAATTGCCCGAAAGGAGGATATAATGGAACTGGCGATTAGACCGAACAAAAAAATTTATGGTAACATTCTATAGTCAAAGTGAACAAAAAGTCTTCAGCTAAACTTTCCCTTTTCCCGCTTAACACGGAAGTAAATAATCAAGGGCATCTTCGCATTGGCGGCTGCGATACCGTTGATTTAGCCGAGGAACTCGGCACACCACTCTACATTTTCGACGAGTTCACCATTCGCCATAATTGCCATCAATTTATCACCGAATTCTCCAAATATTATAAGGACACACTGGTCATTTACGCCTCTAAAGCTTTTCTTAACAGAGCTTTAGCTGCCCTTATTGCCCAAGAGGGGCTGGGACTTGACGTTGTTTCCGGTGGAGAGCTTGCCATTGCTCACTCCGTAGACTTCCCACTGAGCAAAGTTTATTTCCACGGCAATAACAAGACCTTGGAAGAGCTGGAACTGGCTCTCAATTGGAATGTTGGACGAGTTGTCGTAGATAATCTTTACGAACTTGAATTGCTTAATAAACTAGCTTATGACAAAGGCATCAATCAAGATATCTTACTTCGCATCACTCCTGGGGTAGACCCTCACACCCACAAATACACCACAACAGGAACATTAGACAGCAAATTTGGTTTTCCCTTGGCTACAGGACAAGCTGAAGAAGCTGTAGAGCAAGCTACAGCAGCTTCCAATATTAATCTAGTAGGATTCCATTTTCACCTTGGTTCCCCGATATTCGAGCTAGAGCCTTACCAGCTAGCCATAGAGCTCGTCCTCCGCTTCATTCACCAAATGAAGCGAAAGGATAGCTTTGAATTCAAGGAGTTTAGCGTTGGCGGAGGTTTTGCTGTCCGATATTCCCTGGATTCTAAAGCACCTGATGTAGCTGAATATGCTCAAGCCATAGGAGAGAAGCTGAATAACCTTATTCCTCAACTTGAATTAGACTACCCCAGACTCATCATCGAGCCCGGAAGAGGCATTATCGCCCAAGCTGGAGTAGCATTATATAAAGTTGGAGCGATAAAGGAGATACCCGACATAAGAAAATACATATGTATTGATGGTGGCATGAATGATAACATCCGCCCTGCCCTTTACGGAACTAAACATGAAGCTCTGGTAGCCAATAAAGCTTTACAGGAAGAGAGTGAAATCGTTACCATCGCTGGCAAGCTTTGCGAATCAGGAGATATTTTAGTAAGAGACACTAATTTGGCTTCGGTTTCCCCAGGCGATATTATAGCGATACCGGTTTGCGGCGCTTACTCTATCCCGATGTGGAGCAACTATAATGCCTTGCCTCGACCAGCTATAATTATGGTGAATAAAGGCAAAGCGAATCTTATCCGTCGCCGAGAAACTTACCAGGATTTAATAGGCTTAGACACAATTTAATGGGTCCCCTAAAAATTCTCCGGATTTTTAAGGGTAAAATTTAACATGTGGCAAGTAATTGGACAAGACAAAGTTTTATCTTTATTAACCCAAAATTTTAGAGAAGGTAACATCGCACACGCCTATCTCCTAGCAGGTCCACACCACATAGGAAAAAGAACTTTAGCTCTTAACATAGCACAAGCAGTGAATTGCGATGGCACTGAACCACCCTGTGGTCAATGCCATTCCTGTCGCAGAATTGTCCAGGAAAAGCATGCAGATGTCATCTTCACACACTTGAACTCAAATGTCGAAATCAGCATCGATAGTATTCGAGAGCTTCAGCATTTAGCTAACCTGCCACCATATGAAGGCAAATATAAAGTATTCATTATCAACGATGCCGAATATCTATCCATTGAAGCGGCAAACTGTTTACTCAAAATTTTGGAAGAACCACCATCCAGAGTCCTCTGGTTGTTGCTAGCTAGCGAGGAAACTCGCCTTCCGCTGACGGTTATCTCCCGATGTCAAAGACTCGAATTCAAGCGTCTGCCCACGAAGGAGATACAAAGAATACTTATAGACAGTTATAACATTAATCCCGATGAGGCAAATCTTTTAGCTCGACTGAGTCACGGCTGCCTCGGCTGGGCGATATCAGCCATGAAAGATGATAATTTACTTTCTCAGCGAGCTCAAAATATTAATAAATTTGTCTCGCTACTTATTGCTAATTTAGAACAGCGCTTTGCCTGCGCCCAAGAGTGGGCTACTCAATTTAATCAGCAGCGAAGGGCTGTAATAGAAATTATAGAAAACTGGATTGATTGGTGGCGTGACTTGATGCTTATTCGGGGCAGTTGCGAGGAACCTATCACCAATATAGACTATAAAGCTACACTGGAACGACAGGCAAGTAATTTAACCATGCGTGAAATTAATGACTTCATTGCTAATTTATGTTTGGTAAGAGACCAGATAGTCAAAAACATAAATCCACGATTACTATTGGAATGGCTAATGCTTAATATGCCAAAGGTGGAGAACTAGCTTATGATAGTCGGAGTTTATCTTCAACCTAAAAGTAAGGTAATTTATTGTGATACTGGTGAAATCCAAGTAGAACTTGATGATTACGTGGTATTGGACATAGAGCATGGAGCAGACCTGGGTAAAGTGGTTATTGTCGAGACTCAGCAGTCAAGCAATCCCCAAAAACCATTAGTAAAATTAGTACGCCAGGCACAACCAGAAGATTTAGAAAAAGCTGAGCAGAATTACCACAAAGAAAGTGAAGCCCTTAATAGTTGTAAAAAATTGGTTAGTGAGCTTGACCTAGCAATGAAGCCTCTTGCGGCTCATTATAACCTCGATGGTAAGCACTTAACTATATACTTTAGTGCTCAAACAAGGATCGACTTCAGAGAGCTAGTTCGAAAACTAAGCCAGCGCCTCAAAACAAGAGTGGAGTTGAGACAAGTAAGCCCTAGAGATGAAGCTAGGTTGATCGGGGGTATTGGGAAATGCGGCCGTCCACTATGTTGCCAGAGCTTTCTCAAAGAATTTGTACCAGTGTCGATCAGAATGGCTAAAGAGCAAAAATTATCCTTGAGTCCCATGAAAATCTCTGGAATTTGCGGGCGACTCCTGTGCTGCCTTAGCTATGAATGCAAACAATACGCAGCTATGAAGGAGAAAATGCCTCGAGTAAAGCAGGAGATCTCAACACCTTTTGGGAAGGCTAAAGTGATTAGCACTAATCCCTTAAAAGAAACAGTAACAATAAAGCTCGATGACCAGAGTGTTAGAGAACTATCCCTCGATCAGCTAACTTGAACAAGATATAGTCATATATTTATTCAGGAATATACTTTTGCCACTCACTATGTCTATTAAGGTAATGATAGGGAATATAGAAGCCGTCGTGGCGAGGGGTGCGTGGAGGGCGTAGCAATTTCATCCCTGCTTCTTCAGGCGTGCGCCCACCTTTACGGCGGTTGCAGCCCTTACAAGCACTAACCACATTCTCCCAAATATGCCCCCCACCATGCTGCCTTGGAATTACATGGTCTAAAGTAAGCTCCCTGGTTTGTTTACCACAATATTGGCAAGTATATTCATCACGGATGAATACCTCTACCTTGGTTAATTTTCTTTCGTGATAAGGACGTTTAACAAAATAAGCAAGACGTATCACCGAGGGTACTTGAAAAACCTGCCTTGCGGAATGAATTTCTCCCCTGCTGTTTTCCAAGACTTCAGCTTTACCATAAACAGTCAAGATTATGGCTCGGCGTACACGACATAAATTTAATGGCTCATAGCTCTGATTAAGAACCAGAACCGGCAAATTTACTGCTTCTGAATCTGGCATATAACGTTGGCTTATTTTAACAACGATATGCGCTTATTGCAATAAAATGTTTTCTAGGAATAGCGTTTCCGTGATGAGCGTTCAGCGGGCCGAATAGGTTTTATGTCACCACGATAATCAGGAGCAGTGATATTGAACACCAAACTTAATTTTGGATCTCCCATTCGTGAGCTGATTCTGGTCTCAATCTCATCCAGGGAAAGACAGGTGGTAACCACCATCGGTGACCTGGCATTGTAACGGTGATTAATTAATTGATATAGTTTTTCCTGAGCCCAAGGAGTAGCAGATTGCTCGCCAAAGTCATCGAGTATTAGCAAAGGAGACTGCTTTATCGTTTCAAAAAACTCATCATATGATATTTTGCTCTCCGGGTTAAAGGTAGAGCGCAGATGGTCAAGGAGGTCAGGAACCACTATGAATAATACTGGCTTGCCTTGTTCTAATCGATGATTAGCAATAGCTGCTGCTAAATGAGTTTTGCCACAGCCATTGTCACCTGCAAATACCAACCAACCCTCTGGAGAATGTGCAAAGTCCTTTGCTACATCAAAGGCTTTTCGCAGATTTTGACGCTGCTCCAGAGAGAGGTTCATCCGCTTATAGTCAAAATTATCGAAGGTCATCATCTGCAATAACGAGCCAAGATTACTATATTTTTGGAGATACTGTAGTTTCTTCTCCTCTAGCTCCTCCTTCTTACACTGACAGGGAACTACATTGCTGAAATCAGGTTGCCCCGAGGCTAGAAGAGGATGAACAAGCCCAGCCCCTTTGCAAATAGGACAAACTTCCTTACTATCCTGGTTATCTTTTGACGAGATGCCCGTATCTGCCCTTAATGTATTTATCGGCATCGCTCTTTTTAATACCTTGTCTATACTTTCCACTATCTTTACCCTCGCTAGCCCATCTCTCAAGGATACGAGAGATGTATTTCCAACTACGCTTATTCATGCTAACCGCTTCTTTAAAAGCTTCCTCTATCCACTGTGCTGGATAAACTTTCGCCGCTTCTTTAAGCTCTTCAGCAACTAGTGGGGTTATCAAACCTATATTCTGCTCATAAAGAGCAAAGATATTGAGTGGTTGTGCTGCCTGTTTAGGAGTTATCCCGCGGCTCGCCCTGTCTATGGCCTCCTTGTTAGCAAAGTAAACATCTTCCTGCCTTCCGTTAATATCCTTACTAAGCGATAAAATAACCTCCCCCTTTATAGCCGCTCTTAAACCGCTGTGGAACCCCTGTTCCCCGATAACAGGAACACAATAAGATAGCAATTCCCCATGGGTGATAAACTCATGATACCCCTGCTTATGATGGAGTAAATAGAAAAAGCAAAGAACCACCTTGAGCTCGGCTATATCCTCTATTTCAGGTATTGCTTGAGTAAAAAATGATTCGGGTAAAAGGACAAATTCCTCACCTCTCAGAGAAGCAGGCAAGTTTTTATTTGTCATGTTATATTAACTCCTCAGAACTAGGGGCTGGCACTACTTCTACATTATCAAATCGAGAGAACCACGGAAGAAAACGCAATTTCACTATACCCAGAGGACCATTTCGATGCTTTTCAACAATAATATCAGCCTCACCTCGAGGATAGGGCTCCTTCTCTACATCGTGTGTCCTATTCCATTCCTCTTCCTCACAATACATAGATTCTCTATGGATAAAGAATACAACATCAGCATCTTGCTCAATACTACCGCTCTCCCGCAGGTCGGAGAGCTGAGGTCTGTGAGAGGCACGCCATTCCACAGCACGGCTAAGCTGAGATACTGCAAGCACCGGCACATTCAATTCCCTAGCCAACCCCTTTATTGAACGAGTTATATTGCTCATTTCCTGAACTCGGGGCACATTCTTGCCATCGCCTTGTATCAATTGCAGATAATCAATGACAATCAGGTCAATGCCACGCTCACGATGAAGACGTTTCGCCTTACTTCCTATATCCATAACACGCTGCTGAGGGGCATCATCAATATAAATTGGCGCCTCTGATAAAACTCCACTGGCATCCATAATCCGTCTTTCCTCCCTTTCAGTAAAATGTCCCAAACGAACATCTTTGGAATCCACCTTCGCTTCGGAGGATAACAGACGCTGAACAATTGTATCCCGAGACATCTCTAGACTAAAAAGGGCAACACAGGCTTTCTGCTCGATAGCAGCATTCCTAGCGACATTCAGGGCTAAACTCGTTTTCCCCACCGCTGGTCTTGCCGCTAAAATGATTAAATCTGACTTTTGTAACCCACCTAATAAGTCATCCAACCCGGTAAAGCCAGTTAAAATATGAGGTATTTGCTTTTCCTCTAATGAAGGTTGCCCTACTTCCTCAAAATACTTGCTCAGGACATCACGAACCAGGACCAAATTTGTTGGTGCCCCTTTATTTCCCACTTGAAAGAGAATGTCTATAGCTTTGTTTAGAGTGGACTCAACGTCAGCCCCTGCTTCATACCCAATAGCAGCAATCTGTCCCGCAGCAACAATTAATCGTCTCATTGCCGCTGCATTGGATATTATCCGAGCATAATGCTCAACATAGAGCGGTGTAGGTGTAATGGATATTAAATGGCTCAAATAAGCAGCTCCACCAATTTGTTCCAACCTGTTTTGTCGCATTAACTCATGAGCTACTGTAATCTGGTTTATAACTTCGTTGCGTTGGTGAAGGGATAAACAAGCTTGATAAATTACCCTGTGGGTTTCGTCAAAAAAGTCTTCGGGAGCAAGGAACGTCACTATCTTAAATATAGCATCAGGGTCAACAATTAAGGAACCAATTACCGCTTCTTCTGCCTCAATATCATGAGGGGGTAATTTTTCTGCTATCATTTTAAGCTTTTCCCGGCTCGACAATTACCTTGATTCGCGACTCCAAATCTCCAGCCAATTTGATAGTAACCTCATATTCGCCTACCTGGCGTAATGGATTATCCAAAATTACTTGCCTCTTATCAATAGGAGCATCCACAATTTTGCTCAATTCTTCAGCAATATTAGCTTCAGTGATAGAACCGAAGAGACGGTCTTCAGCGCCTACATGGGCCTTGAGGCAAATTTGAATTCCTTCAATTTGCTCAGCAAACTTGGCCATCTTTTCCTTGTCCAAGCTTTCTTCAGTCACTTTCTTCCGCAGACTGATCTCGGCCTGTTTTACCACCTCAGGTGTTGCTACCTGGGCCAACCCCCTGGGGAAAAGGAAGTTTCGTGCATATCCATCACTTACCGCCTTTATCTCCCCTGCCTTCCCCTTCGAAGGAACGTCTGTTAAAAAAATAACTTTCATAGCGAATCGATGAACCACTCCGCTGATAACGCAGCAACGGCACCGTCTCCAGCAGCAACTATTGCCTGCTTCACCGAGTTATGACGGATATCACCTGCCGCAAATATACCAGGCACTGTTGTCTCCATCAGCTCGGTAGTAATTATGTATCCCCCTTCATCGAGAGGCAAAACTCCCCGCAGATATTCAGTATTAGGAACTAACCCGATGGCGACAAAAACACCATCTACAGCTACCAATGATATTGTATCATTTTTGGTATTTTTAAGCACTAAATCAGTGAGTTTTTCCTTTCCTTTCACTTCAGTCACCACACTGTTCCATATAAATTCTATTTTGGGGTTAGTTTGCGCTTTTCTCTGTAATACCTTGCTCGCTCGCAACCGATTACGGCGATGGATAACCTTAACCGAAGAAGCAAACTTGCTCAGAGAAAGAGCATCAGTAACAGCAGTATCTCCACCTCCAACTACCGCCACTGCTTTATCTCGAAATAAAGGACCATCACAAGTAGCACAATAAGAAACTCCTTTACCTAAGAATTCACCTTCACCAGGCACTTCTAATTTACGAAATTGCGACCCTCCAGCGATTATCACCGCTTGAGCTATAAAATCACCCTCAGCGGTGTTGACTATGTTGCTACCATAACGGGATGTTAATCCAGTAACTTCACCAGACATAGTTTCCAATCCATGATTCGTAGCTTGTTGATGGATAAGCCGCGCCAACTCAAATCCAGAAATACCTTCCGGAAAGCCAGGATAGTTGTCCACGCGGTCAGCATTGGCAATTTGCCCACCGATTACCTCCTTTTCGATGAGCAATACCTTGAGTCCCCCTCTAGCACTATAAAGTCCCGCAGTAAGCCCTGCAGGACCACCACCAACGATGATCAATTGATATTTTCTAGCCATGCACAAAGGAGACTAGCTCTCTGGAACCCTCTCCCACATATCACAACGCCCTCCCCACCGGGCTAAAACTTTACTATCAGCAGAAATTTGAGAGATTTCACATAAATTCGGGCAAGCTTTACATATGAAAGAAGAGGTCTTGAATTCTACGTCGCTGATACCAAATCCCTTAAAATTACTCTTATGATGATTCTGCTTAATTTCCATCTCCTCATGCACCAGAATGGCAGCCCCTATAGCACCCATAAGTTCATTGTGGGGTGGGACGTAAACTCCAGAGTCGAAAGCCTCATTAAATGCCCTGATTATCCCTTTATTGAAAGCGACACCACCCTGAAATACTAATCTGGGCTGAATTTCCTTGCCCAGAGCAACATTATTAAGATAATTGCGCACTAAGGATTGACATAAACCGTAAATAATGTCATCGAGAGGATATCCTAGTTGCTGTTTATGAATCATATCTGATTCAGCAAAAACAGTACACCTCCCAGCGATACGCGCTGGATTCTCACTCCTTAAAGCATGCTCTCCAAAATCCTCAATCCTTACATTCAAACGCTCAGCTTGATGCTCCAAGAAGCTTCCCGTTCCAGCAGCACACACTGAATTCATACCAAAATCAATGACCACACCATCACGAATTACGATAATTTTGCTATCCTGTCCACCTATTTCAAAAATTGTTTGCACATCCGGTATATGTTGCATGGCAGCAACAGCATGAGTGGTAATCTCATTCTTCACCAAATCAGCACCAACAAGCACACTAGCCAGATAACGACCACTTCCAGTAGTGGCTACCCCACTAATTTCGACTTCACGCGACATTTGCTTCTTTATTTCCCTCAGCCCCTGTTTCACCATGTTTACCGGGTTACCCCGAGTTCGCAGATAAGTATAGGCTATAAGCTGGTCATCCTCACCAAGCAAAGCTAATTTCGTAGTGACCGAGCCAACATCAATGCCAAGATAAGCCTTCATATCTACTCTAGCTTCCCAAGAGAAGTCCCACCAAACTTCCTAAATTTGCCCCGATTAGAGGCTTTTATGTCTTCCTGCAATTCCAGCGCTTTTCTTTGCTTTAATTTTAAAATAGGGTAAAACAAAATTGAACCGATGCTCATAACAATAAAGAATACTATCATCTGCTTACTTTTGACAAGCTTGTTCAGATTTTTAAACTCTTCTCCCATGCTCCTTTCTCCGCCTTCTAAAGCCTATTAAGTCTACGAAAGCCTCAAGTCGGGTCAACATCCCTTGCTTACTCTGTTGTTCATCGCAAGTAATAGCCAGCACGGGTATATCCTCCCTTGTCGATGACATAATATTCTCAGCTACTATCTCTGGCATACAGGTAAAAGGGGCTAAATGGATTACACCATCAAACCCTTCGTGAGCATAGAGCACCTTCTCCCCTACCGATTCCCAACCATCACCACCAATATCATGGTCGACATAAGGACCAGCCAATTTATGAACCTCCTTCCATTCATCTACCCCAAGGTAGTTAAGAAACAGACTATATTTAATCCATCGGGAAAGAGTCATTGTTCGCTCTACCTCTATTCCTAACTTGCCCAATTCCACTTCTATATCCATATTAGCGAAAGGCTCGATAACCACATAAATCTCCCCGACAATGCCTACTTTGAGTGGCTTAGCAGTGGTGTCTTTGGGCACCTGGGTTAATTTATGGATATACTCTTTAGTTATTCTCTTGACTTCTTTACTGTCGGTTGCTTCATCAACGGCATTGACAGCCTCCCGGTAAATTCGGCTAGCTGTTCCTTTTTCAACCTCCACTGCCTGTACTTTCTGAACCACCTTCTCTACTCTATCCAACGCAAATAATTTACCGATGCTGAAAAAAAATGCCGAGATAATTTCACGCCAAGGGGTATTATCGCTCATATCCTGTATAAGTCGAATAATGCTTATAAACTTGTTGTGAGAGACATCCAAAGTGAGGAAATGAGCATTATAACCCAGGTCTTGCAGCATTTGCTCTTGACCCTTAGCATAATAACCTAAGCGGCAAATTCCAGTCCCTCTTGCCTGAATCAGAGTATTGGCACCTAGCTCACAAGCCTCAATCAAGCTACCCAAGGTGAGCTTATACGGCAAGCAAGCTTCCTGCGGTGAGTACTTAACACCGAGGTCCAATGTGCGTTGTGTTATCGGCGGTGGAATTATTACTTTACCATCAGGAGCCCCCAGTCTCCTTGCCATAGCTTTTATCGGGATATAAACATTGCCGAAATGAGGAAATCCTACACTCATATTCTTTCCCTTCGCTTGACCATATCTAAAAAGGCCTCTAATCGAGTAAGCAAACCCCCTTCACTACTATGTTCATCCAAACTAAGTGGTAAAATAGGAATGTTTAACTCTCTTGCTCGATGCTGCACCATGCCTAACATCATCGAATCAGGACCACATCCGAAAGCAGCTGTAATAATTATACCATCCACCCCTGTTTCCATGTAATATTCTCCGGCGCCGATTATTTCGGATTCAAATAACCAATGAGGAACACCCACCAGTCTCCTTGTAGCAGCATCAAGCTCTCCCGGAGATACCATCTCCGGGGTAACAACTTTGACTCCCTTCTTTTGTAGTTGTGGAATAAGCCGATGACTAATATACTCATCATAGCTAATATAGGGATGCCCGATAACTGCGATGGTAAATGAAGAAGGATTAACATCAGGAGACAGCTTGCAATCAATAGCCTGGAGAGGAGTAATTCCTTCATCCGACATTTTGCCCCGGTAATCTAAATTGCTTGACCAAGCTTCCTCCACCGCTCTCTTAAGCTTAAATGGATTAGAGGTAAAGTAGCGTCCCACCCCATAGATACTTCGGTACAAATTGTAGCGTCCTTTTTCACAATTTATCTCTGGGGCAAGAATGGGAGGGCTTTCTGGAATTAAAGCCCTTGCCATATTGGGCAAACCGATAAGCTTGGAGCAATTATAACTCTTCTTGCCCAAACTGGTAACAGCGGGGACAAACATTACGTCACATTCATCAACCAATGAAACGATATGTCCAAAAAAGACCTTTACCGGCAAGCAAGTATCCTGAACACCCCGTGCAACGCCTGAGTTTAATATACTTTTGTTGGTTGGTGGTGATACCACTACTTTCGCACCCAGCTTCTCCAAGAAGACCTTCCATGCAGGATAATACTGGTAATAAAGCAAAGCCCGCGGAATCCCTACTGTAACCATTGCCTAAGAACTACGAAATTCCTGCTTAATCTCCTCCAACACCCCAGGTCGCCCAATAATATCAACCGCAGTCATCGCCATTGCTTTAGCAGCATCTAGCAATCCCTGGTGTCCTGCCTCAGAAGCGGCAGCGGAAGCGAATTCTGTTGAATGTAATGAAACGGGAGGAGAGGCGATAGCAACCACGGGATGCATGCTGGGGACCACCTCGCTAACATTGCCTATATCTGAACTACCAAAAGGACTCTGAGAATCAAAAATATCCAATTTACGCCCCAGTGATTCAAGATTATCGCTAAATAGCCGAGCCATAGCTACATTATTCTTTATGGGAGCATAAACTTTCTCCCCCCAGCGATATTTCAATCTGGCACCGCTGGCTAAAGAGGCACTTTTAAAACAGTTTAGCACTTTACCTTGCAATTCCTCGAGGTAAGCGTAATCAGGGGCACGAATTATAAACTTAGCAGCGCTGTAAGCAGGCACAACATTGGGTGCCTCACCACCGTTAGTTATTATACCGTGGATGCGCGCCTGTTCTTCTATATGCTGGCGCAGCGAATTTATGGAGTTAAATGCGAGAATAATAGCCTCAAGAGCATTCACGCCCTCGGCAGGATTAATAGCAGCATGAACTGCTTTGCCAAAAAATTCCACTTCAAGCGGAAGGCAGGCGAGCGTCCGATAAATTGCCATGTTTAGCACCGAAGGATGCACCATCATAGCCACATCCACATCATCGAAAATGCCAGCCTTGATCATGTCTATTTTGCCACCAAAAGTTTCTTCACCAGGAGTGCCTAAAACTATAATGCTTCCTCCGAGATTATCTACAACAATCTTACTGGCCACACCGGCACCAACTGCTGACGCAGCTATAATATTATGTCCACAACCATGCCCAACTCCCGGCAAGGCATCATATTCAGTAAGCACAGCAATTTTTGGCTTTCCCTCACCATATGTTGCTTGAAAAGCCGTAGCCAGTCCAGCAACGCCCTTTTCAACACAAAATCCATTGTTCTCCAAGTAATTGCTAAGCCAAGATACCGCCTTTACTTCCTGAAAGCCTAGCTCAGGATTATCATAGATATTTGAGCTTAATCGCACTAATTCACTACGGCGTATTTCTAACTCAGCCTTTAATTTTCCCTTTAATTTTTCCTCTTCCAACGCTTGAAGTCCCTTAAGTTAGTCATTATACTTTACCCCTAATTTATACTACAAGTTGTGATTAGTAATGATGAAAGTTGAAGACCTCAACAAAAGCCAGTTAACTGGGGCAATAAATGTGGCTCAATTGCTGAAAGACCCCACTGGCTCTAGCCGCAACTATGACGTTAATACCATAATTGAGAAGCAACCTGAAGGCTCTATCGAGGGTGAGATAACGCTAATTCACACTGGTCAAGGGATTTTAGTTCGTAGTAAATTAAGCGTCCGGGTGGAACTTGTTTGCAGCCGCTGCCTAAAACGCTTTCCTTACTCCATAAATTTTGCCATTGAAGAGGAATTGCGTCCCACCATCGATATATCCAGTGGTTTGCCACTCCACCTGCCCGAAGAATCAGAAGGTTTCACTATTGACAAAAATCATGTACTTGACTTAGGAGAATTAATACGACAATATATCTTGCTAAATCTACCTATGAAACCACTATGTCGCCCTGATTGTGCTGGAATAAAGGAGATGAAAGTATATGGCTCTACCTAAGAGGAGATATGCTAAAGCGCGCCGCGGTAAACGGCGAAGCCATATTAAGTTAGCTTTGCCAACCTTGGATACTTGTCCACAATGTCACAGCCCAAAGTTAGCTCATCACGTTTGCCCCACCTGCGGTAGCTATGGTGATATACAAGTTATTGAAGTCAAAGCACCTAAAGGAAAAGGGTAACTAACCCGTGACTGAACTATCCAAGATAGCTTATATCTTCCCCGGCCAGGGCTCTCAGAAAGTGGGTATGGGGCAAGACTTGTATCATAGCTATTCCCTGGCAAGGGAGGTCTTTGAGGAAGCCGACGATGCTTTAGGCTTCCCCCTTTCTCGGTTATGTTTTGAAGGTCCAGATGATGCATTAACCAGAACAGACAATGTCCAGCCAGCTATATTGATAACCAGTATTGCCTGCCTTAAGATAGCTCAGGAAACAGCCAATGACCATCTTCCTTCCCCCATTTTTGTTGCCGGACACAGCCTGGGAGAATATACCGCTCTAGTAGCTGCCGATGTGCTCAGCATCACTGATGCCGTTCGCCTAGTTCGCCACAGAGGAAGATTGATGCACCAGGCAGGACAAAAGAAACCAGGTGGGATGATAGCACTATTAGGAGCTAGCAAAGAAGACGTTGAAGATTTATGCCTCCTTAGTGGATGCACCATCGCCAATATCAACTGCCCCGGACAAATTGTAATCAGCGGTGGCATAGAGAATTTAGATAAAGCTAATAAATTAGCCAGGACGAAGGGTGCGCGTCAGACCCCACTAAGGGTTAGCGGAGCTTTCCACTCCAGCCTAATGGAGCCAGCCGTTGGTGAATTCAGCGAGATTGTCTCCAACACCACATTTCATCCTCCAACCGTTTCTATAATAGCAAATGTAACCGCCCAGCCGCTGGATAACGTAGACGCGATAAAGGAAGAGCTCCTGAACCAGCTTTGCCATTGCATCCAATGGCAACGTTCCGTGGAATACATGGCTCAAGAAAAAGTAACCATATTCTACGAAATAGGACCAGGAAAGGTGCTAAGCGGATTAATCAGGCGAATTAACCCCGAGCTACAAACGCGGAACATATCGACCACCGAAGAAATTTCACAGCTAAAGGCAGACTGAATAACATGACTAATTTAAGGCGGAGGGCAAGAATCGCTGCTCTCCAAACGCTTTATGAAATTGACTGCACGGAACATAAAGCTGAGGAGGTGTTGGCTCACTTGGCAATAGAGCGGGCATTGCCTCCAGAAGCAATTAACTTTGCTAGAGAACTTGTGCAAGATGTGTTGAAAAATAAAGCAAAGATTGATAATGTTATTGGTCGTTTTGCTCCATCTTTTCCCGTGGCACAAATGTCTATCATCGATAGAAATATTCTGCGTATTGCCATCTTCGAACTTTTAATGGATAATAATACTCCCGTTAAGGTGGCAATAAACGAAGCAGTAGAGTTAGCCAAAACTTTTGGCAGTGATTCCTCACCACGACTGATTAACGGAGTACTAGGTTCAATAGCCACCAAATACGGCAAAACAAATCCCAGTGACCAAAAGGAGGGAAAATGGCAACTATCTTTGAAAAATTAAAGGAAATTATTGTAGAGCAATTAGGGGTTGAAGAAAGTGAAGTAACCCCGGAAGTTTCTTTCGCAGAGGATTTGAATGCCGACTCTCTGGATTTAATCGAGCTTATTACCGCTATAGAGGAGGAATTCAGCACTCCTGAAATGAGGCTGGAAATACCCGATGAAGATGCCGAAAATATAAAGACTGTTCAGGACGCTATTGACTATCTCCGCGACCACGGAATAAAAGACGAGTAACCAGATTAAGCACTATTACTAGAGTTAGAATCACCAGACACCGGCTCGGATACTTGCGCTGACTGCCTCTTAAAGAAAGGCTTGAGCATTGCAGGTGTTACCAGGGTAGTTACTACGCTCACCGCTACCGCTGCCCCATACAACCCCAAGCTTATCGCTCCAGCTATATATCCAGCGGCAGCAACAATAAGACCTACCTCAGCTCTAGGTACCATGCCCACTCCTACTATCATGCCACTATTGTGAGAAAGCTTGCCCGCGAACCGCGCTGGTATATAGCAACCTATCAATTTCCCCACTATAGCTACTACTATTAATAGAGCAGCTAGTATCGCTGCCCCCGGAGCACCAAAGAGCCTCAAATTAACCATCATACCCAGATAGGCAAAGAAGAAAGGCGCAGCAAAAAGCATTATTGGTCTCCCCTTCTCCATTATCTCTTCTTTTTCTTGACAAGCGCTGAACATCAATCCCGCCACATAGGCTCCCACTACCGGGTGTAAATCAACCAGTGTAACCAGATATGCCACAAGAAAACCAATAATGAGCGCAACTATAGGCGCTGTCCCTGAGCTTTTAAACGGATTTAGCAGGAACCTGGAGATATACTTATTGAGCTTGATGCCAATCAGGAGCAAACTAAACCATACTGCAAATCCAATGGCACCGATTTTCGCCGCTTCCAGAATCTCAAACTCCCCTGTTTCAGCCAGGTCGATGACTATGGACAAGATGATTAAGCTGATTATATCGTCAACCACAGCAGCCACCAGGATGGTGATCCCCTCTGGGGTATTTAACCTGCCCATGTCCATCAATATCCTTACCGTGACTCCAATGCTGGTAGCAGTGAGCACTGCTCCCATAAATAACCAGCCGCCAGTGCCAACATCTGGACAGAGTGCCCTGGTGACAAAATAACCACCAATAAAGGGCAAGATTACACCGCCAAAAGCAACTGCGAAGCCGGCGGGAGCTTGTTTGAGAAACGAGCGAATATCAGTTTCCACCCCAGCCTGGAAGAGCAATATAACCACAGCGATGTTAGCTATGATGTACATTATGTCGAAATCCCCTTGAAGCCCGAATGGGTTGTGGACTGTGGCGAAGTTCAGAATTATAGGGTCATGGAAAATGAGCCATCCTAAAAGGAACGGCGAAATAATGATGCCAGCCACTAGCTCCCCGAGAACGGCTGGCTGCTTAAGATAACGCTCGGAAAGCTCACCAAATATTCTGGCAAATATTAGGACTAAACCCAGACTGAGTATAAACTTGAAATATACAGCTTCCACTTATGGCTTGAGATACTCCGCTGAACTAGTGATTATGCTGAAATAATTTATCACCCCGATTATTCTTTCTTGTTCATCAACCACGGGAACTTCGTAGAACCCTTTATCCAGCATTATGTCGATTGCCTTATCTACGCTGTCTTCTGGCCTTACGCTTACCGGGGGACTCATTATATCTTTAGCATATTTTGAGCTTAAGATATGTAAGATATGTAAGATTTCTGGACCTTCAAAAAAAGGACGTCTGATAGTGCCAAATTCTCGTATCTCTACTGCCCTGAGAAGCTCTTTAGGTGTTATTATCCCCTTGAGTTTACCTTCCTTGTCCAACACGCAAGCCAGCATGGTCTTCTTGTCCTTGGCTACCTTAACCACTACCTGCGATAACTGGTCTTCCTCTGCCACTTTAACAAACTTACTCGATATGAAGTCCCTAACATTCTTCTTCATCGCCAAGCCTCCTGACCAAGAACAGCTAAAACTTTGTAAAGATACCTCATGAAACAATCCCAAGCTACTCTTCTTCAAGCTCAAAAGCTCTATGCAAAGCCTGGACAGCATCCTCAACTCTATCCTCAGAAATAATGCAGGTTATTCTTATCTCCGAGGTGGTGATTAACTGGATATTGATGCCCTGAACATAAAGCGTGCGGAACATCTTAGCAGCATAGCCCGGCATATTCATCATGCCAGTACCTATAATGCTAACCTTTGCCAATTTAGAATCAGCAACACATCGTTTTGCCTCTATATCTCTAGCAATAGGCTCTACTATAGCCATCGCCCGGGACAAATCGCTCCGTGCCACCGTGAAGGTAAGGTCAGTAATATTTTGGACACTAGCATTTTGCACAATAGTATCCACACTTATGTTTGCTTCAGCTAGGGGCTCAAATATTGTGGAAGCAATGCCTGGACGGTCAGGAACACCGATCACCGTGACCTTAGCCACATTGGTATCATGAGCAATACCTCTTACTTTATTTCTCACTTCCATGGAAGCCTCCTTACAAATAAATGTACCAGTACTATCACTGAAGCTTGAAGCTACCAAAATGGGTACATCATATAGCTCACCCAGTTCTACTGCCCGGGGATGTATTACCTTTGCTCCATAGCTGGCTAGCTCCAGCATCTCCTCATAGCCGACTTCCTTTAATTTAGTTGCCTCAGGTACAATACGAGGGTCAGCGGTATAGACCCCTTCAACGTCGGTATAAATTTGACATATCTCTGCCTTTAAAGCGGTAGCTAAGGCAACCGCCGTAGTATCAGAACCACCTCGACCCAGAGTGGTAATATCCATATCTTGAGTCATGCCCTGGAATCCAGCCACGATGACGATATTCCCTTTCCCCAACTCATTAGCAATTCGCTTAGGGTCGACGCGAAGAATCCGAGCTCTGCTATAACTAGAATCAGTCTGAATGCCCGCTTGAACACCGCTAAGGCTGACCGCTTTATAACCCAAACTATCCAGAGCCATTGCCAGAAGGGTGCTGGACACTACCTCACCGGTAGAAAGCAACAAATCAAGCTCTCTATCGCTGGGCTGCTCGCTGACCTGGTGAGCCAAGTTAATCAACTCGTCAGTGGTATCCCCCATCGCCGAGACAACAACTACTACCTCATTCCCCTCATCCTTAATTTTGGCTATCCGATGCGCTACGTCCTTAATTCTCTCCCCATTAGCAACCGAGCTACCACCATATTTCTGAACTATGAGTGCCATTTTTATATTTCCTTGCTTACAAGCCTGCCCATAATATTATACCCTTCGTCGATGAAAAAGCCTGTGCCTTTAGCCACAGCCTCGGTGAATCTCTTTGCCCCGTTAGCCTCAAATCCCTTGCCCCAGAGCATAAATGGAACTGGCTCATCAGTATGGGTTTGAATCTTAACCGGCGTAGCATGGTCAGGCATAATTAAAACACGGATAGCATCCTCATCCCAATTGCGAATTCGGCTGACAATTTCCCCATCCACCTTCCGGATAGCCTCTATTTTATCATCAATAGCACCACCATGAGCAGCTTCATCAGGCGCCTCTACATGGATAACCACCAGGTCGTGTTCTCTAAGTGATTCTAAAGCACCTTTTACCTGAGCAGCATAGTCATTATTCAATCCATCGGTCACACCGGGAATGTTTAACACCTCCATTTCCACCATTCCAGCTAATCCCCGTAGAAGGTCAACGCCCGAGGTGAGAGCGGCATCAATACCATAAACATTCTTGAAAGGAGGCATATCAGGTATTCTTCCACTGCCCCAGAAAAGCCATATCATCGTAGCTGGTATATCACCCCGAGACCTCCGTGTTATATTTACCGGATGCCCTTCGAGCACGGACTTTGACCTCTCCATAAGGTCTCGCAGAAAGTCGCTCCCAGCGCCGCTAGGAAGAAATCCAGCAA
>Ga0209610_1000182_pt1 | contig 32606 bp, 31 predicted proteins | sample LakKivw275mmetaG_FD_184137 | JGI IMG/M metagenome (GOLD analysis project Ga0209610, IMG submission 184137) | Anoxic lake water microbial communities from Lake Kivu, Rwanda to study Microbial Dark Matter (Phase II) - Lake Kivu water 275m metaG... | ecosystem: Environmental > Aquatic > Freshwater...
CCGATCATGATCAGGCCGTACATGTACTCGGGCTTGTCTCTCAGGAAGATGACGGCAAGGGCGAACATCAGGAGCGGCCCGATGATCCAGTTCTGGACGAGCGAGAGGCCCAGGACCTTGAAGTTCTTGAAGACGTCGCCCAGTTCCTCGTAGCGCACCTTCGCGAGAGGCGGGTACATCATCAGGATGAGTCCGATGGCGATGGGGATGTTGGTCGTCCCCGACTGGAACTTGTTGATGAAGCCGACGATCGAGGGCACAAAATAGCCGAGCCCGACGCCGACGCCCATCGCGAGAAAGATCCACAGCGTCAGATACCGGTCGAGGAATTTGAGCTCTAGTACGCGAGGGGTCATAAGTTCCTCCTAGAGGACCCGGATCTCGGGTTCCACGATGACCTCGCTCTTGATCGAATTCGCGACCAGGCTGAACTTCTGTGCCGATTGGAGCCCCCGGCGGATCCGTTTCTCGACGGCTTCGACCGTTTCCTGCCCGGCCCGGACGACGATGCGCGGCCGCAGCACGACCTTCGTGAAGATCTCCGTCCGGTCGAGCTCGATGAGCTTGGCGCCCTCGGCCGGGCAATCATAGGAGACGAGATCCAGCCGGAACCGTTCGGCGGCCCAGATGAACATGAGCATGACGCAAGTATTGACCGCCCCCACAAAGGCGTCTTCGGGCGTCAAAACCCCCGCTTCTCCCTGAGAATCCGGCGGCGCTGAGAAATCCATCTCGGGCCCGTTGCCCAGCCGGAGATGGCCGCGGTGGCCGCCGATCCACGACACCGATGCCGTGTAGGTCTCTGTTTTGGCCGCCATCAGTGTTTCTCCCCGGCTTTGGCCCGGCTCCGGCGCGGCGCCTTGAGCTCCCGGTCGACCTCTTCGGCGATCTTCGCCGCCATCTCCTCGGCCAGGGCCAGGCCCCGTTGATTGAGGCGCCGGGCCGTGCCGATGTCCTCACGGGGGCAGCCCTTGGCGACCTCGGTCACCACGATCGACGCGACAGGGGGAGCGCTGTACTTCTCAGTGGCCCGGGCCGCGCAGCGTTGGTCGCAGCCGTCGACCGCGATCGTGGGATAATAGCGGGCGAAAGCCCTTTCGCCCTCGCCTCCGGCCAGGAAAAGAGGCAGGCAGAGCGTGACGGTCTCATCGGGCCGCAGCGTCTCGAGCACCTTCCGGACGGCTCTCCGGGTCACCGTGCCCTCGGGTAGCTCCTCGCCCGAGCAAGAGATCAGTCCGACCTTCTTTTTCGGCAGATCAGGCATGACGGCCCTCCGGATCGATCTCGTCAATGGCCTTCGCCGCTTCCTCGGCCGCGGCTTTAGCCAGCGTCAATCCGTCCTCGTTGAGGTCGCAGACGCCCTCGGGCTTGAGGCCCCGATGGCGGCGAACGACGTCGAAGACAGCGACTTTGCGGACCTTCGCCGCGCCGGCGCAGGCCAGTCCCTTGGCCGCGCACTCGAGCTTGCAGCCGTCGATGGCGACGGCCTCGCGTCCCGCGACCTCGCGTCCCGCCTCCTCGTCTCCCATGACCAAGAGAGCCAAGGCGACGACCTTGGCCTGGTCGGGGCGAAGGTCCTCGGTCAAGATGTGGGCCGCTTCCCGGGCTGCGGCGCCCAAGCTCTTCCCGATCCCGCTGCAGGCGGCGACAGGGACCTTCTTCCGCTCGCCGCTCATCGGATGACCTCCGCTTCGGCCTGGGTCTTGGCCAGGGTCATATAGGCTTCCGCCGTCCTCAACGCCTTTCGTGCCTGTTCGACGTCGTCAACCTCGAGGACCGCCAGCCAGCCTTTCCCGTAGGGGTCCTGATTGACGAGCTCGGGCGAGTTCAGAAGATCGCCGTTCGTCTCGACGACCCGCCCGCTGACGGGAGAGGGGATGGTCAAGTTGACCTTGATCGTTTCGACAACAGCCACTTCGTCTCCGGCTCTGACTGGGGTCCCCGGCTCCTTCGCCTCGGCGAAGGCGACATCGCCGTTCCGCTGCTGCGTGAAATCCGAGATGCCGATGAGGGCCCGCGGGCCTTCGAACCGGACCCAGGCTCCGGCGTCGCTGTAGAAGAGATCGACCGGAAAGCGGAACGTGAATTTGTCGACTGTGACCTGAAGAACTTCGGCGCTCATGAAACCTCCCGTTTGCCCTGAACAATGGCCTCGTCGATCCAGGCCCGGATCTCGTCCCGGACCCGCCGGAAGCAAGCCAGGGCCTCCTCCTCGGATCCAACACAAGAGGCTGGATCATCGAAAGCATGGTGGACGTACTCTTTGCCGCCCAGAAAAAACGGGCAATCGGTCGCTTTGTCGTCACAGACCATGACGACGATATCGAACCTGCGGCCCTCGAACTCGTCGAGGCCTTTCGACCGGTGTCCGGATATGTCGATCCCGATCTCGGTCATGGCCTTGATCGCGGCCGGGTGGACGCGGGTCGGGATCGATCCCGCGCTCACGGCTTCGAACCGGTCGCCATAGCGGGCGTTGACCAGACCCTCGGCCATTTGGGACCTGGCGGAATTGTGGACGCAGATGAACAGGATCGACGTCTTCATAACCGGTCCTCCTTCGGTTCCACCGAACAGAGGCAGCCCCGGACATCCTGTCGTACGCATTCAAGGAGCTTGCGGGCGTCGCCCTCAGCCTCGCCCGACCCCTCGATGCGCTCCTCGATGGCCCCGGACATGAGGCCTTCGACGACGGGGCGCGCTTCGTCCGTCAGCCTGTAGATAATCCAGCGTCCCTCGCGCACGTCTTCGGCGAGGCCGGACTCGCGGAGGACGCGCATGTGATGGGACACTCTCGACTGCTCCATGTCCAGGATGAACATGAGCTCGCAGACGCAGAGCTCGCGCTGCTTGAGCAGCCTGACGATGCGCAGGCGGGTCGGATCGGACAGGGCCTTGAATGTCTTGACGACGTCTTTCATGGGCATTGGATGATCCCCTGGGCCCACAGGCAGCCCCCGCAGGCCGGAAAAGCGTTGCCGTAGCAGTCCTCCCCGTTCGTCTCGAGGAGAGAGCACCCGCCGCAGACGTGGCAGGGCGAGAAGTCGAACGTCTTGACCTTTTCCCGGAAATCGGCATAGGCCTTCGAGTCCCAGATCGTGACGAGGTCCTCGCCGCGCACGTTACCGAAGGAGTGGCTCCGGACCTGTCGCTCGAGGCCGTAGAGATAGGTCTTGTGTGAGTGAAGCAGGCCCATGCAGGGACTGGCCTCGCCGTCCCAGCGGACGAACGACGTCCGGTCACGGACGAAGCGGCAGCGGCGGGCGTCGACGGCGATCCGGTTGCCCATGAGTGTCAGATTCTCGAAGCCCCGGAACAGGCTGAAGAGGGTGTCCTTGGTCGTGTCGTTGACGTCCAGGCGGGGCAGGCTGAGCTCGGTCTTGCCCGGGGCGAAGGTGAAGGTCTCGAGCGTCAGCGTCTGAAGGCAGAGCATCTCCTTCTCCATCGCCTCGCTGTAGGGCAGGACGTGGCTGACGAGGATGCGTCGCGCGCCTACGGACCGGGCCAACCGGTCGAGGTGCTTGACGTCCCCGAGATTCGTCTTCATGACGACGAAGGCGATGCCGATGTCGATCGTGTGCCCGTCCCGGCCGTTCCGCCGGCCGAGCCGCTCGACGTTCTCGCGGACGCGCGGCAGGCTGGCCCCCGTGCGGATCGCTTCGAAACTCTCCTCGGTCGTGCCGTCGAGCGAGATCCAAAGCGTATCCAGGCGGGCATCGAGAAGGCCGTCGATTAGGGCATCGTCGAGCAGGGTCGCGTTCGTCGTCAGCTCGGCCCGCAGCCCCAAGCCCTTGACGGCCCGGATCATCTCGAGGATGCGGGGATGGGCCGTTGGCTCGCCGAAGCCGCCAAACATGACCGATTCGAGATGGGGGAAGCGTCCGAGCTGGCCGGCCAGGCGTTCGAAGACGGCTTCGTCCATATCGCCCATGGGCTCATCCCAGGTGTTCCGGATACAGGTTCGGCAGGCCAGGTTGCAGCGGGATGTCGGCTCGATGTACAGGTGGTTGAGACTATGGATATTGGGTTGGATCTCCAGGCGGCCGTGGTCGTCCGTGATCTCGAGCGAGGCGCCGGGGACGAGGCCGAGCTTCTTCTCGAGCTCGGGCGGGACGACGAGACGGCCGTTCTCAACCTTGAGAATATGGACCGATCGGCCCGTTCCCGCCGGACGCCGCAGGAGGGCCTTCTCGCCCTTCTCGAGATAGGCCATGAGGCCGGTTCCCTCGGGCATGTTCAGGCCGAATGTCGTCTCGCTCATGGCGTCTTATTCCAACAACATATGATGATATATTCATATATCAAAGACAGGCGTCTGTCAAGCGGCGCCCGTGGCCCCGGGGGCCGGCGGATCGATCCTCTGGTCTGGATCGTCCCTGAGGTTATGGACCCTGGGTCCCCTAAAGTATTAGAATCGCGGCATGCGTCAGGATCGATGCTATCGCCTCTTCGCCCTAGCCGCGGCTCTGTCGTTCGCTTGCGCGGCGTTCGCCTGCCACGGACACCAGGAAGCCTCGGACGCCGGTCGGCCTCCCTATCGGGATCCCGGCTTGTCGATCGAGCGGCGGGTCGAGGACCTGCTGGGCCGGATGACGTCCGAGGAGAAGTTCCGGCAGGTGTTCATGGTCCCGGGCGACCTCGACGCGGGACGCGAGACCTGGAAGGACGGCATCTTCGGCCTGCAGGTCCGGTCGGCGTCAAGCGCGCGGGAGGCGGCCGAGAAGATCAACGCCATCCAGAAGTTCTTCGTCGAGGAGACACGGCTCGGCATCCCCATTGTTCCCTTCGAGGAAGCCCTGCACGGCCTCGTCGCCCCCGGAGCGATCTCGTTCCCACAATCGATCGGCCTGGCCGCGACCTTCGATCCGGACCTCGTCGCCGAGGCCGCTGGCGCCATCGCCGACGAGACCCGAAGCCGCGGCATCCGCCAGGTCCTCTCGCCGGTCATCAACATCGCCCTGGACGTCCGCTGGGGCCGGACCGAGGAGACCTACGGCGAAGACCCGTATCTCGCGGCCCGCATGGGCACGGCATTCGTCCGGGCCTTCGAAGAGCGCGGCGTGATCACGACGCCCAAGCATTTTGTGGCCAACGTCGGAGCCGGCGGCCGGGACAGCTATCCCATTCCCGACGGAGAGCGCGAGCTCCGCGAGACCGACTTCGTCCCGTTCGTGGCCGCCCTGAGTGAGGGCGGGAGCCGCTCGATCATGACCTCCTATAACTCCTGGGACGGCCGGCCCTGTACGGCCAATCTCCGGCTTCTCACGAACATCCTCAAGGGCGAATGGGCCTTCCGCGGCTTCGTCATCTCGGACGCCAACGCCGTCGGCGGGATCAACGACCTTCATCGGGTCTCGCCGTCTTTCCTTGAATCGGGCCGGCAGGCCTGGACGAGCGGTCTCGACGTCATCTTCCAGACGGAAATCGGCCACGCCGGGCTGTTCAGGGACGCGATCGTGAAGGGACTCGTCCCGCGGGAACGGATCGACGACGCCGTCCGGCGGGTGTTGCGGGCCAAGATGGAGCTGGGCCTCTTCGACGATCCCTATGTCGATCCGGCCGAAGCGGAACGGACGAACGGCTCCCCGGCGCATCGGGCCCTGGCCCGAAAGGCTGCGGCCGCGTCGGTCGTCCTGCTCAAGAACGAAAAGGGCGCTCTGCCGCTCAAGCGAGGGACGGCCGGATCGATCGCCGTCATCGGGCCCGACGCGGTCGAGGCCAGGCTCGGCGGCTACAGCGGACCGGGAGTCCGCAAGGTCACCCTGCTCGACGCCATGCGGGAGAGGGCCGAGGCCGACGGCGTGAGCGTCCGCTATGCCGAAGGCTGCGGCCGAGGCACCGGTGAGGAGCGGGCCATAGCCAATGCCGTGCGGCTGGCTCGAGGCTCCGGCGTGACCATCGTGGCCGCCGGTATCGAGGAGGGAGAGGGCCGGGACCGGTCCGATATCCGCCTGCCGGGCCGTCAGAAAGAACTCATCCGGCGGATCGCCTCGACGGGCACGAAGACCGTCGTCGTCATCTACGGCGGGAGCGCCGTCGCCATGACGGATTGGCTCCAGGAGGCGAACGCCGTCCTTGCGGCCTGGTATCCCGGCGAGGAGGGCGGCCATGGCGTGGCCGATGTCCTGTGGGGAGACGTGAGCCCGTCGGGCCGCCTGCCCGTCACCTTCCCGCTCGCCGCCGGCCAGCTGCCGCTCGTCTATAGCCACAAGCCAACGGGACGCTTGGACGGCTACGTCGACCTTCCGGGGGATCCCCTCTTTCCGTTCGGATACGGGCTGAGCTATACGGAATTCCGCTACTCGGACCTGGCCGTCACGCCCGGCGAGATCGGGCCGGACGGCACGGCGCGGGTTTCATGCACGATAACGAACGCGGGGCCTGTCGCCGGCGCCGAGGTCGTCCAGCTCTACATCCATGACGCCCTTGCCTCGGTCGTCCGGCCGGTCCTCGAGCTCAAAGGGATCAAAAAGGTCTTCCTGGAGCCGGGGGCGTCGGCGACCGTGACGTTCGATCTCGGGCCGAAGGAGCTCTCGCTCCTCGACGCCGTCCTCAAGCGGGTCGTCGAGCCGGGCGAATTCCAGGTCTATGTGGGAAGCTCGTCGCAGGATATCCGATTGAAGGGCACGCTCACAGTTAAATAAGACGGGGCCTGGGTTTGACCCTGTCTTGATCTTGATTCGCCTCCTGGACCAGGCCCCGTCCTGTTTTAATCGTCGGAGTCGCGGACGAGCAGGCGCTTCTGGGCCTTTTTTTCCGCGTAGGGGCGCGGGACGTAGACCGTCTCGCCGGTCATCGGGTCCATGCCGGTGTGATACATGCAGGTCGAGCGGGTCATGGGCGTCGGGGTGAAGATCTGGACGCCCTCGACCGGCTTCTCCCCGCCCCGTTCGAGCTCCTTGAGGAAGTCCGCGAGCTCGCGGGCCTCTTTCTCAGTCGTCCCGGGGTGGGCGACCATGAAGTAATATTTGAGGTGGCGCGGGCGGTCCCGCCAGGCTCCTCGCCCGCCCTCTTTCCGTCCCCTCCTCGTTTCTTCTCCGCCCGACGCGACGGCCTCGGCGAATATCCGGCGGAACGCCTCGAGCGCCTTCCGTCCCCCGCTCTTGTTCATCAGCCGCAGGACCTTGTCGGAGACGTGCTCGGGGGCGATCTTGAGCAGGCCCGAGACGTGGTGGGCGGCGAGCTCCTGCACATATTCGGGGCATTCAACGGCCAGGTCGTAGCGGATGCCGCTGCGGACGAAGACCTTCTTGACACCCGGGACCTTGCGGGCGGCCCGCATCAGCCTCACCAGCCGCCGATGGGCCTCCTCGACCGTGGCCTTGTCGAGTCCGTACATGTTCGCCGACGGGCCGCCGAGGTCGTCGACCAGGCCCTTCCATTCCGGGTGCCGGGTCATGCGCCTGATCTCCTCGAGGATGGAGGCTTCGCTCCGCGAGACGATGCGGTCGCCCTGGTGGAGGGAGAGGGCGCAGAACGAGCAGCGGCCGACGCAGCCGCGGTGGGTCTGGACGGAGAAGCGGGCCATCCCCAGCTCATGAAAGCCCTCGGGAATGCGACGGGAGAACGGCAACGCGTAGGCCCGGTCGAGGTCGGCCGGCGTGTAATCGGGCGCCGGATATTGGACGACGTAACGATTGGCGTGCTTCTGGGCGATCATCTTGCGGTTCGCCAGGCGCTTCTGGGCCTCGCAGAACTTGTCCTTGTCGGCCTTGACCTCCTCGAACGAGGGGATGACGAGCGCCCCCTCCGGAGGCTCGGGCCGGATGACGGCTGTGCCGCGGATGCCGTCGAGACCCTCGCCATGGTCGAGCCGGCGGGCGATCTCGGCGGCCTGGATCTCCCCCGGCCCGTAAACAAGGATGTCGGCCCGGGTGTCGAGGAGGATCGAGCGGCGGACGTCATCGCCCCAATAGTCATAGTGGGCGAAGCGGCGCAGGGAGGCTTCGATGCCGCCGAGGACGATCGTGGCGCCCTTGTGGAGCTCGCGGATGCGGTTGGCGTAGACGATGACCGCCCGGTCGGGCATCCGCGACACGAACGGCGCGTTCGGGTCCACGGCCCGCTCGCGCTTGAGCGGCGTGTAGTTGACGAGCATCGAGTCGATCGAGCCGGAGGTGATGCCGAAGAAAAGGCGCGGCCGGCCGAGCTTGACGAAGTCGGCGGTCCCCTTCCAGTCGGGGCACTCGATGACGCCGACTTTGTAGCCTTCGGCGTCGAGGACGCGGGCGATCATCCCGACCGGCGAGAGCGGGTGGTCGGCGTAGGGCTCGCCGCTGACGAGGATGATGTCGAAGCCCGAGCCCGTCGTCGCGATCATCGGGCCTCCGTCCTGGGAATTGCGATGGTCCCGAAGGCGGCGTTGGCCACGAGGATCGCCCCGGCGAGGATCATCGGCACATGAAGCCCGGCCCGGAAGCCGAGCCAGGGGAAGACGAGGGCCCCGGCCATGTGGCCCGAGGTCTGGAGCGCGGTCAGGATGCCGGCGCTGCCACCGATCGTCTTTTTCTCGAAGAGCCGCGAGATCGTCAGGACGACGAAGGCCCCCATGAGCCCGTCACCGCTCTCATGAAGGAGCCGGAAGGCGAAGGAAAGCGGCAGGCTGCGGACGGTCATGAGAATGAGGCCGGCCCCGGAAAGCGCCATGCCCAGCAGGAACAGGCGGCGGTCCCGGATCGGATCGTCGCGCAGCCGCCCGACCAGGAACGCCGCGCCGGCCAAGCCGAGATAGGCCCCGGCCATGTAGAGCGCGACGCCCGAGTCGCCGAGCCCGAAACGGTCCCGCAGGAAAGGCCCGTAGATCGTCTGCTCGGTGCCCCAATGAAGGGCGAGAAGGACCAAGAATGCGGAGAAGAGAAGGGTCCGTCGGTTAATGATGCTGAACCGGTACTCGCGGATGGATACGGCCGCGAACTTTTCGTCGCCGAGGCCTGGCACGGCCAGGGCGGCCAGGGCCGTCAGGCCCGCCAGGACGCCGAGGAAGGCCTGAAAGCCGACCCACCGGGTGAGCAGGCTGCCGAGGACGAGGCCCGCCGGGGGGCCGAGCGAGAGCCAGCCGACGAACCGTCCGTATTTCCTGTTCGTGTCCGGCTCGCCGGCGTCCTTGTAATAGAGGCTGTAGACCGAGACGTTGACGGCGCTGTTGGCGACACCGAGCAGAAGGAAGGCCGCGGCCATGGGCGCGACGCTCCGGACGACGGCCACCGCGGCGATGGCCAGCGCCATCCCCAGGAGCCCGCCGCCGATGACCTTCTTCATCGACAGCCGGTCGTTCAGCCAGCCGGTCGGGAAGGAAAAGACGACGGGCGCCGAGGCGAGCAGGGCCACGATGACGCCGATAGCCAGGCCACCGAAGCCCAGCTCGATGAAGCGCAGCGGGGCCAGGAAGACGGCTGTGACCAGGCTCATCGTCCGGATGAAATTGATCAGATGGACGCGCCGCATATGGAGGGACATCATACAATAAAAAAAGGGCGGCGTCGCCGCCGCCCCTGGGGATGGTCGATGAGCCAGGACTATTTCATCTTCTTCAGGTCGACGTTGCCGCTGAAGGTCTTGAGGATGAGGGTCGCTCCGCCCTTGCCCACGGTGCCGTTGACCTCGCGCGGCGAGATCCTGCCGCTCGTCGTGATCGAAAAGGCGCTGTCGATATCGCCGCTGAACGTGCTGGCCTCGAGGTCGAAGGACGAATCGGCCGGGATGGTCAGGATCACGTCGCCGCTGTGGCTCTTGATCTCGAACCGGCTGCCCGGCTTGATCGTGCCCAAGTAGGTGATGTTGCCGCTGACGCTTTTGGCGCTGACGTTCTGGGCTCCGGCGACGTCGAGCAGGTCGATATCGCCGCTCACGGCCTCGACCTCGACCGAGCCCTTGATGCCCTTGACCTCGATGTCGCCCGAGACGGCCTTGATGAACGTGTCGCCGGCGATGTTCGCCATCTTCAGGTCGCCGCTGACGAGATCAATGTCGGCGCTTGCCGCGCCGCCGAGAGTGATGTTCCCGCTGACGCACTTGACCTTGGCCGCCCCGCCGACCGGATCGACCGTGACGTCGCCGCTCACGGACGAGATCTCGATTGCGGCCTGATCGGGCACCCAGATCTTGTAATCGACCGAGACGTTGATCGAGTCGCCGCCCCAGAAGCCGCCGCTGCGCTTGGGGTACTTCGTCTCGACGGCGACGAGGTCGGCGCCAGGTGTGACCTCGATCGTCACCTGGGCCGCGTTCTCCTTGGCCTTGTCGAGGCTCCCGGCCTTGGAGACCTTGAGGGCCTCGATCTTGACCTGGGCCTCCTTCGACGTCAGGATCTCGATCTGGCCGGAGATGTTGCCCAGGGTGAGCTTGCCCGTCTTGGAGAGGGGGACGGTCTTTTCGAATTTCTCCTCAAACTTCTCCTCGGCCAGGGCCGGCGCCACGACGAAGGCGGCCACGAAGGCCATGGCCACGAGAGCCACCGCGAATTTCTTATGGAGCGTCATGATGATCCTCCTTCTTTGATGCTCAGAGTGTTTTGGTCTTGCCCGCCGCCGGCCGGCCTCCCCGTTGGAGGTCCAGGGCGGAATCGAGCAGGGTGATCTTCTGGGTGTAAGCCGCCATCAGGTAACTGCGGGCCTCGAGATCGTCGGGCGCTTCGAGGACCGAGCGGCGGACAGCCCCGATCGTCGCGTCGATGACCGATAAGTTGCGCTCGAAGACCTCGGCGACCTCCGCCGGCATCGATCCCCGTCCCGAGGTGAAGGCCTCGGTCAGAGACTTGATGGCTTTCCGATAATACCCTTCGGCTTCGTCGAGCTTGGCCAGGGTGTATTTCTCGCGGGCCTCGGGGCCGGCCGGGATGCCGTTCGCGCGCCCCAGCCGCAGCCCGACGACGACGCCGGTGACGATAAGGACGAGCGCCAGGGCTGCGGCCCCCGCATAACGGAGGGCAGGCGCGCCAAGCCAGAATCCCTGACGCCTCGGGGCTTCGATCCGCTCGCCCGACGCCCTTTCCTTGATCAGCTCGGCCCGGATGTTCGACCAGACCTTATCCGAGAGCTTCGGGGTTCCGAGCCGGCCGGCCCCGGCCACGATCCGGCCGAGGTCCTCGCTCAGGCTGCGGCACTCGGGGCATGCGGCCAGGTGTTTCTCGAGCCGGGCGCGTTCCCGCTCCGGGAGCTCGCCGTCGATCGCGCGGCTGATATGTTCCTGAGACTTGCGGCATCTCATGGTCGTTCTCCCTAGACCGCTTTCACGGCCCGCAGATAATCGCGGACCTTGAGCCTGGCTTTGAAAAGCTGTGATTTGGACGTCCCGACGGCGCAGCCGAGCGCCCGGGCGATCTCCTCGTGCTTGTAGCCCTCAACGTCATGAAGGACAAAGACGCTCCGGAGCCGCGGGGCCAGGGCCTGGATGGCCGCCTCGAGGGGCCCCTTCAGGTCCCGCTCGACCGGCTCGCCGCCCGGCTCTTCGATCCGCTCCTCGAGATTGTCGATGGGCACGGTCTTCTCGGCTTGGACCCTCTTCTGGCGCAGGTGGCTGTAAGCCGTGTTGAGGGCGATGCGGAAGACCCAGCCGGGGAAGGTCGCCGCGTCGCGGACGCGGTTCATATGGCTGAAGACCTTGAGGAACACGTCCTGGAGCAGGTCCTCGGCCGCGGCCCGGTTCTGGGCATAACGATAAACGAGGCCGAAAACCGGCCCCTTGAACATCTCGTAAAGGGACTCCATGGCCCCCAGGTCGCCATCGCGCCCCCGGGTCACCAGGTCTTCCAGAAGGGCCTTGTCGGCCGTCCCCCAGGCCGGGCCCTCGGCTCTCAGCCTCTCCATGTCCAGGGCCGTCCCGAAGAAGGGTTCGCAGTCGACATAGAACCCATTATCACCGATTCGGCCCTGGACCGCCAGGATCAGGCTGAAGGCGCTCATCGTGTTCACACCCCTATAGATGCCAACAGGGGGGAAAAGGTTGCCTGACCGAGGCGGGCTTTCCGCCTTGACATCATGGGGGCCGAGGTTCTATTCTCCGGGGCAGACCACGATGGGGATAGGACCATGACCGGGCAGTTCGTCTCCCACTACCGGATCCTGGAAAAGATCGGCGGCGGGGGCATGGGCGTCGTCTACAAGGCCGAGGACACCCGGCTTAAGCGCGCCGTCGCCCTGAAGTTCCTGCCCGAAGCCATGCTCGAGGAGCCGCACGCCCTGGAGCGCTTCGAGCGGGAGGCCCAGGCGGCCTCCGCCCTGAACCATCCGGGGATCTGCACCATTTTCGACATCGACCAGCACGAGGGCCGCCGATTCATCGCCATGGAGCTCCTCGAGGGCCGGACCCTGAAGCAGCGTATCCTCGGCGAGCCGATCCCGGCCGGCGAGATCGTCGATCTCGCCATCCAGATCGCCGATGCGCTCGACGCCGCCCACTCGAAGGGCATCATCCACCGGGACATCAAGCCGGCCAACATCTTCGTGACCGACCGCGGCCTGGCCAAGATCCTGGACTTCGGCCTGGCCAAGACGATCGCCAGGGAAGCGCCCGCGGCGGCCTCGAGCTCGGCCGGGCCGACGGTCACGGCCCAGGAACCGCTGACCGGAGCCGGCTCGGCGGTCGGCACGGTCGCTTACATGTCCCCGGAACAAGCCCGGGGCGAGCCGCTCGACGCCCGCACCGATCTTTTTTCTTTCGGGGTCGTGCTCTACGAAATGGCCACGGGCCGCCAGGCCTTCACCGGCACGACCTCGGCCGTCATCTTCGACGCCATCCTTAACAAGGCCCCGACCTCCCCGGTCCGGCTGAACCCGGAGGTGCCGTCCGAGCTCGAACGGATCATCAACAAAGCCCTGGAGAAGGAGCGGCGGCTGCGCTACCAGAGCGCGGCGGAGATGCGGGCCGATCTCGAGCGCCTGAAGAGGGACTCCACGTCGGCGCGGACCGCGGCATACGAGGACCGGCCGACGCCATCGGGCGGGCCGGCCGACGCGGGCGGCGGCAAGCACCACTGGTTCCCATGGGCAGCGGGAGCCGCGGCCGTTCTCGTCCTGGCCGCGGGCGGCGCGCTCCTGCTCAAAAGCCGGAAAGGCCTCGACGGCGGGGCGGAATTCAGTCTGGCCAAAGCGGCCAAAGTGACAACGGCCATGGGCGCCGAGGATATGCCGAGCTGGTCGCCGGACGGCCGGACCCTGGCCTATGAATCGGACCAGGCCGGCAACCTCGACATCTGGGTGACCCAGATCGGATACCCCCAGGCCGTCAACCGGACCGCCGACGACCTCGATGACGATATGCACCCCAATTGGTCGCCGGACGGCCAATGGATCGCTTTCTATTCCCGGCGCGAAGGCAGCGGCTATTTCATCATGCCCGCGGTCGGCGGCAAGGCCAGGAAGGTCGCGCCGATGCGGATCGGGGACGCCTACCCGACGACGCCCCAGTGGTCTCCGGACAGCCGTCAGTTGGCCTACGCCAGGGACCAACGGGTCGCCCCATGGATCGAGATCATGACCGTCGCGGACGGCCGTGAGCAGCGAGTGCCGTTGCCGAGCCGGCCGCGCAACAACGCCGTCATCGATCTCAGCTGGTCGCCGGACGGGCGCTGGTTCGCCTACGAACGGGCCATCAGTCCGATCGCGGCCACGTCAGAGCTCTGGCTGACGCGGGCCTCGGACGGGGAGAGCGTCCAGCTGACCGACGGCACGACCCTGGTCTGGAGCCCGACCTGGATGCCGGATTCGAGAACGCTCTGTTTCGTTTCGGACAGGGGCGGGACGCTGGACCTTTGGAAGCTCGGGATCGGAGAGGACGGCCTGGCCCAAGGGCCTCCCGTGCAGGTCACCTCCGGCATCGAGATGACACACGCAGCGATCGGCGCTAACGGCGGGAAGCTGGCCTATGCCAAAGGAAGGGCCGTGCGGAACCTCTTTCGCGCACCGATCCTGGCCGGTCGCCCGGCCACCTGGCCCGATGTGACGCAGCTGACGTTCGATGAAGCGGAGGTCGAATCGGTCGATGTCGCGCCGGACGGCCGGCTATTGATCAGCTCGGACAGGTCCGGGAACTGGGACATCTACATCCTCTCGCCGTCCTCCGGGGACCTCCAGCAGCTCACCACGGACCCCGGAGTGGACGCCGGTCCCCGCTGGAAACCCGACGGGTCGGAGATCGTGTTCTATTCGACGAGGTCGGGGCACAGGGAGGTCTGGCTCATGCCCGCCGCCGGCGGACCGGCCCGACAGATCACGCGCGGCGAAGCCGAAAGTTATTACCCAGACTGGTCGCCGGATGGGCGACTGATCGTCAAGGAGGGGGACGGTCTGGCCATCGTCGATCCGAAAAGCGGCCGCGAAACACGGTTGACGGACCAGAGCTTGGACATCGGTCCGATGTGGTCGCCGGACGGACGATGGATCGTCTTTACCTCGAAACGTGACGGACAGAATCGTCTCTGGCGCATTCCGGCGGCCGGCGGCCAGCCAGAACGGTTGACCAGCAAGATGGCCTATATGCACAGCTGGTCCCACGACGGCAAGACCATTTATTTTGTTGGCCAAGGGGATGCCAAGGACAACGTCTGGATGATCTCGCTCGAAACCCTCCGGGAGAAGCCTATCACGGCATTGACCGGCAGGCGCGGCGCTATTGGGCAGATCGGATTGGCGACGGACGGTCGATATGCTTATTTCACCTGGGAGGAAGCACGAGGCGACATCTGGGTCGCCGATATCGTCCGGCCGGGGAAGTGACCGACGGCGCGCTAGGGCTTGGCCTTGAACCCGGCGGCCGTATGGGCCCCGTCGCAGAAGGGCTTCCTCGCCGACCGGCCGCAGCGACAGAGCGTCACCCGGTTCCGGCGCTCGTATTCGAAGCCTTCGGCCGACTCGATAGGGATGCGGCCCTTGACCCAGAGCGGTCCGGAGAGCCCCGTCGCGGGGTCCTCGATCAGGCTGATCCCCGGCTCGAGACGCGGCTCGATGGCCTGGCCGGTCGTCTTGTCCCAGGCGACGAGCGCCCCCGAGGGGCAATCGCAGGCCTCTTGGACGGCCTTGGCCCGGTCCTCGGGATCGTCGGACGCCTCGGCGTAGCCCCAAGCGTCCTTCCCCGAATGACAAAAACGGGCGACGATGCAGAGCTCTTCACACCAGGTCAGGTCGACCCCGGGGCCGGTCGTCTTCTCGATGTGCCGGTGAGCCGGCCCGGGTTGGGCCGCCTCGGTCACGTCCACGGCAACCTGGGAGTGACTGCCGTCGCAAAACGGCTTGGCCTTCGAGGCGCCGCACCGGCATAGGGAGGTGGACTCCTTGGCGGGAGAGGACTCACCTTTTTCCCACCGGCACGGCTCGCCATCGGGGCCCCGAACGATGCGCTCCTCGTCGAGCGGAATGCCGCCACGGACGAGGTAGGGGCCGTCCTTCATGACCTTGATGCGAGGCCCGCTCTTGGCATCGTCACTCACGGCCGCCTCCGATATCTGGTTTGATCGGCATCGGGCTGATCCGGGTCAGGCCGGGCCCCACTTCATCAGCACGGGAGGGATGAGGGCCAGAGCCGCGAAAAGGGCCCAGAGGACGAGGAGCGGCACCATCCATTTGGCCCATTTCTCCCAGCGCAGGCTCGCCAGCCCCAAGACGCCCATGGTCACGCCCGAGGTCGGCAGGACCGGATTGACGTATTCGGCCAGCTGAAAGGCGAAGACGGCCGTCTGCCGGGTGATCCCGACGAGGTCGCCGAGGGGGGCCATGATGGGGATGGTCAGGGCGGCCTGGGCCGTGCCGGAGTGGACGAAGAAATTGATGACGCACTGGGAGACGAACATGATCTGGGCCGAGATGACCGGGCTGAATTGCGAGATGGCCCCGGCCAGCCCGGCCAGGATCGTGTCCATGATCTTGCCGTCCTGGGCGACGATGAGGATGGCCCGGGCCGTGCCGATGATGAGGCAGGCGTTGACCATGTCCTTGGCGCCTTCGACGAAGGCCTTGCCGAACTCGTCGCCCTTGAGCCCGCCGGCGATCCCCGCCAGGACGCCCATGGCCAGAAAGACGCCGCCGATCTCGTTGATATACCACTTGTACTTCAGGATGCCGAAGACCATGGCCCCGAAACCGCCGGCGAAGACGACGAGCACGAGCTTCTGGCGCGTCGTCAGGGGCACCCGTTCGAGGACGGGCTTGTCGACGCTGAGCTTCCTCCGTTTCTCCTGATCCTCGTCGTAGGTCGGGCTGAGCCGCGGGTTCTTGTGGATGCGGGCCGCGTAACGCATGACGACGGCGACGGCGATCGCTGTTCCCACCGCCCAGACGATGATCCTGTAGCCGATCCCCGAATACATCGGCAGCCCGGCGATGCCCTGGGCGATGCCGACCGTGAAGGGATTGAAGAAGGCCCCGGCGAACCCGGCCGCCGCGCCGACGAAGCACATGGCCACGCCGACGATGGTGTCGTAGCCGAGCGACAGGGCCAGCGGCACGAAGACCAGGATAAAGGGCATGGTCTCTTCGCACATGCCCCAGACGCCGCCGCCCAGCGAGAAGATGATCATGACGACCGGGATGAGGAGCACCCGCAGCGCTTTTTTACGGCCGAAGGCGTAGGTGATGTTGCGGATGACGCCGGTGATCGCCCCTGTCTGCTGGATGACGTTGAAGGCGCCGCCCACGATGAGCAGGATGGCGATGATGGCCCCGGCGTCCATGAAGCCGCGGATCGGCGAGACGAGAAGCCCGCCGAGGCCCTGCGGCCGGCTCGCGACGCGCGCATAGGAGCCGGCGACAGGGACCATCCGGCCGCCCTTTTCGACCCGCTGGTATTCGCCGCCGGGGATGACCCAGGTGGCGACCACGGTCAGGACGACCATGATGTAGATCAGGATCAGAGTATGCGGCAAGCGGAGCGGTTTGGCGCTCACTTGGCGGGCTCCACGACGCGCCCGGAGTCGAGGTCATAGACGTCGCCCGAAAGGAGCACGTGCGTGGTCAGGCCGTGGCCGCCGAGGTGGCCGTCAGGCGACCGGAACGTCTTCGCCTTCCGGGCGTCATAGACGATGACCGGGCCCTCGCCCAGGACCTCATACTTGCCGTCGGGCCGGACGAGCACCGCCGTCGACTCCTCGATGCCGACGCCGACGAGCGTCGGATACTGGAGCACGACGGCCAGCAGGCGGTTGTGGCGCCGCCGGGTGACGAAGTGCTGGTCGATGACGGCCTTCGTGACGAAACCGAAGCCCTCGGAGTGGAGAATGTCGTCGGCCAGGATCACATCCCAGGTGCCTTCTTCGCCCTTGGTCCGCCGCTCGTTGCCGGTGATCATGAACTCGCTCATGACGGCCGCGCCGGCGCTCGTGCCGCCGATGACGCAGCCCTCGCGGTACATCTCGAGCATCCGCTTGTGGATGGGCGTGCCGACGAGGGCAGCCGTCAAAAGGGCCTGGTCGCCGCCGGAGAACCAGATGCCGCCGGCGCCGTCGAGGATCCGCTCGCTCCCGGGCTGCAGGGCCCGGTCGTGGCTCAGGTTGTCATAGACCGAACTCTTCGCGCCGTTGCCCTTGAACTCGGCCAGGAGCTCGGGCCCGACCTCGTCGGGGACGCTCGAGGCCATGGTGAAGATGACGATCTTGCCGGTGCCGTGGGCTTCGGCGAGCTGGATGTAGCGCTTCATAAGCGGCGCGTCGCGCTCGCCGCCGCCGATGATGAAAAGATAGCCCTTGGGCCGTTGAGCTGTCGGGCCCTGGGGCGCGCAGGCCGTAACCGCAAGGGCCGCGAGGATCATCAGGGCGAGGGAGACGATCAGGCTCTTTTTCACGTTCGTCCTCCGGTGGCGCGACGTCTGGCGAAGGCTTATCTTACCAAAAAGGTCCGGAACTGTCCCCGGATTTTCGCGAATTCGCGGGCGCGCGTCCCGGCTCAGAACTGGACCGCTAAGGTCAGCGCTTTCCCCGGCTCGACGCGGACCGGATTCATCCAGATGACCCGGAGGATCGAGCCCTCGCGGCGGACCTGGGCGGCGGCCGCCGCGCCGCCGAGAGCGGGCTTGACGGACCGGACGGCCGCCCCGCCGGCTCCCGGGGGAACGGTGATGTCGAGCTCCCTCAGCTCGAGCGTCCCCGCCCCCGCCTCGAGCGTCAGGGACATGGTCTTTCCCGCCAGCTTCTGGGCATAGGTCCCCCAGCCCGATCCGGCCGTCCAGACCGTCCGGAAATCGTCGGCGTTCATCTTCGGGTCGAAGCCCATCCTCATCTCCGGGCCCGAATAGGAGATCCCCGCGAGAGCGAGAAGCACGCCCCACGACGACATGGCCCGGGCGTAGTGGTGCCCGCATTCGACCTCGTTCCAGGGATTGCGGCGGAAGCCGTCGTAACGGTCGCGGACGGCCTTGACGACGCTCAGCCCTTCCTCGAGGAGGCCCTCATAAATGAGATGCGAGGCGACCTGGTATTCGATGCCCGTCCAAACCTCGTCGGAGTAGGGGAAGGGCAGCGGCGGCCGGCCGCCCTTGGGCCAGGAGCAGAGGAGCAGGCCCTTCTCGTCGTTGAGGGCGTAGGTCCGTTGGACGTTGGAGAAGTTGCGGAAGCTCCCGAGGAAGTTGTACTTGAAGATGGACCGGAGCGACGACTGGATCCGGTCGGCGGGGAGGTAGCGGCCCAGGCCCGAGACCATCCCCAGCCACTGGCCGAGGAGCATGTCGGAGAGGCAGCCTTCGCCGTATTGATATTTCTTCTCCATGACCTGCGGGTATTTCTGTACATAATACTCGCCGTTCCAAAGGGTGGCGTCGTAGGCGGCCCGGCCCTTGTCGTACAGGGTCAGGTAGTTTTTTGCCGACACAACGTCGCCCGCGACATAAGCCATGGCCGCCCCGGCTTTGAGCGCGCCGAGATAGAAGCCGCTGAGCATGCTGTTCGGGCCGAAGAACTCGATGTCGTAGGTGTTGTGCTGTTCGCCCTCGAGCAGGCCGTCGTGGTCGGCGTCCCAGCCCTTCCCGGCGTAGTCGAGCGCCTTCTTCGCCTGCGGCCAGAGCTTCTTCATCCAGGCCGTGTCGCCCGAGATCTGCCAGTCGCGATAGAGGCTGATGACGCGGCCCATCTGGCCGTCGGCGGCCGGCTTGAAGTCCCAGAAGACGCCGCTCCCGAGCGGCAGCGAGGTGCGGAACATCATCGCCCCGTCGGGCTTGACGTTGTTGAGGAAGTCGGTCTCGCGCATGGTCCGCTCGAGCGACGGGAAGAGGAAGGCCAGCGACTGGGCGTAGTTCCAGACGTGGGCGCAGTTGAGCGGGCAGCAGCCGCCCTGGTCGCCGCAGCCCTCGAAGCCGAAGTAATTGCCGCCCTCGAGGCGGAAGCCGGTCGTGGTGCGGATGATCGCGGCCTGGCTCGAGACGGCGTCGAGGACATAGGGCGGCAGGGTCGTCCCGAAGAAGGCGTCGTGGAAGGCCCGGCTCTTCTTCTCGAGGCGCGGCAGGTTCGCCTGCAGTTCCTCGGCGGCGGCCCAGGCGTCGGCGTATTTGGTGGCGTAATAGTTCTTGAAGATGCGGCCCCGCTGTTCGGGGACGACGTCGAAATAGTTCAAGAAGTTGGGGAAGTTCCAGGACACGATGAAGGGCAGCACGGCCTCTTCGCCGGGGCCGATGGTGGCCACGAGCCCGAGCGTGCCGACGTCGGTCGTCTTGTCGGCCGAGGGCGAGACCTCGTCGAGGTCCTTGAGCCGGCCATCGGCGGCGAAGTCGTCCCAGAAGATCTGGAGGTCGTCCCACCAGTCGCCGCGGACCCAGTGGGTGAGGTAGGTGACGTCGGGCCAGGGCGTCGCCAGGGCCATGGTCCCGAACGTTGCCTCCTCCGGCTTGACCTTGCGCGAGGACATGGCCAGGCCGCGAAGGGTGGCGGTCTTCTTGATCTCGTTGACGTTCAGGCCGAACCTGTCGTGGCCGAGGCCTTCGACCGCGCCGGCGCCGTCGAAGCCGATGGGATTGATCATCGAGCCGGCGATCGTGACCTTGGCCGGCGCGGGCCCGGTGTTCTTGACCCGGAAGCGCAGGACGAAAGCCGGGATGCCGGAGGCGTCGGGGTCGAGGGGGACGAGAGGATTGAAGGCCTCGAGCCGGACCTCGAGCGGGACCGCGCTGTCGGAGAGCTCGACCTCCGCGAACGGATATTCGCCCTTGAACCGCGCCTTTTCCATCCGGGGCAGGCCGGGCACGAAGACGCGCTTGAATCCGAAGCCGGCCGTGAACGGCGGCTCGAGCGGACCTTCGAGGACGCGGACGAGCTTCGTCCCCGCCTGCTCGACGTACACGGCGAAGAACGTGAAGGGCATGTGGACGCCCTTGCCGGGCCGGTTGAAGATCTCCCAATCGCGGAGGTTGCCGCGGCCGCCGAGGGAGATCGTGCCGGTGCCGATGCCGCCGAGCGGGAAGGCGACCTCGTTCAAGGACCGGCCCTCGAAGGCTCGGACAGGGCCGGCCTGAAAAAGCTCTTCACGGCTGAAGGCGGGCGAGGCCTGAGGGCCGCCCGAAGCGAGGGAAGTCAGGATCAGGACAAGGAGGACGGTTCCTCCGAAACGGGCTCTGTGATCAGCGCGCACGATCCCTCCTCGACGAAGGATTGGCCTGCGGGGGCAGGGGGACGCAGAAAAAGATAGGATTTTAGTAACGGAAGCGGCGGCGAATGTCAATCGCCGGCGCGGGCTAGCCCGTCACGGACTTGTTGCGGCGGTCGAGGATGCGCTCGATCTTCCGCTCCATGTCGCCGGTGTGGCTTCCCTGCCAGAAGACCTTGTCGCAGCCGGGGCAGAGGGCGAACGCGGCGGCGTGCTCGCCGACATAGGGCGTGACGAGGTTTTTGGCCCGCTCCCGGGTGATGGGTTTGAGCGGCATGTTGCAGGCGACGCAGCGGGTGTTGGTCCGGACCTTGTCCCAGAGCCCGAGCTCGTCGAGGACCTGGACGACCTGGTCTTCCCAATCGTCGCTGCGGATGAAGAGGCGGTTGGGCCTTTTCGCGGTGCGCTCGATGAGCCCGGTGTCGCGGGTGAGGAGGACGCGGTTCTCGCGCCGGGCGATGGCCGCGAGTTCGCTGTCCTCGGCCTTGGAGAGATAGACGACGTCGAAGCCCAGGATGCGGAGCCACTTGGCCAGGCGGCCGAGCATGCAGTCGGCGACGAACATCATGGGGCGCCCCCGCTGTCCATTATAGACCGAGGAACTGAACGACGAGGCCGGAGACGAAGATCATCAGGCCGGCCAGGGCGTGCGAGTATCGTTCGAGCTTGCCCAGCTTGACGAAGCTCGCCCCGAACGAGACGGCGGCGATGATGGCCAGCATCGTGGCGATCGTGACCAATCCGAAAGCTCCGGCGACGAGGACGACGCCGGCCGTACTGTGGCGGGCGGCAGGGTACATGACGAGCGGGATGAGCGGCTCGCAGGGGCCGAAGACGAAGATCGTGAAAAGCACCCAGGGCGTGATGTTGGCCTTGCGCGGGACTTCCCCGTGGAGATGGGCGTGCTCGGCCAATTCGTGCGTGTGCGTGTGGGCGTGCTGGTGGACGTGCACGTGGGCCGGATCGTGGGGCCCGAGGTCGGGCCCGTGCGGGTGAACGTGATCTTCCTCGTGGTCGTGAAGGTGCGGATGGGTGTGCGGCTTGCCGCGCCAGGCCCGGCGCAGACCCCAGATGAAGTAGGCCAGGCCGAAGCCGATGAGGAGCCAGGCGGCGATCGCGCCGCGGGCCGATTCGACGCCCTCGAGCCTGGCCACGGCGATGCCGAGAGCGACGCCCACGAAGCCAAGGACGACCGAGCTCAGGATGTGGCCGAGCCCGGCGAAGAACGAGACGAGGAGCGTCTTGCGCAGGGTCCAGTTGCGGGCCCGGCCGATGACGATGAACGGCAGATAATGATCGGGGCCGATGACGGTGTGGACGAGGCCGAGGCCCGCGGCCGTGCCGGCCAATAGCCAGATCTCGCGAGCGATCATCGGCCTCCAGGCCCACGCTCACGGAAGGGCCGCGAGCGGGGGAGAAAAAAATGGTGGACGGTAGGAGACTCGAACTCCCGACCTCAGCGTTGCGAACGCCGCGCTCTCCCAACTGAGCTAACCGCCCACTCTCGAGTCCGTAAGCCCTTGTTATCAGGCCGCAAAGCCCCCTCATGATAGCAGAAGCCGCCGCTGGCTTCAACCGCCGGCCTTCCCAAAAATGCGGCTATTTCTTCCGGCCCGACAGGCTAATCAACTCGCCGAGACGCTTGTAAACCTCCCGGCGATGCCCGACGGCCACGACGAGAACGACGAGCTCGCTGCCCTGCGCGCGATAGATGATCCGGTAGTCCGAAGTCCTGAGCGATCGCAACCCCGCCAGTTCGTGCGACAGGGGCTTTCCCCTTTCAGGCTCCACTGCGAGGGATTCGACGGCCTTCCGGACAAGCTTCCGGACGGAGGGATCGAGTTTGTCGATGTTCCGTTTCGCTTCCCTCGTATAGAGGATGCGGTGGGTGGCGGACTTCATCTCTCGGGGAAGACCTCTTCGTGGGCATAGAGACGGCTGGCCTTCTCGTCGGCCAGCCCCCGGTCGATACTCGCCATGAGCTCACGGTCGCTGAGGATCTCGAGCGTCTCGATGAGCGTTTCGTACTCTTCAACGCTCAACAAAACCCCCTCGGGCTTGCCCCTATGGGTGATGCCGTAGGTCCCGCGTTCCTCCCTGATCTTGCGCACGAGGCTCGAGAGCCGGGCCTTGGCCTGGCTCAGAGGCACGATTTCGGTGTACTCGGCCATGTTGCTCTCCGCTAATTGGTCTATCAATGGACCTATAAATTGGTCTGTTAAAGAATAGGCTCTGAACCGCCCTTTGTCAAGCCGATCTTTCTGTTGCCTCTGGCGGCGGCCTGGCATAGAATCCTCCCCGGAGGGTTCGCCATGGTCAGGAAACTCGTCGTCCTGGTCCTCATCGCCGGCGCGGCCTATCTCGTCTACCAGAGGTTCGGGCGTCCCGAGTCCGAGGAAGAGATGCTTGTGACCCACCTGCGCGAGCGCTTCGCCGTGCTGGTCAACAACTTCACAAGTGCGGCCGGCCGCGCGGGCCTCATCGGCATGGACACGACCTGCGACACGGAGACCGTCGTCACCCAGGTCCTGAAGCTCAAGACGGAGCTGGCCGAGCTGCGGGCGAAGCTGACCGAGGAGAGGGCCATCGGCCGGGCCGACGCGCTCTCCGAGAAGATCGAGACCTTCTGCAAGAAGAACGATATCAAGCAGCCTTGACCACGCAGATCCTCGGCAAGCCCGCCCGCCCCGGCCGCATCGTCCGGCGCTTCGCCCACGCACGCCTCGAAGCCGTTATCGAGCCAACGCCGGGGGGTTTCGTCGTCCGGGGGACGGTATCGGGACGGCCGGGCCGGATCGAGGTCTTTCGCTCCCCGGCCCCGGCGGAGTTCCTCCTCAACAACTGGCAGTCCTGGGGACCGATGGAAGCGGCGACGCCGGCGACGCGGTTCCCCGAGCTCGAAGCCATCGTCCGCGACTACAGCCCCTGGCTCTTCTCGCCGCTCGGGGCCGAGATCCTGCGCGGCCCGGTGAGCGATCACGTCGCGGCCTGGGACGGCGGGCTGGCCGGTTTCCTCGCGTCACGAACAGGGCACTCCTTCTTCACGGTCGAGGGCGAGGACCTCGTCGGTTGGATCGAATATTTCGACGCCGAGTTCGAGGAGCCCGTGGCCCTCGAGCCGCTGGCCGTCCTCGACGGCGGCCGGATCGAGGACCTGCTCGCCGAGTACGGGCGGCTCGTCAAGCGCGCCAATCGCGTCCGCATCAACGACTGGAATCCCGCCGGATGGTGCAGCTGGTACCACTATTTCGGGAAGCTCGGCTGGCCCGACGTTCTCGAGAACCTCGATGCGGCGGCGGCCGACCGGCGGTCGTTCCCGTTCGAGGTCTTCCAGGTCGATGACGGCTACGAGACCGAGATCGGCGATTGGCTCAGCGCTAAGCCTGGCTACCCCGGCCTCGATGGCCTGGCGGCGGCCATCAAGAAGCGGCGCTTCCGGGCCGGGATCTGGGCCGCGCCATTCAGCGCCGCCGAGTCGTCCCGGCTTTTCGCCGAGCATCCCGACTGGATGATCGCGGGGGACGACGGCCGCCCCAAGCCTTGCTACAAGGGCTGGGGCCGGACGATCTACGGGCTCGACACGACCCATCCCGAGGCGGCAAGGTGGCTCGATGAGACGGTCCGGAGCCTGCGGGCGGCCGGCTTTTCTTATCTCAAGTTCGATTTCCTCTTCGCCGGGGCCATGCCCGGAACGAGACGGAAGAAGGTCACGCCGATCCAAGCCTATCGGGAGGGGATGCGGATCATCCGGCGGGCGGCGGGGGCGGATTTCGTCCTCGGCTGCGGCGCGCCGCTCCTGCCTTCGGTCGGCCTCGTCGACGGCATGCGCATCGGCGAGGACACGGCCCCCCACTGGAAAACGAAGCCGTCCGGCTTCCAGGGCCCGAACGCCTATTTCGCGTTGAGGAACGCCCTGATAAGGCAGTTCATGCACCGGGCTTTCTGGCTCAACGATCCCGATTGCCTGCTCGTCCGCGGCCGGGAGATCGAGCTCACCGCGAACGAGCGCGAGCTCTACGCGCTCACAGCCGGGGCCATGGACAACATGATCATCGATAGCGACCGGCTCGCGCTCCTCGGTCCGCCGGGAAAGGACCTGCTCGGGCGGGCCTTGGGGCTCCGGGGCCGGCGGGCTGTGGTCAGGGGGCTTCTTGGAGAATTCGGGAAGGATCTGTTCCTCGTGGAGGGGCAAGGAAAGGGCCGCGGGGGCTTCCGTCTGGCCGCGAACCTCTCGGACGGCGCCGGGAACGTCGAGAACAGTGTGGTCCCGCCCCGTTCCGCGCTTTTTCTTTAAAAAGCCCCCTTTTGCTTACCGCACCTTTTTGGGAGCTCGGCCCACCTTCCTGTTCCCGCGAGTCGAAAATAACCCTTCCATAAGGGAAGTCAATAGGATTTCCAGGGATGTCCGATTATGTCAGTAATTGTCATCTCGGGGCGAGGGGATAAAAAACTATAGAAGGTGGACTTCATGGGGGCCGCGGACCACTTCTCCGATGGCCCAAGCCTTGAATCCTCGCCTATAGAAGCCCGAAATGGTCCGGTCCAGGTCGCCCGGGGAAACGACCAGGGCCATGCCGATGCCCATATTCAGGGTCCGATACATTTCCCGGTCGTCGACGCGTCCGGCCCTTTGGATCTTGCGAAATATGGGAGGAACGGGCCAGGAGCCCTTCTCGACCCTGACTCCGAACCCCTCGGGGATGACCCGGGGGATGTTGTCGTAGAAGCCGCCGCCGGTGATGTGGGCCATGGACTTGATGGGCACGGTTTTGAGGACCTCGAGGATCGCGGTGCAGTAGATGCGGGTCGGACGGAGGAGGTCCCGCCAGAGCCCGGCCTTGATCTCCCGGGCCGAGAAGACCTTGCGCGCCAGGGAATAGCCGTTGCTGTGGAGGCCGCTCGAGGCCAGGCCGACGACCGTGTCGCCGGCCCGGCAGGTCCGGCCGTCGATGATCTTGGCCTCGTCGACCAGGCCGACGCAGAACCCGGCCAGGTCCCACTTGCCGGGAGCATAGAGCCCGGGCAACTCGGCCGTCTCGCCGCCGACGAGGGCGCAGCGGGCCTCTCGGCAGCCCCGGACGACGCCCCTGACGATGTCCACGAGCATGGACGGCACGACCTTGCCCACGGCGATGTAGTCCAGGAAAAACAACGGTTCGGCTCCGAGGACGACAACATCGTCGACGGACATGGCCACGAGATCGACGCCGACCGTGTCGTATGTCTTGACCATGTCGGCGATGAGGAGCTTGGTCCCGACGCCGTCGGTCGAGGAGACGAGGACGGGCTTTTTCATCTTGGCCAGGCGGGGCCGGAAAAGGCCCGAGAAACCGCCGATCCCGCCCAAGACCTCGGGCCGTCCGGTCGAGCCGACGAGGGGCTTGATCAAACCGATGAATCGGTCGGCGGCGTCGATGTCGACGCCGGCCTTCTTATAGGTCACTCCGGGCATGGGGTTCTTATAGCATAAGACGGGGTCAAACCTCCACTTTTACAGTTTGCGAGCTTCGCTTGACGCTGTCGGGGTTCGCCAGCCATAGCAACTGTAAAAGTAGAGGTTTGACCCCGTCTCATCCCCGATGTAACCTTTTCCGGGAGGGGCGGTATTTACCCTTGAACGACGATCAGACCGGGGAGAAGAGAGCCGGAGTCATGTCGCCCACCGACAACGAGCTGATGGAAGCCGTCAGGGACGGCCGGGTCGAGAGACTGGCCGTCCTGTTCGAGCGCTACCAGATCTCGCTTTACAACTTTTTCCTTCGCCTGACCGGCAACCGGGCCGCCAGCGAAGACCTCGTCCAGGAGGTCTTTGTCCGCGTTCTGAAATACCGCTCCGGCTATCTCAGCGAGAGCCGCTTCAACGTCTGGCTCTTCCAGATCGCCCGTAACGCCCACATCGATCATCTCCGGAAGCAGAAGCCCGCCGTTTCCCTCGACGAACAGTTCGCCGAGACGCCCAGCCGCGAGCCGCGGCCGGACACGGTCTACGAGGCCGATCGGGAGGCCGAGCTCGTCCGCCAGGCGCTCGACCGCCTGCCCGTCCACAAACGGGAGATCCTCGTCCTCTTCCGCTTCCAGAACCTCAAGCTCCGCGAGATCGCCGAGCTGACCGGGGTCCAGGTCGGCACGGTCAAGGCCCAGGTCCACCGGGCCCTCAAGGACCTCAGCCGCGCCTACCTCGAGCTCCAGGGAGGGAATGTGTCATGACCTGCGACAAAACCCAGGAACGGTTCGCCGACTACCTGACCGGGGACCTCGACGAGGCCGGCCGAGCCGAGATCCGGGCCCACATCGCCGCCTGCCCGGCCTGCCGCGAGGACCTCGAGAACCTGACCCTGGCCTGGGCCAAGCTCGGCGTCCTGCCCGAGGAGCAGCCGACGAACGCCGTTCGCGGCCGCTTCTATGCCATGCTCGAAGATTATAAAACGGCCCAAGCGCCCGCGCCCGCCAAGGTCCGCGTGGGGGATTGGTTCACGTTCCGGCGGCCCGCCTTCGCCGCCTCCTTCTCGGCCTTCCTGCTCCTCGCCGGCCTCGGCGCCGGCTGGCTCCTGAGCCGCGGCGGGATCGGCGGGCCCGGCTACGCCAGCCTCTCCCGCGAGGTCCAGGACATGCGCCAGCAGGCGGCCCTGTCCCTGCTCAACCAGCCCTCGGCCGCCGACCGCCTTCAAGGCGTCAGCTATAGCTCCGAGGTCAAAGACCCGAAGCCGACGACGCTCGAGGCCCTCTTCAAGGCCGTCGACACCGATCCCAACCCCAACGTGCGCCTGGCCGCCGTCGACGCGCTCTACCTTTTCCGGGAGCGCCCCGGCGTGCGCGAGCGCCTGGTCCAATCCCTGTCGACCCAGAGCTATCCCCTCGTCCAGGTGGCCCTCATCGATTTCCTGGTCGAGGTGCGGGAAGCCAAGGCGGTCGAGGCCCTGAAGAAGCTCATCAATTCGGGCGAGCTGACGCCGGACGTCAAGCAGCGGGCCGAACAGGGCCTGAAGCAGATCACGATCTGAGGCACGCCGTGAGAGAACGAACCCGCCCTTCCATCACGCTCGAAACGCTCAACGGCGGGCGACATCCTGATCGCCCGGAGATCGAAATAAGCGTCCCGAAGAGGACGAGGAGGAGAACCATGAACAAGAGAATGATCGTCAACATCACGGCCCTGGCCCTGCTCGTGGCCGGCACCTGCGGCTGGGCCTCCGGCCAGGCCGCTTCGACCGGCCAGGCGGCCAAGAGCGAATCGGCGCCCGACCGGGCCGTCGTGCCGCTCTCGAACCCGGCCCAGCCGGCCAAGATCGAGGTCACGGTCATGCGCGGCAGCATCACCATCCGCGGCTACCAGGGCAAAGAGGTCATCGTCGAGGCCCGGACACGGGAAAAGGCCCTGAACTGGGGGCCTTACTCGGCCCTCGCCTACGCCCCGGCCGCTCCCGAAACCCCGACGCCCCCGGCCGTCGCCGCCATGCCCGCGCCGGCGCCCCGGCCCGGCCGCAGCCTGAGGGACGTCGAGGGAGCCCAGAAGGAGCTCGAGAAAGCCCAGAAAGAAACGCAGGCCCGCGTCTCGGCCGATATCGAGGCCCAGCTGGCCCAGCAGGCCGACCTGGCGAGAAAGATCGAGCGCGAATACGCCAGGGCCGGCGACGTCAACGGCCAATACTTCGAACAGGACAAGAAGGCCCGCGAAGAGAAGGACAAGAAGGTCGCCGGCATGAAGCGCCTCTCCGGCTCGTCCTCGGGCCTCGAGGTCGAGGAGGACAACAACGTCGTGACCGTCACCACGCAATCGTGGAAGGCGGCGACCGACCTCGACATCCAGGTGCCCGTCGCGTCGTCGCTCGAGATCCGCTCGAACATGGACGGCGCCGTCGTCGTCGAAGGCGTCAACGGCGAGATCGACATCAACAACATCAACGGCCCGGTGACCCTGACGAGCGTCTCCGGCAACACGCTCGTCCACACGGTCAACGGCGACATCACCGTCGTCCTGACCCGCGTCGCGGCCGGAAAGCCGATGTCCTTCAGCACCATGAGCGGCGACGTCGACGTCACCCTGCCGGCCGACCTCAAGGCCGGCCTGAAGATGAAGTCGGACCAGGGCGAGATCTACAGCGACTTCGACATCAACATGACCCGCCAGCCGGCTTCGTCCGAGCCGGCCCCGAAGACCGAACAGGGCAAGTACCGCATCACCTTCGACAAATCCCTCTTCGGGACGATCAACGGCGGCGGCCCGGAGATCTCGTTCAACACCTTCCGCGGCGACATCTACATCCGCAAAAAGAAGTAGCCTGAAGGTCCAGGTCCGTCGCTCGGGCGCGCCGGGCTTCTCCCGGCGCGCTCTTTTTTATATAATGCGCTCTCGCCGCGATCGCTCCGAACGGGAGGGACGTTCTCATGGCTTCGCGAAACCGCCGCTTCGGGTTCCTGCTCCTGCTCTTCTCCGTCTTGACGGTCCTCTTCGTCGTCAACCGCCGCCAACGGGAAACCGTCGCGCCGGCCGACCTCATCCTCGTCAACGGCAAGATCGTGACCGTCGACGCCAACCGCCCTTCCGCCACGTGGCTGGCCGCCCGCGGCGGCCGGATCGTGGCTCTCGGGTCCGACGCCAAGGGCTTCAACCGCTACGCAGGGAGCGGTACGGAGATCGTCGACCTGGGCGGCGCCCTGGCCGTCCCGGGGCTCATCGAGAGCCACGGCCACTTCACCGGCCTCGGCGAGTCGAAGCTCGAGCTCGACCTGACGACGGCCCGCACCTGGGACGACATCGTGGCCATGGTCGGCGAGGCCGTCAAGTCGGCCCGGCCGGGCGAGTGGATCCTCGGCCGGGGCTGGCACCAGGACAAGTGGGACCGCGCGCCCGAGCCCAACGTCGCCGGGCTCCCGTATCACGACGCCCTGAGCCAGGTCTCGCCGCAGAACCCGGTCCTTCTCGTCCACGCCAGCGGCCATTCCTCGCTCGCCAACGCCAAGGCCATGGAGATCTCCGGGATCACGGACCGGACGCCGGACCCCGACGGCGGCCAGATCGTCCGCGACCCGAAGCGACGGGCCATCGGCGCCTTCGTCGACAACGCCATGGGCTTGGTCCGGTCCGACCCGGGGCGGCTCGGCCCCGGGGAGGCCGCCGCCCGCGCCCGCCGGTTGGTCGAGCTGGCCGCCAGGGATTGCCTCGTCCACGGCGTCACGACCTTCCACGACGCCGGCGCTTCGTTCGGCACGGTCGACCTCTACAAGGAGATGGCCGAGGAGGGCGCCCTCCCGGTCCGGCTCTACGTCATGCTCAGCGCGTCGAGCCGGGTCCTGGCCGAGCGCGGCGCCGCCTACAGGATGATCGGCGCCGCCGACGACCACCTGACCGTCCGGACCATCAAGCGCCTCATCGACGGCGCGCTCGGGGCCCACAGCGCCTGGCTGCTCGAGCCCTACGCGGACCTGCCCTCGTCGACCGGCCTCAACACGGAGTCGATCGACGAGATGAGGGCCACGGCCAAGTTCGCCGTCGAGAACGGCTGGCAGCTCGCGACCCACGCCATCGGCGATCGCGGCAACCGCGAGACGCTCGACATCTACGAGGAGGCCTTCAAGGCCCATCCGGACAAGACCGACCTGCGCTGGCGGATCGAGCACGCCCAGCACCTGTCCCTGTCCGATATCCCGCGGTTCCACGGTCTCGGCGTCATCCCGTCCATGCAGGCCATCCACTGCACCTCGGACGGGCCCTGGGTCTTCAAGCGCCTGGGCGAGAAGCGCGCCGAGGAAGGCGCCTACGTCTGGCGCAAGCTCATGGACGCCGGCTCGACGATCCCGCTCGGCACCGACGTCCCCGTCGAGGCCATCGATCCGATGGCTAATTTTCATGCGGCCGTCACCCGCAAGCTCAAGGACGGCTCAGCGTTCTTCCCCGGCCAGAAGATGAGCCGCGAGGAGGCCCTCCGCGGCTACACCCTGAACGGCGCCACCGCCGGCTTCGAGGAAGGCCTCAAGGGATCGCTCACGCCCGGAAAGCTGGCCGACGTCACCGTCCTTTCGCGCGATATCCTGACCTGCCCCGAGGACGAGATCCCCGGGACCGAAGTTCTCTATACGATCGTGGGCGGCAAGGTCCTCTATCATCGCTGAGGGACCGGCCGCCGGAAGGGGGCGGACATGAGACGGCGCTCGCCGAAGGTCGTCGGGATCCTGGCCGCCGGCATCCTCATCGCCGGCGTAGCGGCGGCGTCGGCGCAAACCGACGTCTTCAAGCCGAAGTCCCATCGTTGGGAATCGAATCTCTCGGCCGGCAGCACGGCCAATCACCGATTCGGGCTCATCAAGAGCGTCTGGTATTTCGCGGTGCCAAAGATCGTGGCCGTCGGGTTGAGCGCCGACTGCATCATGCGGGAGGCGATCCCCTTCTCGATCGACGTGGCCCTCAACGCGCCCATCCCCATCGTCAGGCCGTTCGTCTGCGCCGGGGCGGGAGGGTCCTTGAGCGGCGGCGGCATCACGAGCTACGGCGGAGGCCTGAAGGTCACGCTAATCAAAAGGTTCGGCCTCATCGTCGAATGCCGGCGTTACCGGTATACCTACAAGGTCTCGGAGGTCCCCGTCATCCGGAGCAAGGCCAACACCACATATCTCGGCGCCGGCATCCACTGGGTCTATTGAGCCCGTCCGGCGCGCAACGCCCCGCCGCGTCTCGAGGTATAATGTCCCGAAGAGTCCGGGAGAAACGGAGCGTGCGCAGATGAAAAGACATCCCCTCGTCCTGACGATCGCCGCGATGAGTATCCTCCTGGCCGCGGCCGTCCTTCCCCTGGCGGCCCAGCGCGGGCCGGACCGGAGGCCTCTCCAGGTCTATGCCGACCTCGGCTACGTCAACCTGTTCTCCTACCCGAAGTGGATCGCCATCGGGCCCGAGCTCGAGCTCAGGCTGGGGCGCTTCTTCACGATCAACCCCGACGTGGTGCTGTGGATCGGAGAATCGTTCTCCCGGAAGGTCCGGGTCGTCCCCGGCCTCACCGCGAACGTCCGGCTGGGGCGTTTCATCCTGGGCGGAGGAGCCGTCTATAGGGTCTCGGAATGGCCGGAGGATTCAATCGAGGCCGCCGTCGGCCGCGGCTGGCTCATGCCCAAGGCCCAGATCGGCTATTTCATGGGACCGGCCCGTCTGACCCTGTCCCTCCTTTTCCCGGGCGGGACGAATGAGGTCGCCGCGGGGCTGACGATCGCGATGGGTTTCGGGGGTCCTTCGAGAGACTGAGAGACCGGAGGATCAGAGCGCGTCGAGGGCCTTGAGGGCCAGCGCATAAAGCCAGCGGTGGGCCTTGTTGCCGTTGGTCAGGATGGCGATCCCGGTCTTCTTGTCGAGGTTCCCGGCGAGGAAGGCCGTATACCCGTTGACGCTGCCGCTGTGGGCGATGATCGTCTGTCCGTTCAGCGTTGACACCCACCAGGCCAGGCCGTAGCCCGAGGTCTCGTTGAGCCAGCCGCCGTTGATGGGCCCGGCGAAGCGGTCGTACTGCCGCTTCGTCATCTCCCGGAAGGTCGCCGGCTGGATGATGCGCCGCCCCTTGTAAACGCCGCCGTTGACCGCGGCCATCAGCCAGTGGGCTTGGTCGACGGCCGTGCCGTAGACGACCCCGGCCGGCCAGGCGTCGGCCTTGACCCAGTCGACCGGCGTGAAGACGCCGGGGCGCCGCCGCACCGGCATATAGGGGATGGCCAGGCGCTCGGCCATGTCGGCCCGCGGCTCGAAGGCCGTGTCGCGCATCTCGACCGGGCCGAAGATGTTCTTGCGCATGTAGTCCTTGAACGGCATCCCGGAGAATTTTTCGACGAGGTGGGCGACCAGGGTGAAGGCGATGTTCGAATAAAGGACGCGCGTCCCCGGCCGGCGGGCCAGCCGGAGGTGGCCGCGGAGGTAATCGACGAGAGAGACGGGGGCCTGGTCCTCCCAGACGGCGTGGCGGCCGAAATCGGTCGGCAGGCCCGAGGTGTGGGTCAGGAGGTTGCGGAAGGTCACCGGGTAGCGCTTGTTCTCGCCCTCGATCTGGATCCCCGAGAGGTAGTCGTTGACGCGGT
>Ga0209610_1000183_pt1 | contig 32598 bp, 29 predicted proteins | sample LakKivw275mmetaG_FD_184137 | JGI IMG/M metagenome (GOLD analysis project Ga0209610, IMG submission 184137) | Anoxic lake water microbial communities from Lake Kivu, Rwanda to study Microbial Dark Matter (Phase II) - Lake Kivu water 275m metaG... | ecosystem: Environmental > Aquatic > Freshwater...
ATCCAGGTTTAGAGGAAAGAGGGTGCTTCTTTCGTTTCATCCACTTGCCTGGACTTCAGTGTGTGCCAAACAGATGCAATCCCTCGAGGAAAACTTCAAGACATTTAAAGAACTGAACACCGTCCCTATTGGGATAAGTGTTGATTCTGTGCCTTGCAAGAAGGCGTGGGCAGACAGTATAGGGCTTAAAAAGCTCAGGATACTTTCAGATTTTTGGCCTCATGGAAACGTCGCTTTTCTATTGGGATTGTTTATTGAAAAATTTGGATTTTCTGAACGGGCAAATATTATTGTGGATGGGCGAAGAAGGGTAATTTTTGTTAAAGTGTATCCAATAAGAGAACTTCCGGATATTGCTGAGATTATCGAGTTTCTTAAAGGTTCTTAATGGATGTTTTTGAAGCAATATTTGTTTTCCTGAATAATTTTGACAACCCTTTAAAGGAGTTTGAATAAAAAGAGGTGCAAAACCTCTACGAGATTTTTTCGAGGAGTTCTTCGGCGAGGTCCTTTATAATGAGGAGCTCCTCTTTTATTTTTTCAATTTCCTTTTTGCTTTCAACATAAAGAAGTCTTCTTGAAATGGCCTCAATCCCTTTTATAGCTGACTTCAGCGGGTCGTTTGCTTTTCTTTTTTTTATCTTTTTTACAATTTCTGCCGCTTCTTCTGAAGAAAGATTTTCTTTCTCTATAATTTTTATTACATTTCTCATAAGAATAAGGTCGTTGAGTTTTAGAAGTGTTTCGATATGTTTGGATGTTATAGGGGAAAGAGGATCGTTTAGCTTGTTTTGAAGATCTTCTGGGAGTTCAAGTAGAGATAGCCAGCGTATAATTGTGATTGGATTTTTTCCGATTGTTTTACATAGTGCGCTCACTGTGTGCGCAAAATCTTCCGGGACTTTTCGTCCCATCCTGTAATTTATGAGAAGTGATTTTATCTTTTTTCCGTGGGCAAACGGTTCGAGATAGTCTTTCATTGCCTTTGCTCTTTCAATAGGAGAAATATCCTCCCTCTGCAGGTTCTCTATAATCTGTATTTCCTTTATCTCTCTCTGGTCTCTGGGCTCCAGTACGATTGCTGGTATGTTTGTTTTACCTGCAAGAATTGATGCTCTCCATCTTCTTTCGCCTGAGATAATAATGTATTTAGAATCAGCTCTTCTTACAAGTATTGGTTCAAGTATTCCTCGTTCGATTATGCTGTTTGCGAGTTCTTTGAGTGAATCCTCGCTAAAATATTTTCGAGGCTGCTCTGTGTCTGGTACAATTTTGTCGATTTCTAAATCCATAACCCTGTTCAGGATTTTTTCCGTGGCAAGCTCTTCTACATAGCCTTTTGTGTATTTCGAAATAAAGTTATCAGGTAATCCTCTTCTATTTTCCGACACGGCTCAACACCTCCTCTACTATATTTTTGTATGAGACAGCACCTTTTGAATTAGGGGCGAAAGCAAATATATCCTCTTTGAAAGCAGGACTCTCCTCAAGGCGAACGTTTCTATGTACCACTTCTTTAAAGACAAGCTCACCAAAAGTATTTTTTATCCTTTCTGTTGCCTCTTTTGCAAGAAGCGTCCTTGAATCGAACAGAGTAATGAGAACGCCGAGTATTTTAAGAGACTGATTAAAAGTTTCCTTCACACTTTTAAATGTGTCAAGAAAGTCCTGCACTCCTTCAAGTGCCCATGGAGAAGGTGTTATTGGAATAAGCACATAGTGGGATGAAACAAGCCCATTTACCGTTAGAAGACCGAGTGACGGTGGAGAATCTATTACAATAAAGTCAAACATTTTATCAACAGGCATAACAGCTTTTTTTAGTTTTATTGGTGCATCTATTTCTCCTGCAAGCATTCTTTCAACCTTTGCGAGGTGAATGCTTGATGGAATTGCAAATAAGTTTGGGGTTTTTGTCTCTTGTATCAACTGACTGATGTCATAATTACCTTCTGAAAATGTATTATAAATAGTCTTTTCTGTTGTGTCAGGAGAGAAAAATACTGAAGTTGAATTACACTGAGGATCGGTATCGATTAGCAGAGTCCTGTAACCTTTTTTTGCGATTCCGGAACTTAAATTAATTGCCGTTGTGGTTTTACCGACTCCTCCTTTTTGATTTGCGATTGTTATAATCATGCAATCTCCTTTAAATTAATTTGATATTTCCCATCTTTAATATTTATTATTGCAACGGATTTTTTTGAATTTTCTTTTGGAAGCGAAATTGAACCAGGATTTAAGTGAATTCCCCAATCAAAATTTTCAATCACCGGTATATGGGTATGTCCGCTTATAGCAAGATTTATCTTGAATTTCTTCCCAGGACTTTTAAAATCTCCATTTTCAACTTTGTGCCCGTGTATCAAAAGGATCGAAACTCCATCTATGTAGACAAAAGCGTTTTCCTGAAGAATTGGATAGTTTATGATTAGTTGGTCAACTTCTGAGTCGCAGTTACCTCTTGAAAAAATGAACGCTTTATGAAAACTATTTATCAACTCCGCAACTATTTTCGGGTTATAATTTTCTGGAATTGGATTTCTTGGTCCATAGTATAAAATATCCCCCGGGCATTGTATGATCTCTACATCGTATTGCTTCATTACACCGAGTGCGCTTTTAAAATCATTTAAAAAACCATGTATATCAGAAATAATACCTATATTCATAAAAATTTCCTCCATATCTATATAGTTTACCAAAACACGAAGGAAATAAAAAATTATGGTTTAGTTTTCTTTACAAAATAAGGAATAACAATTGAAGAAGATAACGCATAGGCAAGAATGAGCAAATTAAAAATTAAAACGTATTTTACCCCCAGGATTGCGATGGCGAAAGGAAGCCACTGCAATTTAATAGCCCAACTCCCAATGGTTGAGGCGATAACACCTACATTAGCACCTTTATCAATTAACTCTTTAAAAAATGGAAAAAATACATAGGCAGGGCCTACCATTAGAGTTCCAAATATTGTACCTAAAAGTACACCTTTTAATCCACTTTCCTTTCCTATAATCTTTGCAATTTTTTCTTTGGTTAATACTTCTGAAACAAAACCAATAAGGAGAGCAACGGCAATAATAACAGGCAGAAGATTTAAGTAGTTTTTGGTAGCGTATACCAACCCTGAATATGCTCTTTTGGGATTTAAAACAATAAGTATAAATGCAAGTATTACTACGCTTGTTTCAATGGGATAATCTTTAAGAATTTTCTCTATCCTTACTTTCATATTAATAACCCCGTAATTATTGCAATGATTATTACTGATACGATGGCGAATAGATTTCTTGCGATGGCAAAGTTTTTGCCAAGATATTTTATTTCCATTGACAGCGTGATAATTCCAATCATTACCCATGAAGCAAGAAAGGCAGTTGCAAGAGAAACTGTACCTCCGTTATTAAAAACGTATTGAGCGATTGGATATCCTGTTGCAGCAGGTCCCATCATTATCGAGCCAGCTACCAAACCTGCTAAAATTCCTTTAACACCTGTAAATTCAAGAAGAAATCCTCCTACAGCCTCTTTTGAGAGAAAGCTTTGCAATAAACCTATCAGGATAAATACCGCAAAAATCCTTATTGAATTTTGTATGAATGATTTTCTGCTTTTTTTGAATGCTTTATTCAGTTTTGCTTTATCTTTTCGCAAAAACATGATATAAAGGATAACCGTAAAAACTATAAAGATAGTTCCAAAAATTAAAGTCATTATTCTACCACCGTGTATATTTTAAAATAAGGCCTTTATGAGAGTCTTTGAAGGATTATTTTTTTATTCTGATACAGCATTTACAAAAACCCAGTTTGTCCAGAGCATTACAAGGATGTCTACCGCCAAGATGATGAGGATGTTCATGATAATAGAGCTACTCCAGCCTGTTATAGTAAGGTTTCTCATTGGGTTGATTGCATATGTAATTGGGTTAATCTTTACAATCGCTTTTAACCAGCCAGGCATTACGTTTGCAGGAAACAATGCATTGCTTGCGAACATAAGGGGCATCGTAAGCATATTCACAATTGCCATCAATGTCTCTATTGTTTTTATCTTTGCAGCAAGTGCAAGTGAAACGCCACCGAGAATGAATGCTACCATCATTGCGATGATAAAAATTACAACGATTCCCAATATTCCTGTTTTAAATCTTACACCGAGTATCGTAGCTATTAAAACAATAATACCTGCCTGAATTACACCTTGAATTGCGGCTGAAAGCATTTTTCCGAAGGGTATTGCAGCTCTGTTTATTGGCGCTGCAAGAAGTTTATCAAGATAGCCGATTCTTCTGTCCCATACAATCGATGTACCCGAGAATATGCTTGTGAACATTATTGTCATGAGAATTATACCGGGCGTCATAAATGTGAGATAATTACCTGTGCCCAAAAAGTTTGCAGCTATCGGGTTACTTGTTAGCCCTGTCATCATATTTCCCATCAGAACGAGCCATATAAATGGCTGAATGAGCGTCATTAAAAGACGTGTTTTCTGTCTGAAGTATTTCTTAAGTTCCCTCAAAGCAACATAATAAATATCGTTGATAAGACATTTCATCTTCTTTTCCTCCTCATTGCAATACGTTGTTGAGCCACTTCTTCCCTCGAGCCTTCCGCTTCTCTTATAGTTCTTCCCGTGTAGGTTAAATATACATCATCGAGAGTAGGTCTCTTCAATCTTATAGATTCAATAATTATTCCTTCTTTTTGAGCAACTGCAAATACTTTTGGGATTAACTGGTCACCATTTTTCTCTGCGATAAGACTATAAATATTGTTTTCAAGAGCATTTACACTCTTTACGTCCTCGACAGTTTCCAGATTTTTAAGAAACACATTTACTTTTTCTTTTTCATTCCCAAATGTCATCGTGATAAGATCTCCCCCAATCTGTGATTTAAGGACCCCGGGCTTGTCGAGGGCAAGTATTTTTCCATTATCTATTATTCCCACTCTATCGCATAATTCGTCTGCTTCTTCAAGATAGTGGGTGGTGAGAAATATCGTCATATTATGTTCTTCTCTTAATTTTTTAATATAATCCCAGATTGAATGTCTTGTTTGGATATCGAGGCCAAGCGTTGGTTCATCGAGAAAAAGGATTTTTGGTCTGTGAATAAGAGCTTCTGCGATATCGAGTCTTTTCATCATTCCGCCTGAAAAAGACTCAACAAGGTCGTTTCTTCTTTCCCAGAGGCTAAACATATCAAGCACTTCTTTTGCACGTTTTTCGATTTCTTCTGTAGTCAGATGAAAAAATTTTCCTTGAAGAAATATGTTTTCATAAGCGGTAAGCCTATCATCGAGTGATGATTCCTGAGATGAATAACCCTTTACGAGTCTTACTTTATAAACATGCTTCTGGGCATTAACGCCGTCAAGAAAAATATTGCCATCCGTTGGCTTTAATAAACCGATTATACATTTTATTGTTGTAGATTTACCCGCTCCATTTGGTCCGAGAAATCCAAATATTTCTCCATATTGGACCGAAAAGCTTACGTCTTTTACTGCTTCAACGCCATTAGACGAGTAAACCTTTCTCAGATTTTCAACTACTATTGCTTCATTTGTAGTTTCATTCATCAGTAAAAACCTCCTTCTTGAGTAGCTCAAGTTTGTCTAAAAATTCATCGTATTTGTCTTTTAATATGTTATAAACTGCTTCGTATTCGTTTTTCCCTTTTTCTGTAATTGAGTATACAAGCCTGGGATGTGGTGATTCTTTTGACCACAATCCTTTTATCAAGCCTTCCCTTCGCAATCTTTTTAAGACAGGGTAAATAAATCCTGAATTTGCAATCCACATACCTTTAGAGTCTTCCTGGATTTTGAGCATCAGCTCCTGTCCGTAGAAATTCTTTTTATTAAGCAGGTGAAGAATGTAAAAAGCAATGAGTTTTGCGGAACTGAAGAAAGAAATCTTGAATGGGTTTCTTTGTTCAGATATTTTTTTGAACATTGAAATAAGCGTGCATTTTTTATTTGTTTCCATTTTATCACCTGATATATAAATTTTTACACATTATATGAGAAAACAAATTAAAGTCAATGACGTGCGTGCCTTGTATTAAGAAAACCTGATTTTATGCGCTATTTCTGTTACGTCGACTCCTAAGGGGCAAATTTGAGAGCTTTTTGAGGTGGTAATACTTTAGGTCAAAAAGGGTAAAAATACCCCCTTAAAACGCGTTAGATTAGAGGATTTAAAGTTAGTATTTATGCAATCTCTACGGTACAATGCGGTGTTCTAAACTATGATTTTAGAGATTGTCTGAAAAACAAATGGCTTAAATACTGCATTCCTTTTTCAGGGATTTTACTACCCAGAGGTATAAAAGGTAAAAGTTATTATGTCTAATATATTCACTTTGTTTATGGGTTTGCCTTCAATATGCATTTTGTGTTATAATATTTTCTAAGGTTTTGTTTTATATGAACTTTTTTAAAAATAGAAGGATTTTCAAAAAAGGATTATTGGTGGGAATATGAAAGAGGAAATTTATATAAAAGGTGCAAGAGTCCACAATTTGAAGGATATTACACTGCATATTCCGAGGAACAGGCTCGTTGTTATTACAGGCGTTTCGGGTTCAGGAAAATCTTCTCTTGCATTTGACACTATCTATGCAGAAGGACAGAGAAGATATGTTGAGTCTCTTTCTGCTTATGCGAGGCAATTTATTGGAGTAATGGAGAAGCCCGATGTTGATTTTATAGAAGGGCTTTCACCTGCTATTGCCATAGATCAAAAGAGTGCAAGTAAAAACCCTCGCTCAACAGTTGGCACGATGACGGAGATTTATGATTACCTCAGACTTCTTTTTGCACGTGTTGGTATTCCTCATTGTCCTTACGATGACACTCCTATTAAAAAGCAAAGCCCGGATGAAATTGTTTCACAGATAATGAGCAGAGTAGTTGGTAGAAAAATAGAAATCCTTGCACCAGTGGTTCGAGGAAGGAAGGGAGAATACAAAGCTCTGCTTGAAAAATATATAAAGAAAGGGTATGCGAGGGTAAAAATTGACCGTGTTATGTATTCTCTTGACGAAAGTATTGAATTGGACAAAAACAAAAAGCATGATATAGACCTCGTTGTTGACAGAGTAAAAGTTGAGGAAGATGAAAAATCGCGCATAGAAGATTCTGTTGAGCTTGCTCTTACTGAAGGCGAAGGGGTGATGAAGGTTTTTGTGATAGATGATAATGAAGAACAACTTTTCTCTGAGAAACTTGCCTGTCCAGTTTGCGGTTTTAGCATGGAAGAGATAGAGCCCAGGTTATTCTCTTTTAATAGTCCTTTTGGTGCATGCCCTGAGTGTACTGGCCTTGGTTTTAAAATTGAACCCGACCCTGATCTTATTGTGAGAGACTGGAACTTATCCCTTACTGAAGGGGCAATTGAGATTCCTGGCTTTAGAGGAATAGATACATTCTCTCAACAGGTAATACTTGATACTGCAAGAGCTTATCAGATGGATACTTTCAAGCCGATGAAAAAGCTTACTGAGGATGAACTTAATGTTATAATGTACGGCACAGAAGGGAAAATACCTGTTCATTTTACTAATAAAGATGGCAGGACTTATGACTTCAAGGTGCATTTTGAAGGCGTTATCCCCCTTCTTATGAGAAGGTATTCTGAAACTACCTCTGAAATGATGAGAGAGGAGTATGAAAAATTTATGAGAAGGATTGAGTGCCCTGTATGTCACGGTAAAAGGCTTAAAAGAGAAGCTCTTGCAGTTACAATTCTGGATATGAATATCGCGGACCTTACTGCATTGTCCATTGAAAAGACATACGAGTTTTTTGAAAGGCTTCCAGAGAAATTAACCGAAAAGGAAAAACTTATCTCTCACCAGGTATTAAAGGAAATCTCAAACAGATTAAAATTTCTTCTTGATGTGGGACTTGGTTATCTTTCACTCAGTAGGCCTTCTGAAACACTTGCAGGTGGCGAGGCGCAAAGGATTCGTCTTGCAACTCAGGTTGGTTCCAAACTCGTTGGTGTGCTTTACGTACTCGATGAACCATCGATAGGTTTGCACTCAAGGGATAATGAAAAGCTACTCAACACCTTAAAGGAATTGAGGGACCTTGGCAATACTGTACTTGTGGTTGAACATGATGAAAAGACTATAAGAAATGCTGATTTTATTGTTGATGTTGGGCCGGGAGCAGGTGTAGAAGGAGGATATGTCGTTGCTACAGGGAATCTGAATGATATATTAGAGGAACCAAAATCTCTTACTGGCAAGTATCTTAAAGGTGAATTAGTAATCCCTGTGCCTAAAAAAAGAAGAAATAGCAATGGAGAATATGTTGCGCTTTCTGGCGTAAGCGAACATAACCTTAAGAATATCGATGTTAAATTCCCGCTTCATACTTTTATATGTATTACAGGAGTATCAGGATCTGGTAAAAGCAGTCTAATACAGGATGTGCTCTGGAAAGCACTTAAAAAGGAGATATATAACTCAAAGGAGGAACCCGGAAAGTATGAGAAAATTGAGGGAGTTAATTTTGTAGATAAGGTTGTTATTGTAGACCAATCACCAATAGGAAGAACTCCGAGATCAAACCCCGCAACTTATACGGGTGTGTTCACGCCCATTAGAGAGATATTTGCATCTTTACCTGAATCCCGCGCAAAGGGATACAAAGCAGGAAGATTTAGTTTCAATGTGCATGGAGGAAGATGCGAGGCATGCGAGGGAAATGGATTTATAAAGGTTGAAATGCAATTTTTGCCAGATGTTTATGTGCCATGCGAGGTATGTCATGGAAAAAGGTACAACAGAGAGACGATTGAAATGAGATACAAAGGGAAAAACATTGCAGATGTGCTTGATATGACCGTAAGCGAGGCACTTGAATTCTTTGAGAATATTCCTGAAATAAAACGGAAATTATCTTTGCTTAATGACGTTGGTTTAGGATATATAAAGCTTGGTCAATCTGCTCTGACGCTTTCGGGTGGAGAAGCACAGAGAGTTAAGCTTTCCTCGGAACTTCAGAAGAGAGGAACAGGCAGGACTATATATTTTCTTGACGAGCCTACAACAGGTTTGCACTTTGCAGATGTTCATAAACTCATAGATGTGTTAAATAGACTTGTGGAAAGGGGAAATACTGTTGTTGTTATAGAGCACAACCTCGATGTTGTGAAATCAGCAGATTATATTATAGATCTCGGGCCTGAAGGTGGTGAAAAAGGTGGATATGTTGTTGCAACAGGCACACCCGAAGAAATTATAAAAAAACCATTATCATACACAGGTCAATATTTAAAAAAGTTCCTTTTGCCTTAGATTAACGTGCGTTACCTTTTTTGTAAAGATTGACCTAATGCAAATTTGTAAACATAAAAGGCTTCTCTTAAGAGAAGCCTTTTAAAATAATTTCTACCTTATCTACACAATACCGTAGGCAAGCATGGCTTTTGCGACTTTTATAAATCCTGCAACATTTGCGCCTACCAGATAATTTCCTTTGCTTCCGTATGCTTCGGCAGCTTCAAGAGAAGATTTGTGTATGCTCTTCATGATCCACTGAAGTTTCTGGTCAACCTCCTCCCTTGTCCATAAAAGCCTCATGCTGTTTTGAGTCATTTCAAGCCCTGAAACAGCAACTCCGCCTGCATTTGCTGCTTTTGCGGGACCAAACAGCACATTGCTATTCCGGAAGACCTTTATTGCTTCAAGATAGGATGGCATATTTGCCCCTTCTGCGACTGCGATAACTCCATTTCTTATGAGTGCTTGGGCATGTTCTGCATTGATTTCGTTCTGAGTTGCACACGGAAGTGCAACATCAATATGTATACCTTCGTCTTTAATTACATCCCATACCGATTTACCTTCTAAGTACTTTGCATTTGGAAAACGGTCTAAATATTCCTTTATTCTTCCTCTTTTGATATTCTTGAGATCCATAATAAATGCAAGTTTGTCTTCATTGATTCCTTCTTCATCGACAATTGTACCGTTTGAATCTGAAAGAGTAATAACTTTTCCTCCAAGTTGTGTTACTTTTTGAACTGCGTACTGAGCAACATTTCCTGAACCGCTTACTGCTACTATTTTCCCGTTGAAATCTTTGCCTCTTGTTGCAAGCATCTCTGCTGCAAAGTATGTTGCACCATAGCCTGTCGCCTCTGGCCTTATAAGGCTTCCACCGAATTCAAGTCCCTTTCCGGTAAGAACGCCTGTGTGTTCATTTACAATTTTCTTATAGTAGCCGTACAAATAGCCAATTTCACGACCACCAACTCCAATATCTCCTGCTGGAACATCTGTATCGGGTCCGACGTATCTGTATAGTTCTCTCATAAATGCATAACAGAACCTCATAACTTCTGAGTTTGATTTACCCTTTGGATCGAAATCTGAGCCACCTTTACCGCCCCCCATCGGGAGAGTTGTTAAAGCGTTTTTGAATATTTGTTCAAATCCCAAGAACTTAATAATACCAAGATTTACTGTTGGATGAAATCTTAGACCACCTTTGTAAGGTCCAATTGCATTATTGAATTGAACTCTGAAACCTCTGTTTACATGGACTTCCTGATTATCATCTTCCCAGGGAACTCTGAAGATAATAATTCTGTCTGGCTCTACAATTCTTTCATAGATCTTTGCTTTTACAAACTCGGGGTGTTTTTCAACTGTTGGTTTTAAAGATTCCATTACTTCCGTTGCTGCTTGGATAAATTCAGGTTGGTCTTTGTCTTTTACTTTAACTTTTTCAATGACTTCATCGATAACTGACATTTCTTACCTCCTTAAAGTTTTTAAAAAAATTAGGAAAGGCAATTAAAACCCTTCCTTTTGTTTACCTTTTCTTTCAGGTGTTTTTTTGAAGACATGTTTCTTTTCATTTTTCTTCCTTTCTTATTTATACTAAATTAATCTATAACTTTACTCGGGCCAGTTTACGAATTGTTTACTTTTTAACTGCCTGGTTTGAGAAATTACTCTTTCCAGAATAAATTATAACTTTAATTTTTTGTTAGTCAAGATAAAAGAACGATACAAGGGAGAGTAAAGAGAATTAAAAACATCGATGCAGATTTTTTTGGTCTTTTATTAAAAAAGTAGACGTATTCCAAATAGCGAAAGAGCTCTGAGTAACAGGTAAACAAATAGAACTATAAAAACCAGTCCTGTAACGAGCTTGATTTTTGTAATGTTATTTGTAAACCAGTGTGTAATTCTTTCGCTTGTTGTTCCTTTGTATGAGAAATAGACGATTACCATAAGTGGCAAAACAAACATGATATTGTAAAGGGTTAGATAAGCAAAGGCTCTTGCTTTTAAGCCTGGCATACTGAAAATATACACGATTGTAGGTAGATATGTTTGTCCAGTACATGAAAATTCAACAATTGAAACTGGAAAAGCCACCAAGAATGAGAATATTGAAAGGCCCTGAACTTTAGGATTCCTGAGCAATGAGTGTATTGTTTTCTTTTCTGCTGTTGATAGCTGTAGAGTCATGTCCTTAATTTTTCCCTGTCTTGCTTTTATATAGTCTCCCAGGGTAAATATTACAAGAGCGAGTGTTACTATTGCTGTTGCAAGATATACCCATTTGGCGATTTCGTCAAAGTATTTCCATTTTGAAATAATGCTGAAAAGCCCCACTCCAAGCAGAAAATATGAAATGCCTATCCCAATTGTGAATGCACTGCCAACAAATAGAATGTCTTTTTTTGATTTGCTTCTTAAAACAAGAAGGGAGATAAAAAAGACTAATACCGTAATTGCACAAGGGTTATAACCATCTATAAGCCCTGCACCGATAACAGTAAAAACGCCGAATTTTTTGAACAGTTCAATGAGATGATTTGTGCCTTCTTGTGTGCTCAGAGCTTCTTCAAGAAATTTTGTTTCGCTGTAATCGTAATTACCTATTGCATCTTTTATGGATTTTGAATACGCCTCCTCTCTTATGAACGCTTTTTTGCCTATGAAAACTGCTGGAGTAACATTTATTTTATTGTCAGGCAAACTGTATGTTTTTCCGAAATGTGCAAGGATTTCCTTGTTCTTACTATCACCAACCGAGTACTCTGTTATCTCTATTTGAGGATATATTTCTTTTAAAGACTCAAGGTAGTTTCTTGTCAAAGCACATTCTTCGCAGCCAGGAGTAGAGAAGAAGGCAATTTTAACCTTCTCCTCTCCGTGTACTCTTGCAAAGGGCAAAAAAATGCATAGTGCTATAAGCAATAAGAAGAAGGCTCTTTTCATAATGTTACCAATTACTGGAAAATTGTTATTATTTGAGTTTTTGCATCCCAGTTTACTTGATAACCAAATGCCTCGCTAATAAATCTTAGTGGCACAAAGGTCCTTGAATCTTTAATTAATGGGGCAACATCTATTTCGTATGCTTTTCCGTTTATCAAAGCTGTCTTGTTCCCAATGGTCAAAATAATTGTTTTACTTGGATCTTTTATGTTGACTGTTTTTGCTTGGGCATCCCAAACAACTTCAAAGCCCAAGAATTCTGAAATAAACCTGACTGGTACAAGAGTCCTTCCACTTGCTTTATCAATAAATGGTGCTACATCCATCAAATTAGCCTTGCCGTTTACTAAGATTTCCTTTTTCCCTACTGTTAAAACAATGTCAGTTGCCTTTGGTTCATAAGTTACGATGATTTTTTGCTCAGCGCTTTTACCTGTAAGAGAGTACATTGCGGTAATGTTAATTGACAATAAAGAATTATTCGTTTTAGGCGTATAGGTAAAGTCGAAATTACCTTCTTCGGCGAGTGGAATCTTCTCTCCATTTACATATACATTGCAGTTTTCTGGATACACAGAGCCCTTCACTAAAACACCTTTACTCTTGAACTGTTGCCAGTTGGTCGGGGATTCAACTGTTAAAACAGGAATTGTTGGGTCAAGAACTACCGTAACCTGTCTAATTGTGCTGTTTCCTGCAACATCTGTCGCCCTGAGGGTAAAAGTATTCCCACCATTTTCAATCGGGAACTCCTTTGCATATGAAAGATCGCTTTTTACATCAACCATAATACCGTTTATATATAGGGTTGAAGGTTCAGATACCTTTCCTGAGATAACAAATGTGGATTCTGCCGTATAGGTGGTTTCTTCAAAATTTAATGCAATTGAAGGTGGAGTAAGGTCAATTTTGAATGTCTTTGTTTGAAGTTCTTCAGTAATGTAATTTGTTTTGCTGTAGTAAGAAACAGTATGGGTGCCCTCCGAGATAGAAAATGGTGCTTCGTATAACTTAAAATCTCCGCTGTCAATCTTATAGAAGGTTTGAATATTTTCCTGAGTGTTTGTTTCTCCAAAAAGTGTAGCTGTTACAGGAGACTTAAAGAAATCGCTTATCCCATCTGGTTCAATTGGGCTTGTTTGAATTAGCGTCCTTACGAAATCCTTTTCTTTTATTTCTACAGTTGCAGTGACGGGATCTACTTCACTATCCGTCCAGACAGTAAAGGTGTAAGTGCCTTTCTTTGACGGATTAACAACTCCAAAAGAAGAATATATGTTGATTGTCGCATCTCTGTAATTTGCAATAGAGCTTGTGATTTTAAGCGAAAGCGTTTTACCGTCAATTTTTGCTTCTGTTGGATTTTCTGTATTTACGGTAATGAATTCCTTTCTAACTACTTGGGGAAGGGTAAATTCCTCAGGGAACCTAATGTATATAAGCTTACCGTTTTGTAAATTCCCTAACCTGCCGGTTGTAAAGGTCAGCATCACTTTAGAGTTTGCATTTGTAAATTCTGGGTCAGTTGAAACTTTTAGGTTTTCAATTTTTGTTGATGTAATCTCGAATTCGTTTGATGTTATTTTTTCTGGCTCTTGAGAGGTCCATACCTTAAGAGTATATTTCCCAGGAACTGAAGGATTCTGAAAACCTGCTGATTGTGATATAAAAACTTCAATTTTACTTCCTGCGGGGGTGTTTGTAGATGTTCTAAGGTACATAGCTTTGTTGTTATTTTCAATTGGACCTGCTCCTGCGGCATTTACACCGTTGATTTTAAAGCAACCGGTGCAATGAGCGTAAGCACAGGAAGTACAGGGGATTGTTGATTCTTGCGGGAACTGTAAATAAATTGAGTCGTATGCAGTTTTAAGATCTTTGCTTATAGTGAAAGTAATTGTATACTCCCCGTACGCTCCTCTGTCAGCAGGCGTTACTTTCGCGTTAACTTCTGAAACTGCATTTACTATTAAAGTTGGAATAAAAGTGGATACAATTGCCATTAAAACAATCCATGCGATAAATTTTTTCATTTTTTCTCCTTTTTACCTTCCTTCAAGGAAATCTTTTATTTGTGATAGTGTTTCTCTTGTAGGTTCTCCAGGGCCTCTGTAGAAAAGCGTCAAATCTTTATCTACAAGAGCTATATATGGAGAAGAGTTCACTTTAAGCTCTATTGCGAGTGTTCTATCACTATCTATTATTCCAATTGCTCCAGCTGGAAGCGGTGATAAAAGTTTTTGTGCGTCATTAGGATCTTGACTGAAAGAGAGGACTATAAACTTCACATTGTTTGTATCATATTTTGCAATCTCGAGCCCAAGCCTTTTAATATCTTCAACACAACCCCCGCAACCAGGGTTTCCACCAACAATAAAGAGCTTGTAATTCCTGAAATCCTCAAGATCTATCTCATTCCCATCTATATCTTTTGCTTTTATAGGTGTTACTTTCGTTCCTTTATCTGCAGAAACAAATTCGTTGTTTGTGAGGGCATCGTATTTTGCTTCCCCATATTTTTCTATATAGAAAAGAGTCATAGCTTCCCTTACTTTGTTCTTAACAAGCAGTGCGATATCACTATTCCCAGTATAAATTCCATCAAATTTATTAATGAATTCTAAGGCTCCTTTTCCTTTAAACTCATCAAAGAATTCGTTAAAGTCAATTTCAAGCGAGAAATATGATGGGTTGAAAGGCTTAAATCCAAGAATTTTAAGGTCGTTATCTACGATAAGCAGCAAACTGGCATTTTTAGATATTTTGGGGGATTTAGAAGCATCGGGGTTATCTATTACAACAATTGCTTCTTCTCCAGCTTTTTGTCCATCCTTCGTTATATCTTCAACTGCAAAATTGTCGGCAACTCTCAATGGATTTGATAGTACTCTTGGATTTTCTATATCCACTTTAACACCCATTATTTCTTCTCGCACGGTTTCCTTGGGAATTATTTTAGTGAATTTAGATATTTTGGCAGATTTTGTTGCAAATATTGCTACCACAGTAACCGCAGCAATAATAAAAATTGCTGCAACCAAGAGGATGATCATTTTTTTATTGGATCTTTTCTTCTTTTTTTCTTTTCTTGTCATAAAAACCTCCGAATTTAGTAATTTTGCTGTAAATAAAGAGGAACTTACATCTTATATCCGAATTTTCTCATTAATTCTTTTCTTTTTTCTATGTCTTCCTCTGTTTCTATACCTTTTGGCGTTGTGCCATCAACAACACCGAGAATTGCCCTGCCCTGTACAGTTTGTCCGATTATAACTTCAAGAGGATTTGAGGTTGCAGCATAAATTGAGCACACTTCCTGTACGTTCTTTACTGCATTAAGCACGTTTATCGGAAACGCATCTTTCAGGAAGATAATAAATGAATGCCCTGCACCCATTTCGTAAGCATTTTTCTTTGCAAGTTCGATAAGTTCTTTATCGTTCCCTGCCCATCTTACTAAGGCATCACCAGATGCTTCAACAAAGCCAATGCCGAACTTAATTGTAGGAGAGGAGGTAATGAGTGCTTCGTAGAGATCTTCAACTGATTTAATAAAATGAGTTTGCCCTAAAATTAAATTCATTCCTTCCGGTTTTTCTATTTTTACGATTTTTATCTCTAAATCCATATAAACCTCCTAATTTTAGGAATTATATACGAAAGAAGAAAAAACGAAAATTTTAACTACCAGGCATTGAGATTTTAAATTATTTCCACATTTACCTTTTCCATAATGGTCACCTCAACTTTAGAAATATCAATTATATTGCTTATGGCTTCTATTAATCTTTTCCCCATAGGTGATTGAAGACCACTGTTCCAATTATCCAGAGACTCTACTGAATATTTTACATAGAAGATATCTGATGGGCCATATAGCGGTTTATATACATCGAAATCTATTGCCCCCCAATCGTTCTGGATTGGCATGTATTCTATTAGCCAATTTTTGAAATCTTCCAAAGTTTTTCCTTGTTTTAATTTATCTTTGTAGATAATGTAATACATGTTTCACCTCCCATACTTTTACTTCCTCGTGTATATTATAAGTAGATAATAAAATATTTTAACTTCATAGAAGAGTTTTTCTTTTTACTCAATATCGATGTGTAACTTTCAATTTTGATGAACATATTCCTTTCGATTTATTCACTTGCAGTGATGAAAAAGGGGAGCAGTATTTGAATCAAAATTTTGATGAGAAGTTTACCCTATTGACTGAAAAATTTATGTTTTTAAAATAGAGTATAAATTCATAAGGAGGTGGAAAGTGGAAGAAATTAAAGAGTTCGACCCAAAGGATATTGAAGAGAACAGGATGATTGCTTCATTGAGCTATATCTGGATTCTCTTCATTGTGCCTCTTGTTGCAAAGAAGGACAGCAAGTTTGCCGTGGAACATGCGAAACAGGGCCTGGTTCTCTTTATTGCAGAGATTATAGTATGGGTAATAAGTTATATTCCCATAGTAGGTTATATAATTGGAATAGTTTGTGGTATTGCTCTATTTCTAGTTGCATTGCTTGCTTTCATTTATACAATTCAAGGAAAATTCTGGAAAATTCCATTTGTTTATGACTTTGCAAAGAGTTTCAAGTTTTAATTAGAATTTTTTACTCTAACATGTTAAGAAGCCTCTCAAAAAGAGGCTTCTATTTATTTTATCCCTCCATCCTTGCTGCAATGTAAATACCTGTCATTACAAGAATTCCGCCAAAAATTTCAACAGTAGAAGGCATTTCTTTGAGGATCAGAAGAGCAAAAATAGTTGCGAAAACGGGTTCTCCAAGAATTGAGAGAGCAATGAAGGATGAGGAAAAGAATCTTAGAGCCCAGTTGAAGATTGTATGCCCTAAAAGTTGTGGAAAAACCGCAAGAAGAATAAAGTAGATATATGTTATTTTATCATATCCAAATAATTTTTGTCTTGTAATTATTGACGTTAATATCAGAAAAATAGCAGAGAACGAGTAGATATAAAAAATATAAGCAAGCAAACCTGTTTTCATTCTCAACCTTTTTCCGAAAACAATGTAAAATGAAACAGCAATTGCTCCGCTTATGGCAAGCAAGTTTCCCAGATTTCCCCCCAGTCCTCTTGCATTTCCAGAGATTGCAATGAGAGTGCTGCCAATAAAAGAAACGATTATGGCGAAAATCATTAATCTCTTTGTTTTTTCTTTAAATATAAGATATGAAATTATGGGCACGAATATGGGATTTGTTGTAACAAGGACGGTTGAACTTAGAACTGTTGTATATCTTAGAGAGGTGATCCATAGAATAAAGTGGATTGCAAGTATGGCCCCCAGGGGTATAAAATTAAAAATTTCTGGATTCTTCTCAATATTTACTTTTTTCTTCCTGAAAATCAAAAAAATGGGAGTTAGAATCAAAGCACTCAGACTCATTCTGTATGTAGCAAGAACAATTGGAGGGGCATGGCAGAGTTTGATAATAATTGAAGCCATTCCAACTGATGCCATACCCACGATGAGGATTAGAAAAGCTCTCAGTTTCATAATAAATTATATTAGAAAGGATGACATTTAAAATAAAAAGTATTTTTGTTTTTGTCTTTTTTTATTAAAATTTGATGGAGGATAGTCCGATGAACCAGAATAAATTTACTGAAAAAGTGCAGGAAGCCCTTATTTTTGCAAGGGATAAAGCTTTAGAAGAGGGAAACGGGGCAATTGATACGGAACATCTTGTCATTGCGCTGGTAGAACAGCCAGATGGCGTTGTCCCGATGGTTTTGAATGAATTGAAGATCGATAAAAGCCTCTTTTTGAAAGATTTATATGGTATTGTTGAAAGTTTTCCGAAGACACAGGTTACTTCTTCTGATCAATTTTTTATTACGGGGAGACTCGATCAGGTTTTCAGGATTGCAGAGAACGAGGCAACAAAGCTTGGAGACGAATATATAAGTACTGAGCATCTTTTTCTTGCAGTCACGGAAGATAAAGGGGAGATCCAGAAAACATTTTTAGCATATGGAATAACAAAGGAGAAAGTTTTGAGGGCTATTTCTAATATCAGAGGGGGTGCAAAAGTGATTGACAGGAATCCGGAAAATAAATACAAAGTGCTTGAAAAATATGGAAGAAATCTTGTTGAACTTTCAAAAGAAGGAAAACTCGATCCAGTCATTGGACGGGACGAAGAGATAAGAAGAACCATTCAAATCTTATCAAGAAGAACAAAAAATAATCCTATTCTCATAGGAGAAGCGGGTGTTGGAAAAACTGCAATAGTTGAAGGAATTGCGCAGAGAATTGTTTCGGGTGACGTCCCGGAAACTCTTAAGGATAAGTTTTTGTTCCAGCTTGATTTGAGTGCAATTGTAGCAGGCGCTAAATTCAGAGGAGAGTTTGAAGATAGACTAAAAGCAGTAATTGATGAAATCAAAAATTCTGAAGGTCAGATCATTTTATTTATAGATGAAATCCATACGATTGTCGGTGCCGGTGCGACAGGTGAAGGTTCAATGGATGCATCAAATATGCTTAAACCAGCTCTTTCAAAAGGTGAATTGAGAACCATTGGTGCAACAACAATTGATGAGTACAGGAAATTTATAGAGAAAGACGCTGCACTTCAAAGAAGGTTTCAGCCAGTTCTTATTAAGGAGCCGTCAGTAGAAAATACAATCGCGATTTTAAGGGGTTTGAAGGAAAGATACGAGGTACATCACGGAGTAAGGATAAAAGATTCTGCCCTCGTCGCTGCGGCAAAGCTTTCTGCTCGTTATATTACTGATAGATTTTTACCTGACAAGGCAGTCGATCTTATTGATGAGGCGGCTTCTTTGCTTAGAATGCAGATAGATAGCATGCCAGTCGAGCTTGATGAGCTGAAAAGAAAGTTAAGGGTGCTCGAAATGGAGAAAAAAGCCCTTGAAAAAGAGGGAGACCCAGTGTCTCTCGAGAGGCTTAGGGTGATTGAAACAGAGCTTGCCAACTCTAAAGAAAGGGATGATGCGCTCACAGCCAGGTGGAAACAGGAGAAAGATATAATAGAGAACATCAGGAAACTAAAACAGCAGACAGAAGAATTGAAGACAAAAGCAAAACTTGCAGAACAAAAAGGTGACCTCGATGAAGCTGCAAGAATAGTTTATGGTGAATTACCATTCCTTAATAAGAAATTTGAAGAAGAAAACAATAGGCTCAAAGAATTGCAGAAGGATACGCCTCTCCTTAAAGAGGAAGTCGGTGAAGAAGAAGTAGCTGAGGTAGTTTCAAGATGGACTGGTATTCCTGTTACAAGGATGCTTAAAACCGAGAAAGAAAAACTTCTAACTCTTGAAGATCAGTTGAGAAAAAGAGTTGTTGGTCAGGACCAAGCGGTAACTGCCGTATCAAATTCTATAAGGAGAGGACGTGCAGGATTATCTGACCCGGGTAGGCCTCTCGGATCTTTTATTTTTCTTGGACCTACAGGTGTCGGAAAAACAGAGCTTGCTAAAGCGCTTGCAGAATCTTTGTTTGATACGGAAAAAGTACTTATACGCATTGATATGTCGGAGTATATGGAGAAATTTTCTGTTTCAAGGCTTATTGGTGCGCCTCCAGGTTATGTGGGTTATGAGGAGGGAGGTCAACTTACAGAAGCTGTCAGGAGGCAACCTTATTCGGTTGTGTTGCTTGATGAGATAGAGAAGGCGCATCCTGATGTTTTTAACATTCTTCTGCAGATACTCGACGACGGAAGGCTTACAGATTCAAAAGGTAGAACAGTTGACTTCAAAAATACAATCATTATTATGACTTCAAATATCGGTAGTAAATACATTTCAGAGATTAATGCAATGCCTGGCACAAAGGATTATATGGACCAGTATGAAAGAGTTGTGGAAAGGGTTTATGAAGAGATGAGGCGACTTTTCAGGCCTGAATTCCTCAACAGGGTTGATGAGGTTATTGTATTTAACCCGCTTGGGACTAATGAAATAAGGAAAATTGTTGATATGTTGCTTACTCGTACCTTAAACAAACTCGAGGAGAAAGGTATAGATGTTGGATTTGATAACGACGTGAAAATTTTCCTTGTGAATAAAGGGTTTGATCCTATTTACGGAGCTAGACCTCTTAAAAGAACTATCCAGAGGTATATTGAAAATCCTCTTGCTGAGTTTATTATAAAGAATGACATAGAGAAGAGCGCAAAAATTAAATCCTATATGGAGAAAGGTGAGGTGAAGTTCACATTAGTGAGTTAAATTTTAAAGAGTTTTTTTCAAAGAAGACGAAGGAATTAGGAATTGTTCTGGGTGACGAATCTCTTAATATGTTTGAGGTTTATAAAAGCGTTCTTCAGGACTGGAATGAAACCCGGTTTAATCTTACTGCAGTAACCGATGACAGAGATATTGCTCTTAAGCATTTTATTGATTCCCTCGAAGTTTATAAGGTCATTGATCTTAAAGGTAAAAAATTGAATGTTATTGACATTGGTACAGGAGCGGGCTTCCCGGGTATACCTATCAAGATTGCTTTCCCTCATTTAAAGATGACTCTTGTTGATTCACAGCGGAAGAGAACATTATTTCTTGCAGTTCTTTTAAGAAGACTTGCGTTTGATGATGTTGCAGTTTTTAATGCAAGAGGTGAAGAACTCGCAAAAGACCAAGATTTCAGGGGAAAATTTGATATTGTATTGATGAGGGAACTTAATAAATTGTCTGTGAATATTGAAATAGGCCTGCCGTTTTTAAAACAGAGAGGATTCCTTGTTTTGTGGAAAGGAAAGGATGATATAAAAGAGGTTGGTAACTATGAGCAATTTGTTAATAGACTCGGGGGAAGAATAGAAAAAGTTAAAAAATACAAACTTGATAGTGTTAGAGAAAGATACCTGGTCGTTATTAAAAAAATTCATCCTACGCCAGCAAAGTATCCGAGAAGTTTTTCATCGATAATGAGGAGTCTTAGAAAGGGTGTATAAGTCTAAGCGATTTATCAGGATACCAATTTTTCTTACTTTATCGTTTTTCGCACTGGAAACTCTTATGAAATATCTTGTTTCTTATGGAATGAAAGCGCTTGTCGTAAACGCAATAGTGCTTTTTTTGATTGGTATTTTTTTCTATTTGATAGCAAAGAAAACAGGATATAGGAATAAAGAAATTTTATTTGCAACCTTTTCATCGGTGCTTGTATATTTTTCGGTTCTTGAAACACCGTTTATTATCGGCATAGTATATATGAGTTCACTTCTAAGCTTTTTTATAATTTTCTTTCTTGCCCTCCTTTTAATTCAGGGTGGTGAGTTCAACAGGCTATTTTTTAATCTTCTTCTCCTTTTGCTTTTTCTTGCAAGATTTATAACACAGTTAAGTTCAAACTATTTTTATCTCGCAGCTCTCATTGTTTCAGGGATACTTCTTGCGATTTTCTTTTATCTCAAGGGCACGAGCAGTGGCTATTTTGAAAAATCTAGTTTTTATTCAGCCGGTTTCAGTTTTTCTGTAATTGTCTTTATTCGAGTAATTATTATCATGGTGGCGGGGAAATAAGTGTAGATGGTCAAGCGGAAATTCGTCATTTTGCTTTTTATATTACTCATCATTTACCTGTTTTCTTCTGGAAATACAAAGATTAGTAATAAAGAAAATTATATAATACTTACTAGCGAGGATTTAACTGAATCTGCAAAACTATTCTATAACCTGAGAAAGAGTGACTATGATGTATCTATTGTTACAATCGAGGAAATTGGTTCGAGTAAGCCTCCAGATATCCGAGAATATTTGAAAGATCATTTCAGTTCAGGATATCTCCTCATAATAGGAAGTGAGGATAAAATCCCTCGCCCGAATATGTATCCCTCGAGCTTAAATCACTCTATCTCGCATACTTTGCCCGGCTTGACAGAAACTGATTTTTACTACAGTTTATTAAAAGAGGATATTGATAAGGACAAAGATGGGTTCCCTGGAGAACTTTTTGATGATAGAATGTCGATTGCCCCAGACCTTATTGTAGGGCGGATTCCCTTTGATGATAATGTTATTGTTAAAAAAGTTTTTGATAATGAGGTCAATTTTTTAAAAAATCCACCGCAAAAAGCAGTTTTAGCATCTTCATTCATCTCATTTCCCGGTGAGGTTTATCAAGGTATAAAAATTTTTAATGGCGATGGTGCAAGGTTTAGTGAACTATTAAAAAGTATAGTCCCTTGCAAGATTTTTACTCTTTACGAAAAAAATGGTTCTTTCCCATCTTTTTATGACTGTGATCTTCCTCTCAACAAAGAGAATTTTTACGAAGCTATTAAAGGTGCGGGTTTTGTAAGCTGGGATGCACATGGAAGCAGCAGTTCAGCATTCAATGAGTGGTGGGAAGATAAAAACAATAATGGTATTCCTGACGATGGATTTAAGTTCCAACCATTTATTTCGCGAGAAGATCAGTTCGCTGGGGTAGGTATTTTCTTTTCAGGAAGTTGTCTTAACGAGAATGGAAAAGATAATCTTGGAAAAGCCGCTCTTTTAAAAGGAGGCACAATTTTTATAGGTTCGACGGAAATTTCATTTACCCCTTCTTATTTTTCATCTCCAGATGACGGTGGAATAGCAAGTATTGAATATTATTTTGCTAAAAATCTTGCTCGGGGAGAAACTGTGGGTAACTCTCTTTACTCAGCTTTCCAATATTATTTTAACAATCTTTTGTGGAAGGACATCGAAGACCCCGTTGAAGGAAGCCTTATGAATATTTATGACCTTAATATATATGGAGATCCGGTAATAAAGTGGGAATTAAGAGCTTCTAATGAGGAAAGGCCCTTGGCTAATGTTGCTCTACTTGATATACCTATTGCGTTCGCAGGTGAAAAAACCTTTGAAGTTAAGGTGAATTTTGACAAAGAGTCAAACGCATTTTTTATATTCCCTCGTCATGATTTTTATATCGAGTCAGTTTCTCACAGTGGCGCAATTGTTGATAATGAATTTGGAATTGTGAGGGTAAATGAAGCGAAGGACGAAGTAATAATAAAAGGAAAAGTTCGTGGTTTTATAAGTGGCGCGATAAAGGTTAAAACAGAAGAAGGCGAAGCTTCTCTCAATATTTCTGTGAGCGGCTTTAATTTGAAGGATGTGAACTTTGACGGAAATGTTGACGCGAATGATTTTAAATCTATTGTCTCTTCATTCGGTAAAACATATATGGATGAAGGTTTTAACGGATTTTGTGACCTGAATTTTGACTACAGGGTAAATGGAATTGACGTTTTAAAGTTTTTATTTGGAGATTAACAAATAGACTAAATGTTTTTTAAAGCTGCTTATAATTTTTTGTGTTATAATGACTCCAGGCGATATTATGTTAATAAAAGATAGTCTTAAAATCAGACAGCCAGAAAAAGTTGAAGAAAAAATTTCAAACTTTATCAAATACAGCGTTTCTAAATTTCATAGAGACGGAGCAATCGTTGGATTGAGTGGTGGTATTGATTCGGCACTTGTTGCTTTTCTTGCTGTTAAAGCTCTCGGAAATAAAAATGTTTTTGCACTTTTTATGCCTGAAAGAGACAGTTCTTTACAGAGTGGAAAAAGTGCAAAACTTATTGCTGATAAATTAAGCATAAATCTTAATAAAATTGACTTTACAGACATTATTAATAAAATTGGAGTTTACAAACTTGAACCTTCACCAAGATTTATACCAAGGAGGATTCAGGAAAAATATGTTTTAAGTAAGTATAAAAGATTTCAAGATGAAAAAGAAACAACTTTTTTAAAGAGCTTGAAAGGTGGCGAAGGAAACTATGAGCTAAAGAAGGGTATCGCATATCACAGGATAAAACATAGATTGAGAATGGTGTTGTGGTATTATTATGCAGAACTTAATAACTATCTTGTTATTGGTTGCTGCAATAAAACGGAAAAGCTCACTGGCTACTTTGTAAAATACGGCGATAGTGGATCTGATGTCGATCCCATTGCAAATCTTTATAAGACACAGGTGAAGGAAATGGCTAAGTTTGTTGGTGTGCCAGAAGAGATTATCCAGAAAACACCTTCTCCAGATCTTATGCCCGGAATGACCGACGAATTTGCTTTGCAGATGAAATATGAAACTCTGGACATTATTTTATACGGATTGGAGCATAAAATTCCTGAAGCAGAAATTGAGAAAGAAGCAGATATTACCGATAAAGAAATAAATTATGTGAAGCAACTGATGGAATTATCAAGACATATGAGGGAACTTCCCGCATCTCCCGAATTAGAAAATTAGTTGATAGGTCTTGATTTCCGATTTTTTCAGGCTTAATAAAAATATAGAAAGAGCATTTTTAAACCAATAATATATCCATAAAAATCTATTAATCCTCTTAAACTCTTTCAATAATCATTGCGATACCCTGGCCGCCGCCTAATACAGAGTGAAACGACGCCAAATTTTTTGTTCTGCTTTCTTAATTCATGGAGAAGTTTTGTTGTAAGAATGGCTCCTGTTGCTCCAATCGGATGTCCGAGTGCAACTGACCCTCCATTTACATTTAATTTCTCTTTATCTATTCCGAGTTCCTTCTGTACTACGATGGCAATTGCAGCAAATGCTTCGTTAATTTCGAATAAGTCTATGTCTTCAATTTTCAGTTTCGCTTTATTCAAGGCGCTCTTTATTGCAGGAACTGGTGCAATGCCAAACATATCAGGATCAACGGCAGACACTGCGTAAGAAATAATCCTACCAAATATATCAAGGTTAAACTCTTTTGCAATTTCTTCTGTTGATAGAATCATTGCAGATGCTCCTGTATTTAACCCTGGCGCATTTCCGGCGGTGATTGTCCCATGTTCCTTGAAGGCTGGTTTTAAATTCTTTAGTTTTTCTGTGGTAATATCTTTTCTTACTGCTTCATCGGTATCAAATATAACATCTTTTCCAATATTTACAGGAACAATCTGGTTTTTAAACCTTCCTTCTTCTATTGCCTTATTTGCCTTTATATGACTGTGAAATGCGAAATTATCCTGTTCCTCACGTGTGATTCCATATTTAGGCACCAGATATTCATCTGTTATCCAGCCAGAATGTTTGTTGTTAAATGCATCGTTTAAACCGTCTGTAAGAATTGCATCGAGGAGTTTTCCTTCTCCCATTCTGTATCCGTATCTTGCATTTGTTAGCAAATATGGTACTTGGTCCATGTTTTCCATTCCACCTGCAAACACCATTGAGGCATACCCTGACTGAATTTCCATTGACCCTGTGAGAATTGCCTGCAAACCCGAACCACATACTCTATTTACGGTCATTGCAGGAACGGTATCATCTATACCTCCAAAGATCGCAGCCTGTCTTGCAGGATTCATCTTTTCCCCCGCAATGATAACATTTCCCACAACAACGTCATTAAATCTTGAAGGGTCAACCCCTGTCGTTTCGAGTATGTGCTTTATCACAACTCCTGCTAATTTAGGCGCTGGAATGTCCTTTAAGGAACCTCCGAATTTTCCGATTGCAGTCCTGTATGGAGAGCTTATAAAGACTTCTTTCATAATTCCTCCTAAATTAAATTTATTTTTTTTGCTTCGTTTAAAAGAAAATCCTTGAAATCTGGATGTGCGATATTAATCAGAGAGAGCGCTCTGTCTTTTACGCTCCTTCCCTTTAGATGAGCAATGCCGAATTCTGTCACAATATAGTCAACGTCCTGTCTTGGTACTGTAATAAAGCTTCCGGGAGTAAGCATTGGTACAATTGTTGAGATTGAGTCATTCTTTACAGTAGAACGCATTGCAATAATGCCTTTTCCATCCTTTGACATCGTGGCGCCTCTGTGCATGTCGAGTTGTCCGCCTGTACCCGTATAATGCTGGTAACCAAATGATTCAGAGCATACCTGACCTGTAAGATCGACTTGAAGTGATGTATTTATGCTTATCATTTTTTCGTTTTGTGCGACAACATATGGGTTATTTACATATGAGCCTCTCATAAGCTCTACTGCAAGATTTTCCTCTACGAAATCATAGAGTTTTTGAGTTCCCATGACAAAAGTCCCTATAATTTTTCCCCTATGTAGCGTCTTTTTGCTGTTGTTTATAACGCCGAGTTCTACAAGTTCTGCTATGCCGTCTGTAATCATTTCTGTGTGAATTCCGAGATCTTTCTTTTCTTTAAGGAATCTCATTATTGCATTTGGAATGCCACCTATACCAATCTGTAATGTGGAACTGTCTTCTATTAGTTCTGAGATATTCTCGCCAATTTTCCTTTCAGTCTCAGTTGGCTCAATTGATGGGAATTCAAGAAGTTTAGTGCTGTACTTAACGAGAAAATCGACATTGCTTATATGTACCTGTGTATCACCAAAGGTTTTTGGTAAATTTTCGTTTACCTCAAGAATCACAAGGTCGGCATTTTCTATCATTTCCTTTTCATAGACAAGGCTTAAAGACAACGACATGAATCCGTGACTATCCGGTGGTGTAGCTGTTCCCATAAATACATTTATCTTCTCTGCATTTATCTTTTCCACTCCTGCATTATGAAGATTGTTTGGAATAAAAGACGTGAGCCCTTTTTTGTAAAGTTCTCTTTCAGGGTTTCCAAAATACCAGCTTTCTAATTTAAATGGAGAGTTCTCATTGATATTAACATATTGCAAAAATTCGTAGTTTTTTAGAAGAAGACAGGTAATGACTTTCACATTTTTTACTCTGTCCTTTAAGGTGTGTAGTGAGGAAAGCAAGCCCGGAGGTTGTGCGGCTGCCATGGCAGCAACAACTGTTGTGTTTGATTTTATTTTATCCAGTGCTTCTTCAATTGTTAATAATTTTCTTTTATACTCCTCTGTATGATTCATAATGCCTCCTTTAAAGTTCCTTTCAGTCCTTTCATTATGAAATTTAAAACTGTCAAAAACGGTTTTTCCTCAACTTTTTTGTTTTTTCCTAAAACAAACCACCGTATTCCAACCGTATGTCCTATTCCCATAAGAGAGTATGAAAGAGTTTCAGGATCAAGGTTTACAATTTCACCTGATTTAATTCCCTGCTCCAGCCCTTTATTATAAGAATCAGCGATTCTTGTGTAATACCAGGATCCGATCTCTTTATCAATAAATTCTGCCTCTCTTACAATTCTGTAATCTTCACCTCTATTTTTGAATGCGTAGAAAAATGCATTAAAGCCAGCATTTTCGATTTCTCTTCTGTCCTTAAATGGCTTTGTATACTCCCATGAGCAGCTTCTAAGTACATGGTTCACATATTTAATGACCTCGCTCAGTATTTCTTTTTTGCTTTTAAAATACAGGTATATTGTGCCCATCCCTATGTTTGAAGCTTTTGCAATATCAACTATCTGAGTGTTATTGTATCCATTTTCCCCGAATAGTTTTTCAGAAGCCTTAATTATATTTCTTTTTGTTTTTTCACCTCTTGTATTAAATTTTTTTTCCTCGAGAGCAATTGGTCTTTCTGGTATTACATAGGGCTTAAAGCTATATGTTTTGTCAATTCCTGATTCAATGAAGTTGAAAAGTGTTTTTATTTCGTCTTCAGATACTTCTCTATTTTTCCAGATAAAGTTATTAATTACGATAAAATAGATGCTACCAATTATGACAAAAGAAAGTGTATCAACGTCAAAGTTGTCTTTTATTTTTACCGCAAGAACATTCTTTATGCAATCAGTAAGGTCATTGTAATAACTCTTTGCAAGTGGCAGATTCACGAACTCGACCTCCCTGAACGTTTCATAAAGTGCCAGGTTTTCTTTAATATAGACGAGATAGGCCTTTAGTATTTCTTTAATATTGTCAAATGGTGTTTTTTTGGGTGAAACGCTTTCTTTTATTCTCTTTAAGATGCCATTTTTAAATTTCAAGCCAAGTGCGTTGTATATCTCGCTCTTGTTTTTAAAGTAATAATAAATTGTAGAATTTCTAATACCCATCCTGGAAGCAATTTTGAGAACTGATCCGTTATTAAAACCTTCCTCTCTAAAAATCTTGATAGCTGTTTCCAGTATTTTTTCTCTTGTTTTTTCTCCTTTTGTCATCTATGTTATAACCCTTTTTCTGTTCATTCGCTGGTTAATTCTTATGATAATTTCAGATAACCCTCTTGGCAAGAAAACGACAACGATTATAAGCATTACACCAAAAATTACTCCTGCAAATACTTCAAAATGTGCAAGACTCAGGAAATTTCTTACGAGTACCCACAAGATAGCACCAAGTAAAGACCCCCACAATGTCCCGAGGCCGCCTATTATAGTGATTGCGAGCAGGTCGATGGAAAAAGCAAGCCCGAAATTAAAAGCATTCAGATATGTTACTGAGTGTGCATAAAGGACTCCTGCAAGCCCTGCAAAGGCTGAAGAAATAATGAATGCAAGCAATTTGTAATTTGAAATGTTAATGCCAAGTGCAACTGCTCCAGTCACGGAATCCCTCATTGCCTGAAGTGCCATGCCACTTTTACTCCTTATAAAATTTCTTGCAAGCCATGTGGTCAGAAGCAAGAATCCTAAAATCATGTAAAATTGAGAAAAGTTACTTGAAAATACAAATTTAAATATTTCTGGTGGAGATATATTTGCGAAACCGTAATCTCCACCTGTTATTGCAAGTCTCCTTATGACATCAGTGACAACGCTTCCAAGTGCCATTGTTGCAATTGCAAGGTAAAAACCTTTAAGTCTTAAAGAAGGAAAGCCCACAATCAGTCCGAATATGCAGGATAGAGCTACACCTGCAACAAGTGCAGGAAGAAATGGAGTATGGAATTTCATTACGAGTATCGCTGATGTATAGCCGCCGATTGCCATAAATGCCGCATGCCCAAGCGAAATTTGTCCTCCTATTCCCATAAGAAGGTTAAGTCCTTGTGCAGAAATTGCGTATATCATTGAAAGATTTATAAAGTAAATAATCGAGGGTTTTGTTTTGAAAACAACGGGAATGAAAATAGCCACAACAAGAAAAATTATTGGTAGTATTTTTTTCATCTATGCTCTCCTTGTTTCTCTCTTTCCAAATAAACCTTGTGGTAGGAAAAGTAGTACAAGCACTACAAGAATAAGGGAAAAACTGTCTTTTATCTGTGGAATGTAGAAAGATACAAAATTTTCAACAACACCTAACAAAAGTCCCCCAACAACTGCTCCGAGAACAGAGTTCATACCACCGAGAACAGCAGCAATAAACGCTTTTAACTGTATAACGAGCATGAATGTTGGCTCAAGCGATAACCTTGGAGCAACCATTATTCCAGCAAGTCCTGCAAGTCCAAAGGCTATTGCCCATATAAATATGTAAATATTTTTAACAGGTATGCCTAAAAGTTTTGCAGCATATTCGTCTTCTGCAAGGCTTCTTGATGCTATTCCAATCTTTGTCCTGTATAAAGCAAGGAAAAGAATTATGACGACTATAAGAGAAATTGCGAGGGAAAGTAGGTCCTGTCTGTCCATGATTATGGTTCCGAAGATAATTGGTCCTCCTGATATTGCAGGTGGGAAGAGAGTTGGAGTTTTTACAAATATGCCAACGATGCCTTCAAAAATCATTGTAAGAGCAAGAGTAATCATAACCATTCCGATGTGTGACGTTTTTCTGACTTTACTCATAAGTCCCTTTTCGAGTAAAAAACCTAGAAATATACCCATTAATATTATAATTATTATTGTTACAGGGTAAGGAATCTTTGCCATGAGCAATATAAGTGCAATAAATGCAAGGAACATGCCCATATCTCCCTGTGAAAAGTTCATTACATTTGTTGTAGAAAGAATCAGCACTATACCCATTGCTGTTAAACTGTATATTGAGCCAGTTGCAAGACCTCTGAAAAATAGGCTAAACATTTTTTCCTCCTAAATAGAGTTTTTGTACTTCTGGGTTGTTTTTAAGTTCGTCAGAGCTACCATTCAAAGCAATTCTTCCGTTTATGAGTACATACCCTCTATCTGAAATTTCAAGTGCTTTTTTTGCATTTTGTTCAACAAGCAAAACTCCCATTTCCTTTTGCTTTGCAAGATCAAGTATAATCTGAAATATCTCTGATGTTATTTTTGGGGCAAGTCCAAGTGACGGTTCATCAAGTAGGAGCAGTTTCGGGTTTCCCATGAGGCCTCTTCCAAGAGCAAGCATTTGTTGTTCTCCTCCTGAGAGCATCCCTGCCCTTTCTTTAAGCCTATCCTTGAGGATCGGAAACGTCGACATGACAAACTCCATATTTTTCTTATTATCCTCTGTATCCCTAAAATATCCCCCGAGCAGTAAATTGTCTTTAACTGTGAGCCCAGGGAATATATGTCTTCCTTCAGGGACATGAACAACACCTATTTTTACGATTCTTGATGGTTCTAAGCCGTTTATAATAATATCTTCTAAGCTTATTGAACCCTTTGTGGGTGTTAAGATACCTGATATAGTTTTAAGAAGAGTTGACTTACCTGCTCCGTTTGACCCAAGAATTGATACAACTTCAGCACTTTTAGCTTCTAGTGTAACTTCGTGGAGTACTTCGATAGGTCCGTAACCTGTGCATAAACTTTGTATTTTTAGCATCTCTACACCCCCAGGTATGCCTCTATTACCTGAGGATTCTCTTCCATTTCGGAAGGTTTTCCCTCAGCGATCTTATATCCAAAATTCATAACTGTTACAGTGTCAGATATATCCATAACAACGCCCATATCATGTTCTACAAGAAGAATTGTAATACCACTTTTCTTTATTTCTTGAAGTATATGTTTAAAATATTCTTTTTCTGAGTTATTTAACCCTGCGGCAGGTTCATCAAGCATTATTAATTCTGGCTCGCTTATAAGTGCTCTTCCAAGTTCCACAAGTTTTTGCGTGCCGTAAGGAAGGAAGACCGGATAAGCGCTTAGAATTTGCGTGATCCCGAGTAAATCAGTTACCTTTTTTATCCTGTCTTTTACGTCTTTCTTGGCAAAAACATTTACTCCAACAAGGTCACTAAAAATGTTGCCTTTCACTCTTGTATGCAGACCCTCTGCTATATTTTGTTCAACAGTCATTGAATAAAAAAGGCTTAAATTTTGAAACGTTCTTGAAATACCAAGTCTTGACAAATTATGAGCAGGGTATTTTTTTAAGTCTTTGCTTTTGAATAAAATTGCGCCTGTATAAGATACAAATCCGTATATAGCATTGAATACAGTTGTTTTTCCAGCGCCATTGGGTCCTATTAAGGAATGAATTGTATCTTTTTTAATTGTCATTTCTAAATTATTTACGGCTACGAGATTTCCAAATTTAACAGTCAAGTTTTTTATTTCAAGCATTCTTCACCTCGTAAAGCTTATTAGAAAAGAGGAGGTATTTACCTCCTCTTTTCTTTGAGTTTCTTTATGGTTTGCTGAAAACGGATATCCAGTTACTGACTTTTGCAAGTTGTCCCTTTTGAACTTGCATGAAGAACATTGAGTATTTACCAGACCTTTCATTGGGTCCATAGCTTATATCTTTTGCAATATCCCCGCTCCATCCGTAGAATGTTTCAAGAGCCCAGACAAGCGCATCTCTTGTTGGGTATGGTCCTGCTCTCTTAAGGGCTTCAACAAAGATTTCACCAGCAACATAACCTGCAACTGCATATGAAAAAGTTACTAGGCTATCCTTTGGATAATATTTTAACCATATATTGTAGAACTTTTGTATTCCAGGGTCATTTGGATTTGAGAAATCAACCCATCCTGTTACGTAAACATTTTCTGCAGCTTCGCCTGCTGTGGCCACAATTCCTGCATGAGGATAAGGGAGGAATATTTTTTGATTAAGCCCGAGAGATTTCGCAGTCTTCACTGCGTTTCCTGCGAGAGCAGCGTTTATTGTGTATATGATGAGGACATCTGCGCCACTATCTTTTGTTTTGAGCATGTAAGATGTGAAGTCTGTTTCGGTTGCAGGGAAAGGTGCTTCATATACAAGCTTGCCACCGAATTTCTGGATGCCAGTTTCGACTCCTGTCTTTCCTTCATTTCCAGCGTCATCATTCGAGTATATAAGAGCAACGTTCTTCCAGTTATTATCTGTTGCAAATTTAACAAGTATCTGCCCTTCGTTAGTGTAGTTGGGTTGAACCGCAAAGACGTATTTTTTGGGAGGGATAGAGAGCTTGGAAACACCAGAACCCTGATAGACAAATGGAACGCCATTATCATTTAAATAGTCCATAACTGCGAGGCAACCAGGAGTCCCGAGCCCTGCTGCCACGGCGTAAACATGGTCTTCCTCTACGAATTTTTTTACAGCAGGTACCGTTAGAGCAGGATTAAGCTGATCATCGGCTATTTCGACAGTAATCTTTCTTCCATATATTCCAC
>Ga0209610_1000184_pt1 | contig 32541 bp, 30 predicted proteins | sample LakKivw275mmetaG_FD_184137 | JGI IMG/M metagenome (GOLD analysis project Ga0209610, IMG submission 184137) | Anoxic lake water microbial communities from Lake Kivu, Rwanda to study Microbial Dark Matter (Phase II) - Lake Kivu water 275m metaG... | ecosystem: Environmental > Aquatic > Freshwater...
CTTCTACCTGATTCTGCTCGTCCTGGGGGTTGGGGCCCCGCTCTACCTGCTGCTGGCGGTCCTGATGACGCTGTTCGAGCTTGCCATCCTGACCGCGGTCGCCGTGCTTTTCTCCAGCTTCTCCACTCCGATAACCGGCGCGGTCTTCACGTTCGCCGTCTACTTCGTCGGCCAGATGTCCCGGGACTTGAAGCTCCTGGCGGCGATGAGCCCGTCGCCGGTAGTCAAGGCGGTGAGCTACTTCTGCTACTACGTCCTGCCGAATCTGGCCAATTTCAACGTCCGGCCGGAAGTGGTGTACGGCGTGCCGCTCGACCCGTCGGCGCTGCTCCTTTCCGGGCTGTACGCCATCGTCTACACCGCGACGGTGCTCCTCATCTCCGCGGTGATATTCAACCGCAGGGAGTTCTAGCCCGGTGCTGACCGAGGTCACGCCGCGGCCGAAAGTTCCCGGACGCGCGGGCCCGCTGGCAAGCATCCTGCCCGCGGTTCTCATCGTCTGGGGTTTCGTCGGCGTCTACCTGCTCCAGCTCACGATTGACCGGGCGGGCGAGAACCATCTGCGGGAGAAGGCGGTGGCGGAGATGGCCTACTTCCCTTCCGGCCGGTTCGCGCGCGAGGCGGCAATCGAGTTCCAGAGCCTTGCCGCCGACCTCATCTGGCTGCGGGGGATTCAGTACTACGGGTTCCACCTGATGTCCGACCGGAAGTACGAGTGGCTGGGCCACGTGTTCGACATCCTCACGTCCCTTGACCCGAGGTTCATCGGCGCGTACCACTTCGGGGCGATAACGCTGGCGTGGGACGCGGGCAAGCCGCACGAGGCCATCGACTTCCTCATCAGCGGGATGAAGGCAAACCCGCTGAGCTGGCAGATTCCGTTCGACGCCGGTTTCATCTGCTATATGCTGCTGCACGACTACGGCCGGGCGAGCACCTTCTTCGAGGTGGCGTCGAAGATGCCCAATGCCTGGTTCATTCTCGCCCGCTGGGCGGCCATATCCAAAGCCAAGGCCGGGGACTTCCTGACTGCACGCGAGATGTGGCTGGATATATTGAAGAGCACCGAGAACCGGGCGCTGAAGGCGCTGGTCGTCCGGCAACTGAAGAACCTGGAGCTTTCCGAGGCTATCGACCGCCTCCAGAAGGCGGTCCACCGTTTCCAGGAAGACCGCCGGCGGCTGCCGGCAGACTGGAATGAGTTGCTGGCAGCGGGGTATATAGAGCAGATGCCGGCGGAGCCCTACGGGGGCCGTTTCTATCTCAAGGACGGCAAAGTGCTTACAACGACCCCGCCCAGCCAGCGGGAGTAGAATTGCCTTTCTTGACATTCCGGCATTCTTGCCTTATAACTGAAAAGAGGAGAATCTATGCGCCAAGATGATAGAGGCTTTACTCTCATAGAGTTGCTAGTAGTTATTCTGATTCTGGGCATCATGATGAGCATGACGCTCCCCAGAATTGCCGGAGCACGTCAGCAGGCCCGCGAGGCCGCCATGAAGATGAATCTCCACAACACCCAGGTGGTGATTGAGGAATTCCATGCCGAGCAGGGCCACTACGCTGAGGACTTCTACGAAGACGGCTACGGTTACTGCTTCCCGGGCGGCATACTCGACCAGCAGATGGGGACGCTTCCCACGAATCCCTGGACCGGATTGCAGATGGACCCGGACGAGTTCAATCCCGAGGACTACGACTCCGAGGCCCAGTTGAGCGACGTCACTGAAGGCGGTCCCAACGACCAGTACGACTACGAAATGGGCGAAATTGTCTACGGCGTCTGGACGCCGGAGGGCTCGGACTATCCGGCGGGATACGGACTGGTAGGAATCGGCCGAGGTGGAGTTTCAATCCGGTCATTTAACCAGGACGATGAAGCGATAATCTTCCTACTGCACAGTTAGGAGGTCACAATGCCTCGGTTTTCATCCTTGACACTGCTGAGGCGTGTTTCTATAATTCCCGCAGTGAACGGCACTTCACGCGATGCGCGCGGGTTCACGCTCGTCGAGCTACTGGTAGTAATATCAGTGCTGGGGATTATCCTCGCTTTCTTTGTTCCGACAATTGTCGGTCGAGTTACCACCAACGCGCGCAGGGTCGCAACCCTGCAAGAAATGCGCACGCTCCGCGATGCCATCGTCGGCGACCCGGACGTCCGGATGAGCGGCGATATGGTGCTGACCGGGTTCCATAGCGATATGGGCCGGTATCCGCGCGACCTCATCGAGCTCGCCTCGAGGGTCCTCGACACGGGGATATACGTATCGCGGAATTATCCCGGCAAGTACTCACCCCTCGAAGCCTGGGACCCCTACCTTAAGAAGGGCTGGAACGGTCCCTATGTCCGTGAAGACGGCAACATGGGTTATACCGAAGACGCATGGGGCGAGGACTATCAGTACATCATCAGCGGCAGCGAAACCGTGGGACTCGTGAGCGGAGGCCCGGACCAGATGATCCTTGGCATAACGCCGGGCGCCAGGGACAGCGACGACATCAAGGTGCTCTTCTAATGGCTACGCACAACTATCGGCAAGACCGCGGCGTAACCCTGCTCGAGCTCCTCGTCGTACTGATGATTTTGAGCATTGTCCTGACTGCCGCAGTCAGGACCTGGGACGTGACGCTTGAACGGGGTCGGGCTCAGACCACCGCTCAGAAGCTCGACCAGTTGGTAAAAGTCATCGTCGGCGACCCGGACTACATTGTCGCCGGGGCGCGGGCCGACTTCGGCTTCGTCGGCGACGAAGGGCGGTTGCCCAAGAACCTGCAGGAACTGGTGGTTCGGCCCGACGGCGACAGCGTCTGGCGCGGGCCGTACATCCGCTCGACTTTCAATCAGTCGGAGATCGGTTACCGGACCGACGGCTGGGGCGACACGATAATCTACGGGTATCAGGCCTACGCCCTTAACACGGACAGTCTCTGGGTGCGCAGCTACGGCGGCCGCGGCGTCGCCGACCGAAGCCGCTGGCAGACCCTGAACTTCCCCTACACCTTCAAAGCCCTGGCCCAGAACGAAGTGAGCGGCCAGATCGTGGATGTTCGTGGTAACGCGCCACCTCCTACGGTTTATGACCGGCTTTATATCAATCTCCACTACCCATCGGACGGCAAGACCATCGGCTGGAGACAGGTCGGGGCAAGTGCCGCCAACTTCCAATATCTGGGCATTCCACAGGGAATCCACCGGCTTGTAGCCGTTTATTTCCCCAGCGGGCCGACCATTACGGACTCCATAGTCGCGGTCAAGGATGTGCCCGTCTATCCGGGACCGGGTGCCGCGCAGGTGTTGATGCGGGTGCCAGCGCAATGGCCGTAATTTTGAGGAAGTGTGATATGAGAATCAGACAGGGTTTCACCTTGATGGAACTGCTGGTGGTGTTGCTCATCATCGGCATCCTGAGCACGGTCGCGCTCCGCACGATTGACGCGACGCGGGACCGCGGGCTCTTTGACGAGACCACGACCGAGATGAACAAGCTGGTCCAGGCGATGGTCGGAAACCCCGACCTTACCTCCGATGGCCGGCGGGTGGACTTCGGATTCTACGGAGACATGGAAAGGTTGCCCGATAGCCTGGCGGAGCTGGTTAAGAATACCACCGGCAGCATATACTGGCATGGGCCGTACTTCAAACTGATGCGCGCCGGCGATACGGCAAGTTACCGCTATGACGGGTGGGGCGGTATCTACACGTTCAATCCGTCGAACGGCTGGCTAACGGCTTCTGGCAATGGCAAGTTCCCGATGACCGTCAAGGTGGCCGACACCATTACCCAGCTCAGCGACAACATTGTCGCCGGCACCATCACCGACATCGACGATGCCCCACCGGGGACCAATACCGCACTGACGCCGCTCACGGTTACCCTGTATTACAACAATCCGGACGTCCACGGCGGCAATGCTGACACCACGGCGGTACCAGACATCGATGGGCACTACGAATTTTCGCTCACTTCCACCACTCCCGGCGGCAGAATCGGTGTTCCCATCGGCGTACACAAGATGGTGGCGAAGTGGGGGAACAGGGATTCGCTCATTCGCTGGGTGACGGTAGTACCCCGCTCCAGGACCATAGTCGATTTCAAGTTCCCCATCTCGTTCTGGAAGAAGCTACGCCTGACTCTGCCAGTTACGGTCATGGTACCAGAAAGTACGGGTTTTCTGGTCAAGGTGATGAATAGTCAATCCGACACAGCAGTGGTTTCCTGGCTGGCGTTCCTCTCAAGCTCGGATTCGCTCTATTTGAGGAGCTTCCAGATCGGGGGCGACCATTGTGGAACGCCGGTTCCCAGCGGGAATGAGGGCTTTGGTCCCGGTGACACTATCCTCTTCTCATCACCCGTGTCCATACCACCGAACGGCCTGGTCGAGCTGATCTTCTCCGATTTTCACGTAGATCCTTTGGGGAACGATCCGCCGGCGAAGGTAACAGGTCACACATTCAAGTTCGTCTTCAGCGATAACTCGGAGATAGACGTCCAGCCTTGAGATTAGACATAAGGAGGAATATTGGCAACCGGTAGCGTCTTCGGCAACCTTTTCGGCGGCGGCGGCAAGGGCACGCTCTGCCTGGATATCGGTTCCAATTCGGTGAAGTTCGTGAAGGTGGAGGGCGGCCGCGTTACCGATTACGGTCTGAAGGAAATCGGTGAGGCGTTCGACGTTCCGTCCATCCTCCGCGAACTGGTAAAGGACTATAAACCCGGCGAGGTGTTCAGCTTTGTGTCGGGGCCGTCGGTCAGTCTGCGTCAGGCCCCGTTCCCGAAGATGAACCGGCGCGAGCTCAAGGACGCAATCATGCTCCGGCTCGAGAAGTACTCGCCGTTCACCGTTGACGAAGCCATCCTCGATTTCAAGACCCTCGGTCCGGTGCGCGAGGCCGGCGCCATCAAGGACAGCGTGATGGTGGTGGCCGCGCGGAAGGACATCGTCTCCGACCACATCTCGACCCTGCGCAAGGCCGGCCTCGAGCCGTCCGGCATCGGCGTCATCCCCTTCGCCCTGCAGGCGGCGGTGAGGAAATACGGCAGGGTGAAGCCGGAAGAGACGATCTGCCTGCTCGACATCGGGGCCGAGTTCACCGACATGGTGTTCATGAAGGGCGAGCGGCTTGACCTCGCCCGGACGATAACGACCGCCGGCAATGCCATCACCGAGGCGATGACGGTCGCTATCACCACCGAGGAAGGGCAACTGGCGCTCGACGCCTACGACGCCGAGAACATGAAGCGGAAGTACGGGCTGCCTTCGGAAGACTCTACCGAGCGGCTGCCTTCCGGCATCATGGTGAAGCGCCTGGCAACGTTGCAGCGGCCCGCCCTTGAGCGGTTCGTGGCTGAAATCAATCGGTCCATCGACTACTACCGCCGCGAGTTCGGCGATACCAAAATCGACCGGCTGCTGCTCTGCGGCGGCACCGCGGCGATGAAGGGCCTGCGCGAATACATCCAGACCAGCCTCGGCATTACCACCCAGTTGTTCGACCCGTTCCGGGAGGGCGGCCTTTACCGGAAGGGCACGGCGCCCGAGAACGAGTTCGGGCATCGGATGGTGACGGCGATGGGTCTGGCCTACGACCACACGGCCGTTGACCTGCTGCCGGTCGAGATGAAGACCGGGAAGTTCGTCGCCCGGGACATCCGGCTCGCGGTCATCGGCGGCATCCTGTGGGTCGGGGTGCTCATCGTGGTCTATATCCTCCTGGCCGGCTGGTCTCAGGCCTCGGCGATGCAGGTCAGCAAACTGCAGCGGGACCTGAAGGCAACCGAGGACGCGAATAAAGAGTACTTCGCGCTCGAGGCCCAGGTCAAGGACATGGAGGCCAAGCAGCGGAGTCTGACCGCGGTCGTCGGCGAGCAGATAATCTCGGTGCCGGTGATGGCCGAGGTCACGCAGATGGTGCCGGACAACATCCAGCTGAATTCCCTGGCGCTCACCGGACAGAAGACGGTGAAGATGACGGGTGTCGTGTCGGCCGATCCGTTCCTGCTCGACATCGACCTCTCCCAGTTCATGATTGACCTCGAAAACAGCCCCGGATTTCAGCAGGTTCAGCTCGTGTCGAAGAACCGAAGCACGCTCCAGGGCGAACCGGTCCTGGAGTTCGAAATCCAGTGCGTAACGGAGTGAACCATGGCATTACTTGAGAGACGGGTACTGATTATCGGACTGGCGGTCTACGTCGTGCTGGCAATCGCGGCGGTGTTCCTGCTGTACCAGCCGCGGCTGAAGGCCCGGCAGGATAGCGCCGCTCAGGCGGTCCAGTTGCAGAAGCAGCTCGATGAGACGCGCGCCCGGGTCAAGGGTATCGGCGCGCTCCGCGCGCGGGTGGCCGAGCTCGATCAGGCAAACGCCCAGTTCGTCGCCCGGGTCGTACCGCGCTCGCAGATGCTCTCGATGCTGAAGCAACTGGCCACGCTCGCGGCCGACCGCAAGGTCCGTTTCCTTGAGATCGACCCGCCATCGCTCGACACGCTTCTGCAGCAGGAGTCCCCGACCACGCCGCTGCGCACCGTGCCGTTCATGGTGACCGTCCAGGGGCGCTACATCGATATCGGCCAGTACGTCGAGGGCCTCGACAAGTTCCCTTACTTCGTGCGGGTGCCCGACTTTGAGGTCACCGCGCGCGAGGATATCCGTCCTGAGGTCGAGGCGAAGCTGCTGGTAAACCTGGTTGCCTCGAGCCTGGCTACTGGTGGCAAATTATGAGGAGAATCGTTCTCGTTCTGGTCCTGGTCGGGGTGCTTGCCGTTGCCGGCTACGTGCTGCTGCGCCCGAGGGGCGCCAAGGCGCGGGCGAAGAGCACCAGTTCGCTGAGCGATACGAGTGAGTACGGCAGCTCGCAGGATGTGAATCCCAGCGCCGTCCGGCCCGCCGGCAGCCGCACCGCCAAGAGCAGCGGCAAGGTCGCCGGCAAGCTCAAGGCAAGCACGGCCGACGAACGCAAGGCCAAGGCGAAGCAGATCCGTGCCGAGGAACGCCGCCGCAAGAAGGAACTGGCGCGGCAGGAGCGGGCCAAGAAGCGGATGCTGAAGCAGGCCCGCACTCGCCGCGGCCGGCGTTCGGGTCGCAAGGGCAGCGAGCTCTACGTACTGAGAGCGGTGGTCGCCACCGGTAGCGAGAGCTACGCGATGGTTGACAGTCGAAAGGTGCAGGTCGGTGATTTCGTGCTCGGGCGGAGGATCGTTTCGATCAGCCCGGACCGTGCTGAGATTGAGGCGTTCGGCAAGCGCAGCACAGTCCGTGTCGGCGAGAGCCTGCTGCCTTCATCGTACTACGCTCCGACGACGCAGAGGAAATAGGTTATGCGATTCTATTCTGACATGGCGTCTGCCGGTATGCTGATGCAGAAAGGGGTATCTTGAGACAGAGGATTCTGGTTCTTTTGGGCATAGCCGTGGCGGTGCTGGCGCTATACACCTTTGCCTTCCGGCCGCAGCCGGAGCTGCGGGGTGTGAGCGCGGCGGCGGCCGAGGCGACGGGCGCCAAGGCGGTCCAGCCGGCACCAACGGCCACGGATACGGCCACCAAGCCTGCGGAAACAACAACCGGCGCACTGACGCCGAAGGTGCTGCCACCGGAAATCTGGGGCACGGACCCGTTTGTCCGTGACTGGGTGATGGTGAACGAACTGGCTAATCTCAAACTTAAGGCAATCACGCTCGGCGGCGACCGACCGTACGCGCTGATCAACGACCAGATCCTGCAGATCGGGGACGAGATCAGCGGCAAGCGGGTCACCAAGATCGAGAGCGATAACGTAACACTGGAGCAGGGCGGACGGACGTTCACCTTGCTGCTGGGGGAGTGAAAATATGACCAGGAAAACAGCGATTCCATTCCTTGCACTCGTCTGCCTCTGCTCGGTGCTGGTTGCGCAGGAGCCCGTCAGCGTCACCAACGTCGCGATAGACAAGTTGCTTGAGAATGTCCGCGTAACCGCCGTCTGCACCGGTAATCCCAACGTGAGTTCGTTCGTCACCGCCGACCCGCCGACCCTGGTGGTCGACATCATGGGCGCGGAGTCGAAGCTGAAGCAGGACCGGATCGAGTCGTCATACTACCCGGTGACGTACGTGAGTGTGGCGCCGAGCGAGGCGGCCTCGGGATTGCGGCTGACCGTCGGACTGCGCGAGCCGGTCGAGCACACGGTCACGGTCGAGAACGGACTCGTGGTTATCGACCTGGGCATCCATCCGCTGGCGCCCGTCCCGCCTCCGCCGGTCGTCGACCAGTTTACCGGGAAGCGGCTGACGCTCTACGTCAAGGACGCGGACCTGACCGACCTGCTGCGGATGATCGCCAGCCAGTTCAACCTGAACATCCTCGCGACGCAGGACGTGAAGTCGGTCGTGACCGTGCGGCTGAACGATGTGCCCCTGCGGATGGGCCTGGAAGCTCTGCTCAAGGCCGGCCTCACCAATATGGTCGAGGACAAAGAGGGCATCATCGTCGTCAAGCCCGAGAAGAAAGAGATGTTCGGCGAGACCCAGGTGCGCGTGTTCGAGTTGAACTACGCCGAGGCCCAGGACGTTGTCAAGCTCATGCCGAAGATGCTCTCTCCGGTCGGCAACGTTGACGTCGGCTACCGCCGCGTCGGCACCGCCGGCAGTTCGCAGCGCACTAACCTGGTTGTCGTCAACGACATCCCGGAGGCGCTGGACCGGGTTGCCGAGTTCCTCGCCCAGTACGACAAACCGCTGCCCCAGGTCATGATCGAGGCCAAGTTCGTCGAAACCACGATGAATGCGAGCGACGTCTACGGCATCGAGTGGAAGCTCAGCCTCGCGGCCAAGGGCGGTTCCCCCAACATCGGCACCGACGACGTGTTCCCGCTGATCTTCAACAACATGGTCGTCGGCAAGCTCGACTACACCGGCCTGAGTGCGGCACTCGACTTCCTGCAGACGCGCGGTAATTCGCGGGTACTGGCGAACCCCAGCACGCTGACGCTGGACAATCACACCGCGACCGTCAGCATGGGCACCGACGTGCCGGTGCGCGAGATCAGCACCGACCCCAAGACCGGCCTGGTGCTGGCGACGTGGCGGACCCGGTCAGTGCCGATAGCGCTCGAGGTCACCCCGCACGTGACGTCGGATGGCCAGGTGAACATGGATGTAAAGCCGAGCGTCGAGGCGATAACCGGCTGGTCGGGGTCGTCGGACGACGCGCGGCCGATTGTGTCGCGCCGTTCGGCCGCAACGAATATCGTCGTCGGTGACGGCGAGGTTGCCGTGATCGGCGGCCTCACCCGCGACGAGGAGACAAGGACCATCGGCAAGATCCCGATTCTGGGCGACATACCAATTCTGGGCCACCTGTTCAGGAAGACCACCATCAACCACACCAAGAACGACCTGATGATATTCATCATTCCGCACATCGTGAAGTCGGAGGTCGAGTCTTCCCAGCAGCCCGAGAAGTATTCCGTCGAGTCGGCTGACTGAAGCTTCGCGCCCGACGTCGAATGCCACCCGGGTTCGGTGTCGGGCGCTGCGTTTTTAGCGGCAATGAGCATCGATGAACTGCTGCGCTACGCGGCCAAGTACGGCGCGTCCGACCTGCACATAACGGTCGGCAACCCGCCGATCATCCGGGTCAACGGCAAGCTGAAGAAGATACCCGGTCCCGCGCTGTCGCCCGACGACTCGCAGGCGCTGCTCTATTCGATCCTGACCGATGACCAGCGGGCGGCCGTCGAGCAGCGGCGCGAGCTCGACCTGTCCTACACGTGGGGCACTGCCGTCCCGGCGGGCAGCGTCGTGCTCGAGTACACCACGCCGGAACGGGTCCGCGCCCGCGTCAACGTCTTCATGGACCTGTCCGGCGTCGGCGGCGCGTTCCGCATCATACCGGCCAAGATCCGGACGCTCGGAGAACTCCCGGCGCCGGACTCGGTTGCCGAACTGACCCGCTGCCCGACCGGACTTGTGCTGGTGACCGGGCCGACCGGCTGCGGCAAGTCAACGACGCTCGCGAGCATGATCGACCTGATTGACCAGGAACGGCAAGACCGGATCATCACCATCGAGGACCCGATCGAGTACATCTTCAAGGGTCAGAACTGCCTGATCAGCCAGCGGGAGATCGGTGCCCATTCCCGGTCGTTTGCCGACGCGCTACGGGCCTGTCTGCGTGAAGACCCCAACGTCATCTTCGTTGGCGAGATGCGTGACCTCGAGACCATCCAGTTGGCGCTGACTGCGGCCGAAACCGGCCACCTCGTCCTTTCGACCCTCCACACGAACAACGTGGCCCAGACCGTTGACCGGGTCATCGACGTGTTCCCGGCGGACCAGCACGACTACGTGCGGCAGATATTCGCGAACGTCATCCGCGGGATAGTCTCCCAGACTCTCCTGCCGCGGAAGGACCAGCGCGGCCGGGTCGCGGCGATGGAGGTGCTGATCGCCACGCCCGCGGTCAAGAACATGATCCGCGAGAGCAAGTCACACCAGGTTGCCTCGCTGGTTCAGACCGGTTCGCAGTACGGTATGCAGACGATGGATCAGTGCCTGGCGGCGCTGCTGCGCAAGGGGTTGATCTCGATCGACACCGCCTACGCGATAGCGACCGACAAGAAGCTCTTCGCCCCGCCGGAAATGTCGGCCCAGCCCGGCACGCGGTGATCTGGGCCCTCGCCGCCCTGCTCGGGCTCGTCTTCGGCAGCTTCTTCAACGTAGTCATCTGGCGGGTTCCGCTTCACCAGTCAATCTCGACACCGCCCTCGCACTGCCCGCGCTGCCGGAAGCCGATACGTCCGTACGACAACATCCCGGTTCTGAGTTGGCTGCTTTTGCGCGGCCGGTGCCGCGACTGCGGCAAGCCGATCTCGGCTCGGTACCCTCTGATTGAGGCGCTGACCGGGTTGCTCTTCGTCGCGGCCTACGCCCGGTTCGGGTTCAGCCTGCTGACCGTCAAAGCAGTCGTCTTCATTTCGCTGCTTATCATTACGGCTTTCATCGACCTCGACCACCAGATTCTACCTTTCGGATTCAGCGTCTCCGGCCTGGTTATCGGGCTGCTCGGCGGTATCGTGGCGCCGCCGCCCCACCTTGTCCGTGCGCTCGCCGCCGCGGCCGCGGGCGCGGGGTTCATTCTTTTCGCCTACCTCCTGTGGCGCTACGTGCTCGCCGGCATGTTCCGCCACCTCGGCATCGACCAGAAGGAGGGGATGGGCTTCGGTGACCTGCCCTACGCGGCGATGATTGGCGCGTTCGTCGGGCTGAAGGGCCTGGTCGTCGCGCTGGCTGCCGCGGTCGTATCCGGCGTCGTTATCGGGCTTGTCGCCCGCTCGGCCGGGCGAAACGAGCGCGGCCAGCCGATTCCATTCGGCCCGTTCCTGGCAATCGGTGCGCTGGTTGGCCTCTTCTTCGGTCCCCAGTTGTTCGGAATCTACGCGCGCTTCGCCGGCCTGGCCTAGCGGCCCGCACGAGTCGCCCAGGGCCGCAATCGAGGAGACACCGCAGGCCCGACAGGGCCCGTCTGCGGCCATCGATTGCGTCTCCGGGAGGGGTTCACCCTTCGGCCAGGACAACGCTAGACAGAGCAACCCCGAGGGCACTTCCGGAAGCGGCTCTTCAGGCAATCGCCACAGCAGCGGACAGAGCTGCGGGCAGGGCAACGGGGACAGCGATTCGGCCAACAATGGTCAGAGCGACCGGAGAAGCAACGGGGAAAGCAGCAGACAAAGCAACGGGCACAGTAGTCTGGCAGACGGCCCGGACTGCGGCCGGCAGAACGACTCGGGGCGCAATGGTCTGAGCGATGGGGCGGGCAGCGGCCAGAGCGACGTTGAGGGCGATTCGAGCAGCTACCGGGATAGCCATACCGGGAGCGCCGGGGGGGAGTTTCCCGGAGATGGCCTAGTACGCTGGTAAGTCAGCGCTTAGGCGATGACCCTGCTCGTCTGCCTTGTAGCCTATGTCTAAACTTCCTGCCGCCCGCACGGTCAGGAGCCGCTCGTTGTGTCGCCGTGACTTGTGGCAAGTGAACTGCCAGCCGTTCACCGGCGCACCCCGTGCTCATCGGTCACCGCGCGAACTCGACGACCCCGTTTTGGTCCGGCGCGTCCGGGCGAAACGGGTGCCGAGTGATAGTAGAAGAACTCCGCGTTCTGCGTGGTGAAGTAGGGCGGTTCGTTCCCCCGGCGCCTGCCTCGGCTCGCGCTGAACGTCCGCAGGCGCTGGTAGCTGAGGTCCCGAGCCATCTGTGCCGCCCCGCCCAGTGTCTGGGTTGCGACGTCGGGCTGAGCCGTGAGCCAGGAAAGAAGCTCGGCGAAGGACTGGCGGGACAACCGACCGTGAACGCTATCGTACTCGACGAAGTTGAAGGGGTGAAGCAGGACGACGATGATCGGATCGGGGTCCGAGCTCACTCTCGCGAAATCAACCGCCTCCCGCAGATGCCCCGGCAGGCAAGTGTACGGCAGGAACCGCAGCCGCGCGAAGCTCCCGTTTGCCGCGATGCCGTAGGTCTGGCTGGCACCAGAGACCAGGTCGAAGCCGAGGCTATCCAGCGCGCGCAGCGTGTTTTCGTCATAGCTGTTCCACGGCGGGATGAAGGTAGTCACGTTCACGTGGTACAGGCTTTCCAGCGTCGCTTTCCCCGCGGTCAGCATCCGGAGTTGCGAGGAGTAGCTGAGGTCCCGGAACTCCGACTCGGAACCGGGGTTCACGGGCGCGATTGCGTTGTCGCGATGGGCAAAACCATGGAGCGCAATCTCCACGAGGCCGGAGCGGACGGCCGTGGCCAGGCCGCCGGCGGTCGCCGAGTCCATGGCTGTGCACTTCGCCGGGTCATCCGCAAACGTATCGGACGCGTATGGAATGACGCCGTACGTACACGGGACGCGGTGCTCCCGGAAGACGGTGAGGAGTTCAGCCCCGATACTCGAACAGGATCGGTTATAGTCGTCAAATCGGAAGATGACCGTAATCCGTCGTGCCCCGGCGGCCGCTGCGGTCGGGGCAGGCCCGTGGCGGCACCCAATAGTCAGCAATACGATGGCGAACGTCAAGTGCGGCTGCCAGCTCCGCCGGCGCGGGCGAGCATTGACCATCGAGGTCATGGTCGGCGACAAGGCTGATTCACGAGTTGATTGCCGATGGCAGCCGGTAGTTCACACTCCCATTCTAGCGGAGCACCGTGAGTCTTCAAGAAGGTGGCGACCGCAACGCTGCTGCGACCGGACCTGCCGCTGATTCCGGGGGTGTCTTTGGTGCGCCCGCGGCCGGACCGGCACGGCGGACAGGGGCAGAGAACAAAACGGGGAGGCCACCGGCCTCCCCGTTGCTACTGACGGTCTACCTACTGGCTGAGGATGACGAACTCAACCCGGCGGTTGAGCGCGCGTCCTTCCGCGGTCGAGTTGTCGGCAATCGGCTTGGTCTTGCCGTAGCCTCTCGCGGTGAGCCGGTTGATTTCGATGCCGTAGTTCTGGACAAGGTAGTCGACCACCGACTGAGCCCGTCGCTGAGACAACGTCAGGTTGTACTCGGACGAGCCGACGCTGTCGGTGTGGCCCTGGATTTCGACTTTGATGCTCGGATTCTCCTTGAGGATTTTGGCGGCGTCATCGAGCGCGGGCCTCGACTCCGGCTTGATCGTGGCCTTGTTGAAGTCGAAGTAGATGCCGCGAAGCGTGATGGACATGCCAACTTTGACGAGCTGGAAGTCCATGACCATCGGCTTGCCCTTTTCTACGACAAACGCGGAAGTCTGTTTCACGTAGTCCTTGGCCTCGACGATTGCCGTGTAGGAGCCGGGCATGAGCTGGGCCTTGTACACGCCGGTCCCGGGGTCGGTGTTGAAGACCGCGTTGCCTGCCTCGGGGAATGTGACCGTGGCAGCCAGCGCATCGCCCGTCTTCTTATCCGAAACCTTCCCGGTGACGGCGACGGCGGTTGCGGTCGGCGACAACTTGAATGTCGCCGTGGCCAGTTTGTTTTCCTCCACCGAGAGCGTGATGGTGGCCGGAATGTACTTGTCGGCGCTGGCGGTCAGGGTGTAGATTCCGGTTTCGACGTTGTCGACCTTGAAGGCACCGGTGGCGGGGTCTGCGTTCACCGGTTCGAGCGACGTGCCGGGGAATTCGATGCGGGCGGCCATCGGGACGCTCGTCACCGCGTCGACGACCGTGCCGGCAATCGTGCCGTAGGTCTTGAGCGGCCGCAGCTTGAACTCGTAGCTGACTATCTTGTCTTCCTCCACGGCAACCGGTACGACCTGCTTGTTGTAGCCCTCGGCGCTGACCTCGACCGTCACCGCGCCGGCCGGCGCCTTGGTTGTCTTGAAGATGCCGTCGACTTCGGTGGTCATGGTCGCCATTTTCGGATTGTCGGGGAACGCGACGGTGGCGTCGGCGACCGGTGCCCCGGTGCTCGCGTTGGTCACGGTGCCGACAATCGTGCCGTAGGCGGCCGGCTTGTGCGCGCCGAACGGCGTGGCAATCCCGAGTCCGAGGTTGATCGCGTCAGGGTATTTCCTGCCGGTGGTCGCGTCGGTGCCGGAACTGAACGTATAGCCGAGCTTGAGGAATCCCGAAGTGGGGTCACCAAGCACAACGCCGGGAGTCAGAAGCAGACGACCACCGCCGGTTCTGCTGAAGATGCGGGCCCCTGCTGGTTGCAGCGAGACTCCCTCGACAAACACGCCAAATCCCTTGCCTTGGAGTTCCACGGCTGCCGCGTACTGGGTCATGTCACCGACCCTACCGTAGTTCAGAATCAGGTTGGGAGCGGTCGGCAGGACATCCTGCAACTGGATGGTAGCGAGTGCGCTCCACGACAGCTTGTTGTTCGGGTCGCAGGGGAGGGTCTGGGGGTCAGGCCAGATCCTAATCGTGTCACGCCCCTTGAATGTGTAGTTGGCCGTACCGCCGAGTTTGAGTACGGGGATTATCGGCACGGACAGCTTGCCACCCACCTTCAGGTCGTGTAGTCCAAAGGCGAATACGGCTGAGTTGGCGGATGACCCGAGGACTCGGTAGATACCGCCCCAAGACCCGAACAACTCGATTCCGACGTACTTGGAGACAATCGGCGAATAGCTCAGTTCCGGCGCGACGAGGTCGGCGATCCACGCGGACGTCGTGTTGGGGAGTGGGAAATAGGCGTTGCGGGCCAGACCGTGGAGCGATACGGTCAGCCCTGCTTCCTCCTCCACCATGGCGTTCTGGACCCGGAAGAGGCCTTTGCCGCCGTCGAGGCCGGGGTACGCGAATACGAGCGCGGGTAGCGCTGCTGCCACCAACGTCAGTGCGAGTACTCTAGTTCTCATCTTTCCTCCTCTGGCTCCTCGGAGCCACTGTGCGTGTCTAAACGGACTTTCGGTGCGAAGCCACGTTCTCGCGCCGGGAACGCCGGCTTTGCATAGTGCACATATATTTGATTCGCCAACGTCCGTGTCCGATTCGCCCAGCCCTACGGCCGGGACGAGTCAACTCTGTCGCGATGCCGCCAGACCCGAACTCAATATAGCCACCGCTGGCGAGTTGTCAATGACGGCGCCGGTGGGCGAGCCCTGTTCTATGGTCGGTCGGGAGCTATCTCGCCGGCCGGCTCGGCCTCCTGGCCAACGATTACGAATTCGACCCTGCGGTTGGCGGCACGGCCCGCTTCGGTACCGTTGTCCGCCACCGGTCGGGACTCGCCATATCCCTTGGCAGTCAGCCGGCCTCTGCCGGCACCCAGCTCTTGGACGAGGTAGTTCACCACGGCTCGGGCGCGGCGGTCAGACAGTCCCAGATTGTACCGGTCCGAGCCCTGGTTGTCGGTGTGGCCCTGGATTTCGACCTTGATAGTCGGATTCTCCCCGAGAATCCGCGCCGCCTCCTCAAGCGCTGGACGTGACTCGGGTTTGATGGTCGCCTCGTCGAAGTCGAAGTAGACTCCGTGGAGGGTTATGACCATCTTCTCGGCGACAAGCTGGAAGTCCCGCGCGAGTGGCTTGTCTCGTTCAACCAGGATGGATGCTGCCGCCGCACGTAGCCCGGGGACTCCACTGTTAACGAGTAGGCGCCCGGCATGAGACTGGCCCGGTAGATACCCGTCATCGAATCGGAGGTGAACACGGCTGAGCCGGCTTCGGGCGCCAGGACCGTCGCGGGCAGCGGTTTGCCCGTCGCACGGTCTGAGACCGTCACCGTGACGCCGACCGGGGTCACGGTCCGCGGCAGACTGAGAGTCGCGCTGGCTGCCTCCCCGTCCCTGACCATCAGCGGCACCCGCTGGGATTCGTGGCCAGGGGCGCTGGCTTCGACCGTCACCGGGCCCGCCGGGATTTTCATTGCCTTGAATGAACCGGTGCGCGCGTCCGTAACCAGCCTCCCAAGCTTCGGGTGGTCCGGGAACGCCACGGTGGCGGCCAGCGGCGAGCCGGTGGTTGCGTCGGCCACCGTGCCCACAACCTGACCGTACTCGTGTCGCAGCCGCCGGCCGAACGGCGTCGCATAGCCCAGCCCGACCAGCAGTTCGTTCGCCGGCTTCACGCCGAGCGATTCCCCGCCAAGGCAGAAACTGTAACCGACTTTGAGGAATGCTGAAGCGGGACTGCCGATGACGATTCCGGGGGTCAAGCTGAGGAGTCCGTACCTGGTGTCGAGGAATTCCCGGTTCCGGCTTCCATCCGGCAGTATGTCCGGCCGCGTGAGGAAGGCCTCAGCAAACAGGGCGAAGCCCGCGCCCTGCATTTCCGCCGCGACCCCATAGTAGTTGTCACTCTTTTCCGGCGACAGCCGGTCGAAGTGCCGGCCGGCATTGAGGATGAGATTCGGGGCCGGCGTCGTGATGTCCTGAAACTGCAGAGTCACGAGACCGCACCATGCCAGGCGTGCCGACTGCGACAGCGCCGACGGGTCGAGGACCTGCCAGTCGGACCTGACCTCGTGCGGCTTCAAGGTGTAGGACGCACTACCGCCGAGCTTGAGCACCGGCAGGACGGGCAGCGACAGCTTGAGGCCGGCTTTGAGGTCGCCGCATCCCGAGGCAAGTCCGCCGGCAGTGTCAGACTTGGGTTTCTGAAACGTGGCACCCCAGGATCCGAACAGCTCGAGCCCGAGCTGCTGCGTGACGAGGGGGGCGTAGCTCAGTTCGGGCGCGATGACGTCCGCAATCCAGCCCTTTCGGTCCGGTACGATCGCGGGCGTACCGAAATCAGCATACCGGATGAGCCCGTGGAGCGAAACAGTCAATCCCGCATCCGGCTCGACCATCGCATTCTGGATGCGGAAGAGCCCTTTTCCGCCGCCGAAGGCGGGATAGGCGAACAGCAGCACGGGCAGAGCCACCGCCGCCAGTGTCAATAGCGCTGTCCTGGCCTTCATGTTTCCTCCTCTGGTTGCGTGAGCCGCCGCGAGTCCGAAATGAGGCGGGAACAGCGGGCCCGCTGCGATGTGAGCAAGGTTCTTGGCCGAGACGAAGCAGCCGCATTGCTGCGGCTGCTTCTACCGTTGGGAACCGTTGTGCCTAGTGGTTCTGGTTCAATCGAATGTCGCCGGTCCTCACCGGCCGAACCGGCTCGGGTCGTCGTAGAAATTGCCGAACTCGACCGGCAGCGTGCCGACGGCCTGCACGGCGCGGTTGGCCACTGAATCGTAGCCGGAGAACGTAATCTTGGCATCAGCGAGGTCGACGATATCGATGAACTCCGGGTCTTCAGTGTCAATGAAATCGACAAACACCTTCTGTTTCCAGGCCGCCGATATCGGGGTCATGAAGAATGACGTTCTGGTCTTGCCGGTCCGGTCGGCCACGCATGACTGCGAGAGCGCAATCTTCACATCTTCGTAGGGCGGCGGCTCATCAGTGAGGTTCTTGCTCGTGAATTTGACCGTTGCCTGGTTGATCAGCGCCTCGTAGGGAGTCCATGTCGGCAGTCCAGCGCCGATTTCGACGTACTGGAGCTCAACTTTGACCGAGTCGGGTGTGATCTGATAAAGGGTAACGAAATCGCTGTCCGGAGTCATGTACTGATAAAAGTCAGCGAGGTCTACGCGCAGCGTGTTGCCGTTGTTAATCGACACAACGCGGAGCGTACCGGTACGCTCGCAGCCAGCCATGACTAGCAGGCCGGCGACGGCGACCACGGTCAGAAGGCCGAACAGAGTGCGACGCATACGGTTCCTCCTTAGGTATAAAGCCGTTGGAGAATTCTACCCCCCGGGTGACCGCTGTCAAGCGGATTCGGCGTCAGTGTTGATTTGGCGCCGTTACCGCCCCCTCGCGGCAAGTCTGTGCGCCGACCATCCCGGCCGACCGCCCCGAAAGCTTTGACAGCACAGGCCGAGGGGCTATCTTATCCGGTCCGGTAGCAGCCGGGCATGGGACCCGGCCGCCACCAGCCACTGACGCGCGGCCCATGAAGATGCGGGTACGGCGAGCAGTTGGCGGCAGAGTGAGACACTGGAGCACAAGGAGGCAAGATGCAGAGTGAGGTGATAGCATTGCTGCTGGCCGTCGCGGCAGCCGGAGCCGGATTCGCGGCCCAGCCGACAACGACTGCCGGCTCCACGGCGGCAGTCAAGCCCGGGCGCGTCCTCGAGCACATCGACGCGATTTACGACCGGCAGGGCCGGCGGGTGGGGGGCGATATCGACGCGGTCGGCAGTGATTCGCTCTACTGGAAAGACTACAACAGCACGACCTACCTCAAATCATCGTCCAAAGACCAGAACCCGGCTCCGGCGAACCGGACCGCGATGCAGTTCCAGAACGAGCAGACCGTCGTGAGCATGGACCCGGCCGGCGACTACGTGTACGAAGTGTATGGTTACACGATGCGGCGGTTCAGCACGGCCGACGGGTCATACACCGGCTACACGCTCGCCTACTCCGGCAACGGCGCCTGCGCCACCGACGGGCAGTACGTGTACGTCCCCGACGGCAATTCCGTCTACAAATACACTACCGATGGGACGTATGTCAACACGACGAAGCTCGATTTCACCACCAACACCTACGCATTCGGGGTGGCGAACGAGACACTCTGGGCCGGTAATTTCAACGGCGTCACGTACTACGGCTACGCCTGCTCCAGGTTCGATGGCGACTCGCTCAACTACGACGCCACCTGGAACGTGGGCGGCGGCACCGGCGGCGCGGGGATGAACATCGCCTATGACGGCACTTACTACTACTGGGCGATGGGCGGCTACAACTCGAATAGCTTCAAACGGTTCTATTCCGACCGGACGCTGTATACGGACGGGATGGTTTCCACCGACTGCCGCGGCGTGATGTGCATGGTCGTCGGGCTGCCGCGCAAGGACGCCACCTGCGCCGCAATACTCGCGCCGGCGGATTCCGTTGACTCAGGCGAAGCGGTCACGCCGCGGGCGTTGGTCAGGAACGTCGGCACGGTTGTCGAGACACTCGACGTGCGGTTCGCCATCGGTGCGGACTATGCGGACACGGTTTCGCTGGCGCTCTCAGTCGGCGAGGTGGAAGTGGTTGAGTTCGCCAACTGGGATGCACTCGTGCTCGGAGCATTTGCCGTCACTTGCTCCACCATGCTCGCCGGTGACCTCTACGCGGACAACGACGCGATTCATGACTCGGTGCTGGTCGTGCCGTTTACCGGGATTCGCGGGCGGGGCACAGCCGGTGACTTCTTCCTCGACGGCGTCCTCCCGGACCCGACGAGCGGGCGGGCCGCGTTGCGCTATGGGCTGGCGCGCCCGACCGACGTCAGGCTGTCGGTGTACTCGGCTGGCGGAGCGCTGGTGCGGACCCTCGCGCGTGGCGTGGAGGGTGCCGGCCGCCACCAGGTATCGTGGGACGGCAGGAACGACCAGGGCCGCCGGGTAGCGGCCGGCGCGTACCTCGTTCGACTCGAGGTCGGCAGGCACGTCGCCACCCGCAAGCTGGTGGTTCAGAAGTAGGGAACAGCCCGGAACACGAAACTACGCAGGGCGGGCGAGGGCCCGCCCTTGTCATCCAGCGTAGTCGCGCCGGGCTAGATTTGGACCATACGGATGGTGTAGTTCACGGGGCAGGCCTTTTTCAGCATCGCGGAGACCGAGCAGTACTTGTCCTGGGACAACTCGACCGCGCGCTTCACCTTGTCCTCCTCGAGGCCGCGACCGGTCACGACGTACTCCAGGTCTATCCTAACATAGACCTTGGGATGCTCCTCGGAACGTTCCGCCGAGACATTGAGTTCGAACGCGGTCACATCCTGCCGCATCTTCTCAAGCAGCGGGACAACGTCCATCCCGGTGCAGCCGCCAAGCGCGACGAGGAGTAGTTCGAGCGGTTTCGTTGCGGAATCATCACCGTCGAATTCGGAGGAGGTGTCCATCGGGAGAAGATGGTTGGTTCCGGCCTTGCCGATGAACGTCATCCGGCCGGCCCAGCGGACGTGTGCTTCGTGCTTCATAGTGTTTCCTAGAACTTCCGCATAATGTTGAATCCGACGCGGAAACGCGCCCTGGTGATGTCGAGGTCGGCGGCGGTGAAAGAGTATGGGACAAGCTGGGAGTAAGTGTTACCGACGGTGAGCGCGAAATTGTGCCAGCCGATTTCCTTCTCGAAGGCGAGATTCCACGCCAGTTTGCCGCGGGCGACGTCAGCGGAAGCATATAGGACCGGCTCGACCTCGGCGCCCAGCGCCAACCCACCACCAAGGCCGTACTTGGCCCCGAGGCCGGCCGAGACGACGTGCGACCTGGTATTCGTGGTCAGGCGCGGAAAGGCGACCAGGTGGAGATTCCGCCAGGTGTAAGGTACGAGCGGGCCGGCGCTGAGCCAGGTGTTAGCGAGCTTGATGTCATTGAACAGGGTGTACGCCTCGGCCCGAATGTGCAGGAAGCGGACCGGCGCGTACTCAGCCTGGAGCCCGACCGCCTGGACTAGCTGCAGCTCTATGCCCATGACAAACGTCCGGCTGAGTCGGCGGTTCAGCTCGAGCAATACCGTCGGGGTCGCCAGGAAACCGAGCAGGTCATGCCCGCGAGTTGAGTCGATAACCGGCGCGTAGAAGCGATGCGATACCTGTAGCTGCCAGTTCGCATCTTCAAGAGCACGGCCGGTCGGCAGGTTGGCGATGCGCGCGTCGGGGAAGAGCGCGATAACCAACAGCAGGATGCTCATCGGTCCCGTCAGTTGTTCTTCGCGCCCTGGTCTATCCAGTTGCGGATAGTAGCGATTCTTGACGTGTCGAGCGGAGCCCCGCCGAGCGGCATCTGCGGCAACTGGATGCCGGCGACGCGGCGGTAAAGCAGGCTTGAATCGGCGTTCCCCGGTATGACGTTCGGAATCGTGTCGGTACCACCGCCGAGCGCACCGGCGTAGCTGTCCAACGCGTACGAGCCCTCCGGATTACCGGCGGTATGACAGGAAAGACAATACTGGCTGAAGATAGGTTCAATGTCCGAAGCGAAAGAAGGATCGGCCGGGACTTGAGATGACGGCGTGGTGCAGCCGACAAGCACCAAGACGACCGACATCAGCACGGCAAGCTTCATCAGCATTTTAGACCGCGAGAGTCTATCAGCGGATGCGGACATGGTCAGGGGAGCGTGGCTAGTTGTTCTTCGCTCCCTGGGCGATCCAGTTATAGACCAGGGCAATTCTGGCCGAGTTGAGCTTCCCGGAAGGCGGCATCTTGCCGTCTCTGAGTGACTGGTAGAACTTACTGGAGTCGGGTTTGCCCGCCACCACATCGGCCATCACTCCTTCGTAGGTGGTCCAGTTTGCCTTCGAGGCAGCGCCCTGGGCACCGGAGTGGCAGGGCAGGCAGCTCGAGGCGACGATTGACTGGATGTCTTTGGCGAATGAAACCTCGGCGGGCGCCGGCCCGGCCGAGTCGGGAGCCCGCTCGGCTCTGGGCGCTGGAGCCGGTTGACTGCCGCAGCCGACGACGAGCAGGGCGATGAACAACGCTGCGAGTGCTTTCACGGGTAGTTCCTTCCGTTGTGCAGGCGGGCAATTATCATCCACGCGCATCGTCTGTCAAGCATGGGGAGCGAGAGTCGATTTCATGCCAGGTTCAATGATACCATCCTGATGTCGGTCATCTCTTCGATGGCGAAGCGCGGGCCTTCGCGGCCGATTCCGGAATCTTTGGTGCCGCCGTAGGGCATCTGGTCGGCACGGGTCGTCGCCGAGTCGTTGATGAGGACGTTCCCGACTTCGAGCTGCTCGGCGGCACGGAACGCCCGGCTGAGGTCGCGAGTGAAGACTCCGCAGGCCAGGCCATAGTCATACTCCCCGAGCGCCGAGCCCTGGTTGAACAGGGCTATCGCCTCGTTGAAGTCGCCGAAGGTATGGATGGTGACGATGGGGGCGAAGCTCTCCTCGCACACGACCGGCAGTTCCGGTTTGGCCCCGAGCAGCACGGTCGGAAACATTACCGTTCCCTCTGCGGTTCCTCCGCAGAGGACGTCCGCGCCTGCCGCACGGGCTTCATCGACCAGCGCGAGACCGCGGCTGAGAGCGGGCCGGTCGATTATCGGGCCGATGTCGGTTTCGATCAGCGAGGGGTCGCCGCAGACGAGTCTTTCCGTCGCATCCACGAAACGGGCGACGAACTGCTCGGCGACGGCCTTGTGGACGTAAATGCGCTGAGTGTGGATACAGACCTGGCCGGAGAATGAGAAGCCGCCCACGAGGCAGCGGGCGAGCGCCTTGTCGAGGTCGGCGGTTTCGTCGACGATGGCCCCGGAATTGGAGCCGAGTTCAAGGGCGACGCGTTTCAGGCCCGAATCACGCTTGATGGCTTCGCCGACCGGCGGGCTGCCGGTGAACGTGACCATCCGGATGCGCGAGTCGCGGACCAGGGTCGAACCGACCGTGCTGCCTTCGCCAACCAGGATGTTGAGTGCCCTTGCCGGCAGACCGGCTTCGAGCAGGAGAGCCCCAAGCCTGAGCGCGGTGAGCGGAGTCTTGGTGGCAGGTTTGAGGACTACCGCGTTCCCGGCGGCCAGTGCCGGAGCGACTTTGTGAAGAACAAGGTTGAGCGGGAAGTTGAAAGGCGTGATCGCAGCAATAACGCCGAGCGGGACGCGGATAAAGAAGCCGCGCCGCTGCTCGGACCCGCGCGACGCGTCCATCGGTACGGTCTCGCCGTGGATTCGAAGTGCTTCGGCTGCGGCGAATCGGAGCGTTTCGACGCCGCGTCCGACCTCGGCTGCCGCGTACCGGCGCGGCTTGCCTGCCTCGGCGATGATGGACTCGGTGAACTCATCGCCCTGCTGCTCGAGCAGCGTTGCTGCTTTCGACAGAACTGCAGAGCGGGTGTGGGCGGGGAGACGACACATGTCGGCAGCACCGGCCTCAGCGGCAGCGATCGCCGCATCAATGACCGGTTCGGTGGCGGTGGGAACGTCGCAGACCAACGACTCGTCGTACGGGTTCGTGACCGGCAGGGCCTTGTCGGTAGCGACCCACTCGCCGGCAATCAGCAGTTTCGGCCTTTCCATCATCATCTTTGACCTCCAAGCAGTCGCGCCGAATCGGGCATGCCCGCGGCCCGGTAGGCAGCGGCGAGACTGGCGCGCACCGCCGAAAGGCCCGGGTTGAGCCTGAGTACCGCTTTCAGATATTGAATTGCCTTCAAGGAGTCTCCGTTCTGCAGGTAGGCGTAGCCCAGGTTGCAGAGCGTCACCTCGGAATTCGGGTTCAGCCTGAGCGCCTCCCCGTACTCGGCGATCGCCGAATCGAGCCGGCCGCTCCGCGCAAAGAGTACCGCGAGGTCGTTGCGCATTTCCGGCGATTCGGGTCGGAGCCGCACGGCTTCGCCCAGTTCGGTGATCGCGCCCGGCAGGTCCCCCTGGTCCATCAGCGCGTGGGCGAGGCCGACGCGCGGCGCAACCGAGTTCGGGTCGAGTTGCACGACGATGCGGAATTGCTCGGTCGCCTCCGCCCGGCGGCCGGCCGCGAACAGCGCCAGACCGTAGCTGGCATGGCCGACGGCCGACGCGGGCGCCTCCCGCACCATCGCCTCGGACAGCGACAGTTCGTCGCGCCAGACCGGGTTGCGCCGCAGCGTCTGGACCGCGCAGAGCGACGCATACAGAACAACAGTACCGAAGGCGACGCGGGCGGTTAGTCGTTTGTGGCCCGTGGACTGGTACCACGCTGCCGCGAGGATCAGCGCTCCCGGTGCGACCAGGTACAGCATCCTGCCTGCCGGTCCGAGAAAGACGAGGTGCGCGAACGGCAACAGGAACAGCACCATCCAGAGGTAGCCGTACCAGCCAAAGCGCCCGGCCCGGTCCGCTGACTGGGCCGAGAGGCGTGCAAGCCGAATCGCCGTGTAGAGCGGCAACCCCAGGAACAAGAGCCCGAGGACCGTATAGGCTGAGAAACCGGTGAAAGGGTCGGCTGGAACGTAGATGACCTTCTGGTTGAACGGGAAGACCAGGAGCTGCAGTTGCTGGCCAAAGGCGTTGACGATGCGCAGTGGTTCGGTGACGGCCCAGCGAATGACCGAGCCCGGAGTTGTGAATGGAACCCGGGCGATGGCGAGGCGCAGCAGAAGGTAGGCGGCGGCCGACGCTGCGGTGGCGGCGAGCCATGCCCGGACTTGCTGATAGCGGGCACGGTTCACGAGAAGCCACGCCGCGGCAATCACGGCGTAGATGACCGATGCTTCGAGTGCCAGGGTGCTGAGCAGCAGCGAGCCGCCAAAAAGCGCCGGCAGGAAGCGCGCACGGTCACGGCGTCCGCGCAGCAGCGCGTAGCTCCCGGCGATCAGGAAGAAAAGCGCGAGCAGGTAGGTACGGTTTGAAATGAACGCGACGACGCAGTTCATCGCCGGGTGGATTCCCGCCAGAAGTCCGCCCAGCCCGGCCAGCCATACCGACCCGAACATCTCCCAGAGGAGCAGGCACGTGAAGACTACGATCGCCGTGTTGATGACAACGTTAGTCAGATGGTAGCCCGCGGGCTGCAGGCCCCAGAGCTTGCGGTCGACGTACAGGCTGAGATTGGCCAGCGGTCGGTAGTAGGACATGTCGTCCGCGCCGGGTGACGAGTCCGGTCTGGTCCAGAACGACTTCGTGAAGAGCTCGATCGGGTTCGCCTGGTCAAGAAACCGGTCGTTTACGATCAGCAGTCGATCATCCCAGACAAAACCATACCGGACCGTCGGAAGGTAGAGGAGAAGCGCGACCAGCGCCACTGCGCCGAAAACGAGCCATCGGCTGGGAAGACCGGCACTGCGCATCCGGTCCGTTCTTCTCTCGTTATCAGACCGGCGTTTGTCGTGCGCCGCCACGTGCTATTGTAGGACATTCCGGAAGTTCTGCAAGCCGGGACATTCCCCGGCCCGCGGTCGCCGGCCGAGCAACGGACGCGGGAGCTTTCGCTCCCGCGCACCAGTCCATCGGACCTGCGTCTACTCGCCGACCGTGGCCCTGTCCTTCGTACTGCCGATGCCCGCTGGGCCAGCCACCTCACGCCGCTTCCCGGCTTGTTCGTCATTCAGAACCGGTTGCGCGGCCGGTCGCGACTCTGCTCGTCCCGAGGCAGTAGGCCGTCCGTACAGGCAGCCGGTGTCGGGGCAATAGCTGCCGACCTGTCTCGTGATCTCTTCCCGAATCCGCTGCGTGTCGCCGCCTTTGACGATTTCGTCCAGCCGCCGAAAGTCGTCGAGAATCTCCGGATAGCTGCGGGGTTTTGATATGCGGGCGCGGTAGATCCGCCGATTCACGGTCGCGGTCGTGCCTTCCTCTGCGGTCAGCAGTTCCTCGAAGAGCTTCTCGCCCGGCCGCCGGCCGGTGAAGACAATCGGGACGTCGATGCCCGGGCGCAGCCCGGCGTGCCTTATCATCGTCTCGGCCAGGTCCTTGATCCTGACCGGGTTACCCATATCGAGCACGAACACCTCGCCGCCGTGGCCGAGCGCCACCGCCTGCATGACCAGCAGCACCGCCTCGCTGATCAGCATCACGTAGCGCCTCATTTCGGGGTCGGTGACGGTCAGCGGCTCACGCCGCATGATAGCGTCGCGGAAGATGGTCGTGACGCTGCCCCGGCTGTCGAGCACATTGCCGAACCGGACGGCCAGAAAGCGGACCCCGCCCACGCCGTTCATCGCCGTTGCGAGCGTTTCGCCGATGCGCTTGCTCGCACCCATCACGCTGCTCGGATTGACCGCCTTGTCCGTCGATATGTAGACGAAACTCTCCGTGGCATGTTCCACGGCAGCGCGGGCGACCAGGTGGCTGCCCTGAACATTGACGCGGATCGCTTCGGCCGGGTGGAACTCCAGGATCGGGACGTGTTTGTACGCGGCGGCATGAAACACAATATCCGGCCGCGTCAGGTCAAAGGCCCGGGTAACGTCCGCTTCGCGGGTTATGTCGCCGAGAAAAGGAACCACGTGCGCCTTCGGGTAGGCGGTGCGAAGGTCACGCTCGACGTAGAAGAGATTCGAGTCATCGCGTTCCAGCAGCACCAGCATGGCGGGGTTGAAGCGGGCGAGCTGACGGCAGAGTTCGGAGCCGATCGAACCGCCGGCGCCGGTGACCATTATGCGTTTGCCGGCGAAGACGCCTTCCATTTCGCGGGGGTTCACCTTGACCGGCTGCTGGCCGGTCAGCTCATGGACGGTGAGCCGCTCAAGCGCGCCGATATCCGCCCGGTCGTCAATCAGGTCCGCCATTGACGGTATCAGCCGAACTTCGAGTCCCAGCTCGTGAAGCCGCTGGCAGAACTGGCCGATGGCGAATGCGGGGTCTGAGCTCAGGAAGACGAATGCGGCTTCAATACCGTGCTGCGAAACCACATCCTCAACGTTGTCGTAGGTCCCCAGCACCGGCAGGCCCTGGCTCAGGGTATTCCGGTTGTTGGGTTCAGGGTCGACGAAGCCGACGATCTGGTAGTCGAAGTTGGGGGTTCGCTTCAGCGTATCGAGCATGAAATAGCTCTTGTGCGAGCACATAACCAGCATGGCCCGCTTGCCGGTTTTCCGGCGTACGACCTCGACATAGAACCGTTTGCTGCCGCGAATCGCCACTACTCCGCAGACGCTCAACAGCGCCCAAGTCACGGTCGACACCGGGGTCACGCCGGCAAAGGCCCGGAGCCCGGACAATGCGCCGAGCAGGGCCGCGGTCCCGAAGCTGGGCAGCATGATGCGCGGAACGTCGACCAGGGAGAAGGTGGACCACCTCAGCTTGTAGCTGGAGAACAGGAAGCCGAAGGCCAGTTGGCCGGCGGCGGCGGTGGCGGCAAAGGGAAGTACGCCCCGGGCGTAGTAGGATACGCCGGACGGGACATGCTGGATGACGGCAAGGTGGGCCAGAATGCTTGCGAAGAATACGACAACGACGTCGCTTGTCAGGTAGAACAGCGTGCGCTTGCCATAGGTGGGATAGAGCAGCCAACGGAGCCAGGCCGGTTGTCCTGGCTTCCCGGCTTGGGGCGGCCTGATATCTGCCTCCGCCATGTATGAGGGGAATTATACCCGACTGCCATTCCCTGTCAAGCAGCGGCTGTGCGCCCGTCCAAATACCCGCGGCCGGGCAGACGTCATCGCCCGGGTGGCCGTTCCGCCTGCCTTGATTCCGGTTCAGGTTCCCGCTACCATGTCCTGATGGCCAAAGTGCTTGTAACCGGAGGGTGTGGCTACATCGGCAGCCACACGCTCGTCGAGCTTTCAGCCGCCGGCTATGAACCGGTTTCGCTCGATGACAACTCGCGCTCCAGCCCGAGTATCCTGGAAGGCGTCGAGCGCATCAGCGGTGTGCGCGTCCGGAATCACCGGGTCGACCTCCGCAATGCCGCGCTGACCGATGCCTGTTTCGCGGAACACCGGGACGCGGTCGCGGTCATCCACTTCGCGGCCTTCAAAACGGTCCCGGAGTCAGTGGCACAGCCGCTGCTTTACTACAACAACAACATCAACTCCCTGCTCAACGTGCTCGCCAGCTCATCGAAGCACGGCATTCCGCATTTCATCTTCTCATCGTCGTGCTCGGTCTACGGCAACGCGGGCGAGCTCCCGGTGACCGAGGATACGCCATTCGGCGAGGCCGAATGTCCGTACGCGAGAACCAAGCAGATGGGCGAGCAGATCGTCCGGGATTTCGCAAAGGTCAGCCCGACGAGCTACGTATCGCTGCGCTACTTCAATCCCGTCGGCGCGCACGAGTCGAGCGAAATCGGAGAGGTGCCCTACAGCGCCCCGGACAATCTCGTTCCGCGCATCACCCGAACGGCCATCGGCATCCTGCCCGAACTCGTGGTCCACGGCAGCGACTACGCAACGCGCGACGGTACGTGCATCCGCGACTACGTCCACGTCTCCGATATCGCTCGCGCCCACGTCGTGGCGATTGAGTACATGCGGAAGACGGCTGGCGATACCCGCTCCGAGCGAAGGCCAGAGGTTTTCAATCTGGGGTCTGGAATCGGCACCACGGTCCTCGAGGCAATCAGGGCGTTCGAACGGGCGGCGGGTATGAGCCTCCGGTACCGTCTCGGCCCCAGGCGGGCCGGCGATACGGCTGCGGTCTACTCCGACAACCACCGGGCCGAGACCGTACTCGGGTGGCGGCCGGAGCGAGGGATTGACGACATGATGAGGACAGCCTGGCAGTGGGAGCTGGTCATGGCAAAGCGGCGGCGGAAGCCATGACGCGAAAGTCCCCGGTCCGAACGGTCAACTAACGCCGGCGGGATTCCTCCCGCCTTTCGTTTCCGGTTCTTTCCTTACGATTTCCCGGCGCGGATGGCGTCGAGGCGGGATTTGGCCTCGGGCGCGTTCTTGTGGAAGCCGGCCAGAGTCGCGCAGCCGTAGTCGGTGCACAGGGCGCAGTTCCGGAGCTTGCGCGCGGTAGCGCATTTCCTGATCTCGCACATGTCGCAGTAGCCGAGGTGCGGGCCGGACGCAGCACAACCTCCGCAGTTTACCTGTTCGGATTTGAAGTCGTGTCCGAACGATTTGGACCACTCGGCCGCGGTCTTCGCGCGCAGGGCCGCGTCGTTGGTACGGGTCGCAATCTGGGCCGGGCAGGCCTCACAGTCGATTCCGCAATAGGCAATCAATGGTGGCATGGGCCTCCTTTTGCGAATGAGGATAGCCGGCGGGAGGGCAGGGTCAACACGTGAACGAACCGCGCAGGGAGCGCGGACTATCTAAACTAGTGTGAAGAAAAGACTAGAAGAAGACCCACCGGACGACGATTTCCTTTTCGCTTCAGCCAGTACAGCGGAAACGCAGGCCGCAATGCCGCCCGCGGCCTGCCCCGAAGACGCCCTGCTAGACGCGTATTCGCAGGCCGTGACCCGGGTAGTTGAACACGTCAGTCCCGCGGTCGTGAACATCACAGTCAACAAAGGTCGGCCCACGCGTTACAACCCCGAGGGCAGGGGTACCGGCTCCGGGTTCGTCTTTACACCCGACGGCTATATAATGACCAACAGCCACGTGGTCCACGGGGCGACCGAAATCGAGGTGATGCTGGTCGACGGCCGGCGTTTCCAGGCCCGGCCGGTTGGCGATGACCCGGGCACCGACCTCGCCGTCATCCGCGTCACCGCGCCCGACCTCAAGGTCGCCCGCCTGGGTGACTCACGGTCGCTGAAGCCGGGCCAGCTCGTTGTCGCCATCGGTAACCCTTACGGATTCCAGTGTTCGGTGACGGCCGGGGTGGTGAGCGCGCTGGGGCGTTCGCTGCGCTCGATTTCGGGCCGGCTGATCGACGACGTGATTCAGACCGATGCCGCGCTCAATCCCGGCAACTCGGGTGGGCCGCTGGTTACCGCCTGCGGCGAGGTGGTCGGGGTCAATACCGCGATCGTCATGGCGGCACAGGGCATCTGCTTCGCGATACCGTCGAGCACGGCCCGCCAGGTGGCCGGACCGCTGATCCGCACCGGCCATATCCACCGGGCCTACGTCGGTCTCGGCGGGCAGAACATCATGCTGCCACGCCGGCTGGTCCGCTACCACGCCCTTGCCGCGGAGAACGGCGTACTCATCATCCAGGTCGAGCCGGGCAGCCCGGCCGGCAGAGCCGGCGTCCTCGAACGCGACCTCCTGGTCGAGTACGACGGCCAGCCCATTACCGGCATCGACGACCTGCGCCGGATGCTCACCGAGGAACGGATCGGCGCAAAGACGCAACTGACGGTCATCCGCGGGCCGGACAAACTGAGAATCGAGCTGGTTCCGGACGAATCGCCGCAGCCGGCCTAGAGCCGGCTTTTAGTGCCGGACCACGAGAAGAGCCGAGGCGGAATCCACACCCCACGTACAGCGCACGACGTAGACGCCATCCGGGAATGACGAAGTGCGAATGACAAGTGACGAGCCCCGGACCGGCTCAGAATAGACCAGACGGCCGGAGGCGTCATAGACAGTGACCAGCCTGCGGTTGGCAGTCTGCCGTGGGCAGGAGAAGCAGACGCGAACTGCCGCGGCGCAAGGGTTGGGGAACGCCGAAAGGGGGCAGGAAGCCCTGGGTCGGGAGCTATCATTCGGCCCGTGGCCTTCCTCGATGCTGCTCCCGGCGCGGTGCCGGATGCGCAGCGCCGGGTCGCCGAACAGGGTCCAGAGCACGGCCGGACCGTAGATGCTGTCGTCATCGGGATAGCGCGCGATGACGCTGCACCGGGCCGAAAAGACCGCCCGTCCCAGACAGCCCTCGTCCCGCCGGAACAGGTTGTCGAGAAGTTCCTTACACAGCTTCTGGCTGGTCGAAGAGACGCCGCAGGGGCTGTAGGCCACGTTGGCGATTGAGCCGCCGGCGCCGGATTCGAGCAGGTATTCGCTCATTGCATCCCAACTGGGATTGTCAAAGTAGCCGTCGGTTCAGCCGCGGTCGAGCACGACGGGCAAGGCGTTCGTGTTGTTGAGCGAGTCCACGTCTTGATACGACAAAAGCGTCTTAGAGCCGGCCCACGCCGGCGGCTGGTAACCGTGGGCGCAGTGGCAGACGAGCGATGCGCCCTGGTTGAAGCCGGTCACGGTCTTGTGGCGGAGGAACGCGCTTGAGCCCTCGGACTCGACGACCGTGTAGCATGAATCGCCATTCGGTCTGAAGTAGAGTGACTCGAGCTCCTCGGCGTCGGGCGCGCGGTCGTTCGAAGAAACGAGCATCGTCGTGCCGGTCCAGAGCCCGGTATCGGCCGATGTCTCGTAGCGCACAATCTTGGCAACGACCGACTCGGCCGCGGCGACTCGATTCACCGGCAGCCGACCGATGATGATATCGGGAATCGAGTCCGCGCCGGACAGAGTGGCGTACCAGTTGTCGGCACCATGCTCGGTAAGGCCGCTGGCATACGGGTAGCTGAACTTAGGAAAGAGCTTCACCGGCAGGAAGTCATCGTGGGTCGAGTCGCGGCAGGCGTCGCCGACCATGAGGACAAACTCGGGCCGCGGGCTCCAATGGTCGTAAACCTGCTGCAGAAAGGCGCGGATGCGGTCGGCTCGTGCACCGGCCGGGAAAGCCGAGTAGATCAGGCTGACCTCGGCCATCTTCACCTCAAGGCCCAGGCTCTCCCGTAGGGCGCACAGCGGATAGAGCGCATCGGTGAAGTCAGGGTGGGTGACGACGAGATAGTCGGCGCTGTTGGTCATCAACGATTCGGGCGTCGTTATCAAGTAGCCGGCCGCGGCCGGGCCGGCCAAGGCCAGGAATGGAAACAGCCAGCGGCGACTCACGGCACAAGCGTAAGCCCGGCCCGCTCCCCGGTCAATGGCGACGTTCCTTCCCCGAACGGTCACCGGGCCAGGGCGAAACCTTGGGACAATGCGTTTGCTTGACTCCCGCGCCAGCGAGGGCGATAATTCGTCCTCTTGCTCGTCAATCCTGAACGTCCATCATCGATTAATAGAGGAGGCCCCTTGCGTTTGCTGACCGTGCTGCTATTGGCTGCGTGCTCGGCTTTTGCCGGCACTATCACAGTCACAATTGACACTCGCCCGAGCGACGTGGCCCTGATTCAGAAAGACGGGTACATCGTAGCGTCGCTTGCTTCCGACCGGGCCGGGCTTGCGATTCTCCACACTACCCAGCCGGGCAGTCCGCTGCTGCCGGTCTACTCGGGAAACGTGCTGATTCCGGCGGGCGCGGAGCTCGCCGGCGTTACAATCACAAGGGTCGAGCGGACCGAATTGGGTGAGGGAATCACTCTGTACCCGGTCCAGCCGCCGCGGCCGGCAAGCGCGAGTGTCCAGGTGCCCTTCGTGGCGCCGGTCGCCTCGGTGTACGCAAGCCGGGTACCTTACCCGGCGTCGCCGCTGACCCAGGTCCCGGCCGGCTCCAAGGCGGGATTCAGGATTGCCGGGTTCACGCTGTGCCCGTTCGAGTATCTTGCCGCTTCCGGCAAACTCACGCTCCTTTCCCACGTCGAGCTTACGGTGAGCTATCGCGAAGGCGCAGTGGCTGCGCCGGCGCTGACCGCAAACCAGCTCCAACAGGCCGAGCGAGCGGTCGAGGCGATCGTGGTCAACTCCAAAGACGCACCCGCGATGGCGCCGCGGACAACCGCGAAGCTCGGAACCGAAATTGATGCGGTCATCGTCACCTCGACCGCGATGAAGCCCGCGTTTGAGACACTGCGCTCG
>Ga0209610_1000186_pt1 | contig 32311 bp, 15 predicted proteins | sample LakKivw275mmetaG_FD_184137 | JGI IMG/M metagenome (GOLD analysis project Ga0209610, IMG submission 184137) | Anoxic lake water microbial communities from Lake Kivu, Rwanda to study Microbial Dark Matter (Phase II) - Lake Kivu water 275m metaG... | ecosystem: Environmental > Aquatic > Freshwater...
GAGCAATGATTTGCAGGATAGCTTTTCAAATCTACGTAAATAGTTAATAAGATTCCTGCCTGCGCAGGAATGACAAACGTGGGATAAGGAATATATTCAGAACTCTGGCGCAGCTTTCACTTTTCCACTTTTTCACTGTTCCACTTTTCCACTGTTCCACCTTCCCGTCACTTGCAGTAAAACTGCTATTATAAACAAGCAGCCGGGACAAAAACACCGGCTGCTTTTTTATGCATAAGGAGATGCGGGGTCGCTATTTCATCAGGACCATTTTGGAGGTCTTGCTGTAGTTTGCAGTCTGCATTTTCAGGAAGTAGATGCCGCTGGTGACGCTGCGGTCGTTATCATCTTTACCGGTCCACCTGAGGGTGTGATTGCCGGCTTTCAGATTCGTATCAACCAGGGTTTTGACCTTTTGTCCCAGGACATTATAGATATCAATAGTAACCTTGCCATCCTGCTTGAGACTGAAGGAGATATTGGTTTCCGGATTGAAGGGATTGGGATAGATACCTCTCAGAGCTGTTGCCAGGACTGCAACGTTATCATCAGTTGAAGTGGTCACAACCACTGCCGTCACATAGATGGAGGCCAGCGGATTGTCAGGATCGTCAGACATGATCATAATATCCGTGCTGTAAGTTCCTTCCATGGGAGGGAAGAGCTTGACCTGGAAGTTCATGGTTCCACCCGCCGGAATGGCATAGGACACTGAAGTATGATAGTTTTCCGTGCCTGCCAGCGCTACCTGGAAGATGCCATTGCCGCTGACCGTGCCGATCATGGTGGCAGTGCCATCGTTAGTGACCGTAAAGGGCATTGGGACGAAATCTGCAGCTATATTGGTTCCAAAATCAAGCTCAGTGGTGCTGACATTGAGCACAGGAGCGCCGATAATTCCACCCGTGGCAGGGAAGACAATGTCATCGACCCAGGCACAGTCGGAACCGGCATTAACTACGTTATCCTTGGAATATTCCCATCTGAAAATGGCGGGACCGGGAACCACAGGATAGCTTTCCTGGCTCCAGTCTATTATGCCGGACCATTGATTGACCATCACGTTATTTACGTAGAACTTCAGATAATCATAGTTCTGCTCGGAGGAGACCTTTTTCCAGAACGTGACATTTCCTGCCACAGGAACGTCAAGAATGACCTCCATCGTGGTGCTCTGGCTATGGGTGATGGCGGCGGAACGCGCGCTGGCGCCGGGACTGTGATAATTGGCATAATCCAGGATCCAGTTGCCGCCGTTGAAGGTCCAGGGGAAAGAGGCAAAACTGCCGCTGTCAAAGGTTTCCATCACCAATCCGACATAATTGTCAAAGGTATATGTCATGGTGTATTGTCCGGCTACGCCGATCAGCATGAAGTGCACCAGCGTTCCGGCCGGCACCTGATAACTGAAGGTGAGCTCATAAACCACATTGACGGTCTCACCCGCCGGGATGGCAGGAAACGTGCTCGCCACAGGCACCAGAATATGATTAACCGGGTCGGTGACCAGCATCGAAAAGAGCAGACTGGTGGCATCGGCATGGCCGGTATTCTGGACGGGAATGGTCAGAATGACCGTTTCACCGGAATCGATCCTGCCGTTGTTGTTGCCAGCAGTGTCGTTGATGTTGATGGTTCCGACTGCGAAAGCAGGAGCATTGAGCACAAGATTGAGGTTATACTCCCAGGCCAGTGAATCACTCTGCATAATATCAACATGCAGAACAGCTATGTGCTGGTCGGGAACGTTGTTGGCAACCTGAAGAGTGAATCCGGTCGTGCTGGTGGAGGTTGAGGAAGCATCAACGGTGCCGAAGTCAATCGTATTGTTCAGAACTGTAATATACTGGTCAGTGGTCGAGACATTAGCCACGATGTTCTGTCCTGCCACAGTTCCCAGGTTGTTGAGAGTCAGATTGAGAGAGACTATTTCACCATAATCCGCCTGATTGTTGTTGCCGTCAGTGACAAAGAAGTCATCGATCATGATGTAGGCGCCGGTGCTGGGCAGAACCTGCACAGTGCCAATATGGGTGATCTTGTTGAAGGCGGTGATGGTCACGGTCAGATCCACGGGCTGGGTTGGAATCGTGGTCAGCGTGATGTTGGCTGTGCCCGTTGCATCAGCAATGCCGAATCCGTAAACCAGGCCGTTCTCAGAAAGAGTTACCCAAGCGCCGGGAACAGTCTGCACCGTGAAAGTGGACATGCCCAAAAACAGAACATTCATATACTGAGCCGTGAGGGGCTGGGGATCGGTTGTGCGCACCATAAGTGACGCATCGCCAAAGATGTGCCAGGTCTTGTACATGTCGGCGCCGCCGGTGCCATAGACCTCGATCATTTCTGAACAGCCGTTGTAAAACAGACCGCCGATGGTGTACATATCTTCGGCAATCAGCAGATCAGTGATCTCGTCCTGAGCGCGCATGGGCGGGGCCCAGCTCTGGTTGATGGAGGAACCGTAAAAGACCAGAGCGCCGGTGGGAGCGCCGGTTGTGTTATTGGTGGCGCGCAGCCAGGCTTCGGCAAAACAGGTCAGATTGGTAAAGTTTCCGTTCACGCAAGCCACTGATACAATGAAGGGCAGTTTGTTGTCATTGGTCAATGCGTTAACATGGGTATTGCTGTAGCCGGTCGTGCTCCAAGAAGTATCTGAGCCGTGACCGCAGTAGTTCATAAATCCGCGTCCGGAATTCACACTGGTGGTGATTTGCGCGGCTGTGGCGCTGGGTTCATAGAACTGGTCAACAGTGGTGTAACCGTAATTCAACAGATCAGTTCTGATCAGATTCAGATGCTGAATATCCGATTCGCCATTATCGCCAATTCCGGCACCCTGACTGGAGCCAATGCCAGTTGCCGTAGCAATCCAGGCGTTGCCTCCCTGCATGTCTCTTTCATAATGTATGGTGCGTGTGATCTGGGTCTGCAGTTCAGGCAGGGTTTGAGCTGAAAAGCGTCCGACAAAGATATCGGGATAATTATCGCTGCCAGCTAATAGCGCAAAAGACGGATCGGAAGCTCCGCCGCCTGAGGTCAAAGAAGGAACCTGGGCATGGTCACCGATGATCTGCACAAAAGCCAGATCGGTATTTAGATTATATTGGTTCTGAATGTATGTTTTGATCTGTGTGGCAGTAGGCCCAGCCACAGTCACGTCCACAACGTCTACTGTGAAGCCCTTCTGGCGTTTCCAGTCAATGTAGGGCTGCAGGGTGGCGTCAAACATCGAATTCTTGATGATGATCATTCTGCCAAACTCGTCCAGGACGGGATACTTGGCCTGACTGTAGTTGATGAACATGCTTTTGTAAATGTTTTCGAACCAGGAGCTGGCAGAGCTTTTGGCAGCGGTCAGGGTGTTGACGTTGTCGGTCCCTATGTTTGTGACAGCCAGTTTGATCCTGGTATAGATACGCAGGGTCTGATTCTGCGGATAATAGACAAAGGGCTGGAAATAGACCGTGATGCCGCGATAGTCCCTGATGATAAAGGGTTCGGACAGTTTGGCCAGTTCCTGCGGATAAGCACCGTCACTCTGATAGAAGGGATCGAAGGCCCAGGGCACGTCATCCGGATTAATATCTCGGGTCAGATTCCCCTTGGAGGGTACGACCGGCATCTGAATCTCAACATAATCCGATTCCAGAACCTTTAGACTCATTTTAGCCGTGCCGGGGATGATCAAACTGCGCGTCACATAAGGCAGTTCAGGCATTCCGGCCTGCAGAGTGATACCCTCTTTCTTGAGATTCAGCGACCAGTAGGCCTCACCATTGATGCTGACCGTTTCGCGGTTGAAATGGCCCAAAGTCATCTCCAGAACAGTCTGATCTGCTCCGGTAGAAATTACGTTAACCTCATTCTGGTTAGCGTTGACTACGTATTGCTCGCCAAAGAGCAGCAAAGACAGCGTCATCAGTAACGCCAGAAGCAAGAGTTTTTTCATTTGATTCCTCCTGAAAAATCCGCAAGTTCAGTTAGGATTTTCATCCTGCTGAACTTGTCAATTTATTTCATTAACATCATTTTACGGGTTTGGGAATGGCCTTCTGACTGCATCCTGTAGAGATACACGCCGCTGGAGACGGGTTTGCCGCTGTTGTCTGTGCCGTTCCAGACGATGCTGTGCAGTCCGGCTTTCTTGTTTTCGTCAACCAGTGTTTTGACCAGTTGTCCCTTGTTGTTATAGACGTTGATGGTGATCTGTCCCGCTTCCTTCATGCCAAAACGGATGGTCGTGGAAGGATTGAAGGGATTGGGATAATTGCCCACCAGGCCTGTCACTGCAGGGATGATATTGTCATCATTGGCAGTGGTGGCAATGTGCAGAGTGATCTGCTGAGTGGGATGAGCGGCATCATTGGATGTGATGACAATGTATTCGTCAATGACAGCCGGTGCCGTCAGAGTTACGCTGATCGTAAAGATCCCTGTGGCAAAGGCTGGAATGCTGTAGTTGTAAGTATCGCTGACCGGGGTCCCGTTGAAGGACAGATTCACCAGAGAGGGAACGCTGATGGTGCCTGTCAAAGCAGCCGAGCCAAGATTGCGCACCAGCAGGTCCTGTGAAGTCAGAACGTTCAACGGCACATCTGAGAAGTTCATGGTTGTAACGGGCAGATACATGATGGGCAGCACTGAATTTCCGGACGCAGGGAATACGATATCATCAATCCAGGCGCAGTCATATCCGCTGACCGTGGCATAGTCCTTGGAATAGGCCCACTTGAAGGTGCGCTGACCGGCGCTGACCGGATAGGTCATCTGCATCCAGGGCTGATTGCCTGACCAGCTTCCCATTTCCGTATTGTCGATGTAGAACCTGAGGAAGTCATATCCGCTTTCGGAAGAAACTCTTCTGTAGAAGGTGATTTCTCCCGCCAGGCCCACATCCATGGTGATGCTGAGTTCGGTCAGGCCGTTGTTGCCGATGGCACCTGATTTGGCTGAGTAGGTGCCGCTGTTCACATTGTTGACCCCGCTGTCAATGGTCCAGGGAATGGTGCTGACGTTGATCCAGGGATAGTTTGTGAAACCTGCGGATTCAAATCCTTCCATCGTAGCTCCCACGGGCAGAGCGATCATGCTGTTGACCAGTTGCGCGCCTGCTGTCAGAGCCATCCCAATGGGGATTACTGAACCAGTGGTGGCAGTTTGTGATATAGTGACATCCAGAACCAGGGGAATCACCACTCCCATATTTATTCCGGGCAGGGTGAAGGTGTTGGCGGAAAGAGTCGCCAGGCTGCTGTCATAGATGAAATCCAGTTGCCCGGAAGGAGCATTCATATGGCCTGTATTGGTGACATTGAAAGTGACTGTGATGGTTTCGCCCTGTTCAAAAGCGCCGTTGTTGTTCGGATCAAAGAAACCGGGGGTGCTGAAAGCCAGATTGGGAGCATTCACAGTGATGCTGCGGTTGGCTGTCCATTGGTCTGCTCCGGCGGTAAAGGCAAAGCTGAATTCGACCACTTCCTGATCCGGTATGGAACTCAGGATGGCGACCTGGAAAGTGTTGCTGATCGTGATGGGCGTATTCACAGCGATGCTGGCGATGTTGGCAGTGCCGTTGATGATGCTGACATGCGGATTGGTAGTTGTCATAGTGGCTGTCACGTTTTGAGCAGGCAGGGTTCCAACGTTGTTGATCACCAGATCCAGATAAATGGTTTCGCCGGATTCGGGAATGGAGTTGTTGCCGTCCACGACTGCCATGTTGTTGACCAACAGGTATGGTCCGGCGCCTGCCGTTACTTCAACAGTCGCGATGGTGGGCTGGCGCAGGGAGCGGGTCATAACAATGGTTGCGGGCCCGGGTGTGGTGAATGGTGTAAAGTTCAGGGTCAGGTTGCCGGAAGCATCTGCCAGTCCGGTTCCGTGCAGCACGTTGTCCTTGGAGATCGCCACATAGGTATAGGGATCGACCATCAACTGCATGGTGCCGACTCCTACCTGAACGGTGGGAGCATACTGAGCATTGATGGGCAAGGGAAGTCCCATATAGGGGATGAGGCTGGGGTCACCCATCACGGAATAGATCTCCCAGTAATAGTTTATCCTGCTGCTGTTCTGCTGCACGACTGCCATGTTGCCCATGAAGATCATGGAGCCCATGGTGCTTGCCCAGTCCACAAAAGCTTCATCATGAGTGTGGAACAGTGCATCATAAGCGCCAATGCGGTTGGCCTGATAAGGTGAACCTGTTCCCACCACGGGCGGCTTGTAACCAACTGCCCAGTAGTAATCCTCGTCCCAGTAAGTGCTGTTGGTGCCGCCGACATAAGCCACCGCGCCCTTGTTGGCAGCGCGGGTAAAGGCTTCTCCAAAACATTCGGATGTGTTGAAAGCGTTGGTCAGACAGCAGTTGCCGACAGCCACGAAATACTTGTTGGTATTGGTCATGGCATTGATATTGGCAATGGTGACTGTGGGGTCAGACCAGCTTGTTTCACTGCCGTGAGCAGTATAATTGATGTATCCGAGTCCGGCGCTCATGTCTGCCAAAATCAGCGCGTCAGAACTGGCGGAAGCAGGATAAAGATACATGTGGTTTCTGATGTTGTAAGGTCCATAGGGAACCCAATTGGGAGCCGTGGACTCACCAAAATAGTTATTCTTGCCGTAGTTGATCTGTCCGTTACCGTGAGTCGGAGCATAGGTGGGGTCTGCGCCGGCGATCAGGACTGTGTGAGAAAGGTAGGAGGGATCAGGCATGCTGTACATTTCATACTGCAGGGTCTTGGTCACGTAGTTCTGCACATGGGTGGTGCTGGTGGCGGAAAATCTGCCGTAATACATCTCGGGAACATAATCTGTGCCTTGTAATCTCACATAAGTTAGGTCAGTGACATGTCCTCCGCTGGTGCTTCCGTTCCAGGCAGGAACCTGGGGCGTGTCACCCACGATGAGCAGATAGGAGGGGGCGGGATTGTTCACTGTGGCGTTATTCCAGATGTTTTGCAGATAGGCTTTGATCGCTGTGGTAGTGGTTCCGATGGTTTCCGTAGTTGCCACTGTGACATCGTAGCCCTGCTGTCTCTTCCAGTCAATGAAGGGCTGCAGGGTGGCAACATAGCTGTTGGGAGTCACAATGATCATACCCAAAGGATAGCGGTCCAGAGAAGCGCGGGGAGGTGTGTAGTTAAACACGCTCTGCGCCAGATTGCTTTCAAACACTGATGAATAATATCTTTCATAGAGTTCGTCTGTGGCTGCCCAGTCAGCACCTGGATAACTTACTTCCACAGTGGCGGATGTGATGATTTCCAGTTGTGCGGAAGCAGGATTGTACTGCACGGGAACGAAGTCCAGAGCCACCAGACGCGCGCCGCGCATCATGCCGATCTCTTCGATCCTGACGGTGGGCTCATCGGTCCATTTGGTTCCGGTGTAAAATGTGTTGTCAACCACAAACGGCACCAGGGCGGGATCTTCACACTTGGCAACGGATTCCTGACGCGGCAGCACGGGATTGGTAATGCCCATGGCGGCAAGGGAAACTGTGGTTGTGCTTTTATTGGTAACGCGAGCCATGACGGTCGCTTCCAGCGGAACGCGGATTATCTTGCGCAGCAGAGGCAGCTTGGGCAGGCCGGTAGTATTGGTGTGGGCATAGCCCTCGATCGCCAGTTCGGTGTAGTTGCCCTGATTGGTCAAGGCATCAAGATAACCGATGGTTCCGATAGTGTACTCAACCGTGAGGCCGGACTGGTTATTATTGAGCAGGGTTGCGTTGTTCTGACCTGCAGAAACGGCGATCGTGCCGCTGGCCGCAAAGGTCATGCTAACGGCTGACAGCAATGCAATCAGCCACATTAGGCTTTTCATAAACATCTCCTTATGTATCTCGTAGCGAGTTAATTTCCTTATACAATAATATTATATGCAAAAACAGTACCGAAAGCAGGAAAATCTCTTTAACAGTAGATATTCCATCCCTCCAACCTCATGTTCAGATTCAGATTGTTATTATGCTCTGAGACTTCGGATTTGTCAATGATTTCTTTTCAGTGGAATTTATCCATCCTGCTTCGCCCTTGCTTGCTCACTGATTATTCACCTGTGTTTAACCGGAGTATAAACGCCTCCATGCCCTTATACTCCGGTTATCTATCAGTAACTTCTTGTTAATTATATATGTTGCGTGTATGTAAACAAAGAGTTGCCAAGAGAAAATAAGCATGACTTGTCTGATCTGATTTTTTATTTTGTTTGTTCATGCTTGGAACAGAGAGATGGGAATCTATTTTACCCTGCCTGATTTTTTTGCTTGACAGCAAATAGTCTGCTAATAGTTTCAGAATTTGGTATAAAATTGTACTTGTCGGCATAGCCTGAAAAGTCATATTTTATTATTTTTTCATTTAGGTGAGTTGATACCTTGCCGGAAACGGTTTTTACCTTTTTTACCCCTCTGTTTTTTCTGTGCTGAATAGTGAAGTATTTAGATTAGTCTCATGAGAAACTATAAAAAAAAGGAGAAATTATGAAACCAGTCAAGCATTGTGGAATCCGCTCCCTTTGCCTCTTTTTTGTTTTTTGCGCTTTGGCTGCAACGCTGTCTGCCGCCTGGCTGATCAATCAACCCACCACCAGAATCCAACCCGACGGAAGCACTCTGGAGTGCTTTGTCAGCGGTGACGAATTCTTCCAAAGACTGCACGACAAAGACAATTACACCCTCATCCAGAATCCCAAGACAGGTTATTACACCTACGCCGAACAGGATGGGGAAGACATCAAAGCCGGTGCTTTCAGAGCAGGCCTTGATGAAGCGCAGCGACAAAACCTTTCGCCCGGTATCACAATCTCAGAACGGCTCTACAAGGAAAAGCGCAGTTCCATGTTCCAGGTTCCGGTCAGAGCCGGAGGCACGCCCAATAATGGCTCTGTCAACAATCTCATCGTCTTTATCAGGTTTGCTGACCAGGATGAGTTTGGACAACAAATTTCTGTTTATGATGGTTGGCTGAACACAGGAGTTCCATCTCTGAAACATTATTTCCAGGAAAACTCCTATGGCCTGTTGAACATTGATTCCCACTTTTTTCCTCCTGCCGTTAACGGCTATGTGGTCAGTTATCAGGATTCTCTGGTCAGGGAGCGTTATGTGCCTTATGATGAAGAGACCGCTCCTCTCGGCTGGCATAATGAGGAAGAACGCAGGATACTGGAACACAATCTCCTGCGTGCTGCTATCATGCACATAGAACCCTTGGTTCCGGTCGACCTGAACATTGATGCAGACAATAACGGATGGGTGGACAACATTGTTTTTATTGTGGCCGGCGATCATCAGGGCGGTCTGCTTTGGCCTCACTGGTGGGCACTTTATACTTACGAGGTGACCATACATGGCAAACGCGTCGGCGGTTATAATCTGCAGTTGAAGGATTTTCTGTCTTGGAGCAACGTGAGCGTTTTTGCTCATGAAATGGGTCATTCCATCGGCGCGCCTGATCTATATCGTGCCGTTACACAGGATATCGCTCCTGTTAATGTTTAGGATGTTATGGCTGCCAATATGACCCCCCCGCAGCACATGAGCGCTTATGTGAAATACAAATATGGCCAGTGGTTTGCAAGCATTCCCGTCATCACTGCTGATCAGGTCTATACACTCAATCCGCTCACATCCAACACCGGTCAGGTCTACAGAATCAATTCACCCTATACCACTGACGAATTCTTCCTTGTGGAATACAGAAAAAAGACCGGAATCTATGAAAACAGTCTGCCCGGTTCGGGATTGGTGGTCTGGAGAGTGAACACCACCTGCGGGAATGGCAATGCCGACGGGCCACCTGATGAATTGTATGTGTACAGACCTGATGGAACTCCAACCATCAATGGCACGCCCTCTTTGGCATACTTTTCTTCCGATGCCGGCAGAACCTCCATCAATGATGCCTCCAACCCCAGTTCCTTCTTGTCAGACGGCACAGCCGGAGGTCTATCAATCTATAATATAGGTGCTCCGGGAGAAACCATCTCCTTTACCAAGGGCTCGGTCTCGTTCATTGATTTCAATGTGACCAATCCTTACCAACAGGGCTTTAATACCGTCACCTGCCCTCCTGCCGACTGGTGGACAAGAATTCAAACAGGAGAGATCGGATTTGACCATGTAACATCTTCCACCACGCCCGCTGTAACTCCTTATGAAGGCACCAGAATGCTCAGGTATGCCTGCAGAAATGCTGCAGCAGGTTCCAAAGCCCTTATCTCCACAAAGGCTTTTAAGGTTAGCGATATCACCAATTATGACTATAAAGTGGCCTTCAGGATGTATCGGGACACAGGCTATCCCTCCAATTATGACAAAATTGAGGTATACTTGAACTCAATGGCAGTTCTGAACGGCAACCAGCCACAACTCGCAACAATACATCGCTCCACTGCCCTTAACCCTACAGTGCCGACTGCCGGCTGGTATGAATACAGCTACACGTTTTATCCGGAGCAGACAGGATATTATTTCATTATTATCAAGGCCTATTCTGCCAACGGCAACCACATCCTTTTAGATGCTTTTTCACTGCAGAGAGTCAGTGTCTCCACCACCACCTGCAGATGGCAGGGCACTTATTCAGATGACTGGCATGATCCCAACAACTGGCGAAATGGCATCATACCTGACACAGGCAAGGATGCCATCATTCCTTATGATGCTGTAAGCCTGCCCTCGGTTGGAAATTACAATGCTTACTGCCGGGATCTGTATGTGCAGGATAACGCAGTTCTGATGGTCGCCGGCAGATCAATGTTTGTTTACAGGAACGCCTTTATCAGCGGAAGCCTATTCCTGCTCAACAATGCTTCCCTGGTGGAAGTGTCACAAAATCTTTATTTCAGCGGCAACTCTTCTGCGGTGTGTTATTCTGCCGGTGCCACCGTGGAAGTTTATCGTGACTGCATAATCACTAATCCAGAGCAGTTTTCGATGTCGGGAGGTGTTTTAAAACTATCGGGCAGCTTGTCATACGGCCTGAGCAATACTTCACCCCTGGCCATAATCGATAGACTGCACATCAATAAAACCGGCGGAGCGACAATCCTCTATTCTTCTTTTCCTTCTTCTGTCCTGCGCATCAATACTGAGTTCAACATCCCTTCATACAGCAGTTTCACGGTTGAGGACGAAGCCGGAACGATCGAGTGCAGGACACCCTTCGCACCTGTCGGAAACATTTTCATGAGCATGGGGAACCTCTCTCTTTTCCAGAACCAGAATCTGAGTCTGCCGCCAGCCAGTTATCTGAACAGCCTGACCCTGCTTAACAATTGCCAAATCACTCTGCAGGCAGATCTAAAGCTCCTGGGAAATCTGAATTGCGATACCGGTTCTCTAATTGCAATGAACCGCACCATTAACATTGCCGGCAACTGGAATACAAGCTCCATTGCCGGTTTCATCGGACCCGGTTCCACGGTCATCTTTGACGGCTCTGCAGATCAGGTTTGCAGCAACTCTGATTTTAACATTTTGATCCTGAACAAACCTGGCGGTAGTCTCGTCATTCCCAACAGTAAAATAATATATATCAACAGCTATGACTATCAGGCGGGAAGCATTGTTGTGAACGGCGGGCAACTGCATGTATACGACCTGGCCGATATCAGCATTGTGGGAAACTATGTCCTGAATTCCGGTCAGATCAATCTGACTCAGGATTCCGCCAATTCTGTCAATCTGAATGCCAATCTGGAAATCAACAGTGGTCTGATGACAGTTTCGGGAGGCAACAGCAGCAGCTTATGGGCAAGTAACAACAGCATCTCTTTTGTAATGTCCGGCGGGGTTCTTGACTTTAAAAATCAGGGCATCATAATCATGCTGTCTGGCTGGTCTTTTAACGATTACATCACAGGCGGCGTGATCCGCACCGCAGGCGACTTCATCTGTCAGAGAAGCGATTTCCAGCCCTCCGGCGGAACCTTAGAATTGTATGGAGCCAGTGACACCAGTCTGTATTTTATGAACGCCAACAGCTATCTGATGAACCTCAATATCAATAAGATGGCCACCCGGACCGAAGACTCCCGCTCTGCTGAAAATCTTCCCCTCAGGGCAAACACCGTCAGCCTGGCCAGCAATATCTACGTTTTCGGAGACATCAGCATCACTTCCGGCAGCTTGAATCTGAATTGCTACGGCCTCACCACGGAAAGCGATATGAACATTGCCGGATGCCTGATCATGACCAATGACGATGACATCTTAACTGTCTATGGCAGCTTGTATTGGAATCAGGGTGCCTTCGCCAACGTTACTAATGGCAGCATCTATCTCTATGCCAATATCCACATTGCCGCCGATGCCACTCTTCTGTTCAGTGGTGAAAATCACGTCACTTTCATGGGAATTGATCAAACCGGCATCCATAACAATTCATCCAACTGCACCTTCTCTTATGTTGAAGTGCTGAAGGATAGCGGCAGCGTCAGCACTTTCAATTCGCTAAACATCACGATACAGAATAACCTGAATCTGTACAGCCCCAGCATATTGTATGTTGCTTCCAGTCTCACTGTCAACTCTCTGGTTAGTATCCGCTCCGGCGCATCTTTTTATCTAACCAACAACCTGACCGCCGGCTCAGTCAGCATCTTAGGTTATTATGAATCAAACTTTGGCGTTCTGACCTGTAACGATAACTTCTCTTTATCCGGCCAGATGGTCTTGAATAATTCTTCCTGTCTTCTGGATAAACCGTTCGGCGCTGAGGGTGTCCTGTTTCCCATTGATGGCGCCTTGACTCTGAACTATGGCATACTGGTGGTCACGAATCATGGCATCCAGGTCGGGCCTGCTGCAAGTTTCAGTTTCAATGACGGCGGCATCATCAGGGTTGGCTGGAACTTTGTTGCCACTCATCCCAACAGCTTCCAGCCGTCGGCAGGAACCATTGAACTGCAGGGCGCCAGGAATGCTCTCATCCAATGCAACAACGGCAACTACTTCCACTATCTCGTGATCAGCAAAATCGCGGGCTATACAGTGACCACTGATGCTGATATAAACATTTACAAGGATCTGTTCGTCGTCAGCGGAACCTTCAGACCCGCTGCAGGCACCACCACAATGATCTATCAGAACCTGAATGTCTATGCAGAAGGCTTTTTGAATGCTGCCGGCGCAGAGCTGAAATTTGTTGGTTATGACCTCACTGTCATCACAGCCGTTCCTCCCATCACTGTTTCCAACCTGACCTTTTTCAAACAACCCGGCTGCACTGCAGTATTGGGATCTGACCTGACCTTGAGCGGAACTGCACAAGTTCTGATTAGCAGAGGAACTTTCCAGATCAGTGACAACACTATGCAGATGAGCGGCAGCATTACTGCGGCTCGGGCAAAATTGGCGTTGTCGGAAGACTCGATCCTGGATTTGGGGAATGGCAGTTCCATCACAGTGAGCGGATTACTTGGTATCAATGGTACGCTTGATGCCATGGGCAGCGCCGCCAATCCTGCCAAAATCACCAGTTCTACCGGCTACTACGCCTTGAATCTGGAAGCAAGTTCTATCATTAAAGCCAATTACTGCATCTTTGAAAAGCTGAATTCCTCCGGTATTCACTTCTATCCCGGCTCCGCTCTCAATCCTGATTACCCGATGTCCAACTGCACCTTCCAATATGGTCAGAACAGGGGAGCCCTGATCTGGTATGATAACGATGCAACCACTGATTACATAATCCCCAATGCCAGTTTTCCCGTAGCTTTGGGCTTCAACTATAAAAACGTGAAAAAGACCACTTCAGTCGGCTCACTCACTTTTCTGAACGCCACCGGTCCCCATGCCGGCCCCGATTATGAAATCGATGATTATGGCACAGTTCATTGGATCATAAATGCCATTCCAGATCCGCCTCTGAATCTTAACATCACCACCGATGGCACCTTTGTGACACTTGACTGGAGCGCTGTGACCGGTGTTACCGGATACAAGATCTACAGGGCGTTTTCACCTGATGAAATGGGCAGCGCGATCCTGGCCGGAACCACCAATCTGACTTCCTGGTCGGATAACGATTCCTCTGACTTTGACAACGCTTTCTACTTCGTCAGATCCTATGTTGAGTAAAGCGGAGTATTATCTGTAAAGCACAAATTCATTAGCATAACCTGCGGCTGTTGTCACATAACCGGCAGCAGCCGTTTTCTTTTACAGCGCAAATCTGTCCCCTGCTTGCCGCTTAGCTTTTTGCCGGTTGCAGCATTGAGCGAAATTCTGTATGAACCGGAAAACGTTCAGAAGCACTCTGTCGAAAGCGATTTATCGAAGCGAGTAATCAGCAAGTGAGATCTTTACTTTATGATGCGGGAAATGAAATTGCGGGTTTCCGGAATGTCATTAAACAGATACACATAGTTCTTATCCGGTTCGATGGCGGTGCCGTTGATCCTTTTGTCCACCTTGGTTTCGCCCCAGTTGTAGGCCGCCAGGGCGAGTGACCAGTTTTGGTTGTATCTGGTCAGCAGGTAATTCAGGTAGCGGGCGGAGATTTTGAGGTTATACAGGAGGAAAAACAGCCAGCCTCTCCTATGTGTTTCATTTACATAAAAGGCGGTATCTTCCTTGACCTGCCCGAGCCCCAGCGCCTGCTGTCTGGAGACGGCAAAACTGCGGAAGGAGCTTTCCGCTCCGATCAGGCGGTAGAATTTGACGGGGTCAAGTTTGTAGTAAATGCCGACTCCCAGCGTCATTAGACGCACTGAAACGGGATTGTAGAAGAACACGATCACAACCAGAAACAGCAGGATTAGCTGATAAAAGCGCCGCTTTACTTTTTGCTTTTTTGCCATACTCTGCGGTAGTTGCGCTTGTAGCGGTCGTTATCCGGGCTCAGTTGCATGGCTTTGGCAAAGTCTGCCATCACCTCATTCAGGGGATATTTCAACTTCAGTTTCAGAGCTCCGATGTTGTTATGCAGCGCGGCATCGTCAGGGGTCAGACCTGCGGCCGTCAACAGCAACTGCAGGGCTTTTTGATGTTCTTTCTGTTCTTCCAGAATCGAGGCCTGAAACTGCAGGTCCAGCGAGGAAGCGAATTTATCCCTGCCGGCAGTGTCTTGGGACAAGGCATGCAGGGTCTGGAGCAGACTGTTCTGGGGATTAACGTCCAGCAGGTGCTCATAGACTTTTTCCGCCTCAGAAAAGCGTTTTGCCAGCATCAGGCATTGAGCGAAGGTGATCCCTGCAAACAACTGGTCCGGAAGCTGGGTGTGAATGGGCTCCAGCAGTTCGATCGCTTCTTTGTAAGCGCGCAGGTTCATCTTCGCCAGAGCCAGGTTGAACCGGTTCTCCGGCGTGTCTGACCAGCGGCAGAGCATTTCAAACAAAGCCAGCGCCCTCTTTCTTTTACCATACAGTAAATGCTTCTGGGCGGCGGTTCTGAGCATCGGTATCAATAATTTCTTAATAACATTCATAAGCTACTTGGTTCAGTTCCTTTCGGGGCGCTGATACTGTCAAGCGGAACAAATGAGAATGGGGTTGACTGCTTTAGCAGCTTTGCAATTGTGTGCCCATGTCAAAATCAAAAGAGAAAAGATCCTGGCTGGACAGCGTTCCGCTCAGTCCCAAACAGTCGCTGGGCGAGGAAATTGCCAACAGCATAACGCATGGCACGGGCGTCGGCCTGAGCATTGCTGCTCTGGTTATTCTGGTGGTCTTTGCCGCACGGCTGGGCGATGCTTTCAAGGTTGTCGGCTTCAGCATCTACGGCGCCATGCTGATCATCATGTTTCTGTCCTCAACCCTCTACCACGCTTTCCCGCAACCCCGGGTGAAAAAGTTCTTCCGCATTCTGGACCACTCCACCATCTGTCTGCTCATCGCCGGAACCTATACCCCCATCACCATTGGCGTGATGCGCGGCGGCTGGGGCTGGACGCTGTTTGGCCTGATTTGGGGCTTTGCGCTGCTCGGCATCAATCTGCAGATCTTTGCCATGCGCAAGCTGAAATGGATGTCCACCGTGATGTATGTTATGATGGGCCTGATGGTAGTCATCGCCATCAAACCACTGATGGCAAAAGCTCCGGCCGGCCTGATGACCTGGATGCTGATCGGCGGCGCTTGCTACCTGTTTGGAGTCATTTTCTACATATGGAAAAAGCTGCCCTGGCACCATCCCATCTGGCATCTCTTTGTTCTGGGCGGCGCTGTCTGCCATTTCTTCGGCATGCTGAAATTAGTCTAATTCTGCTTATCCTTTATCTTTGATTCCTTAATCCAAAGCTGCCAATATGTGACTATCTGCCTGCTTAATTCCTGTGCCCGGGCGCTGGTGCTCAGCAGGAGGCAAGCAGGAGCTTGCCACCCCTGAAGCTATAAACCTTGACAAACAAACGTTTCAACAAGATTGGTATTTGCTTATCTGATTATTAGTTGCGAGGTATAATCATGAACACCCCGAGAGATAAAAACATTACCGAACTGATTCAGCAACTGGCTGAACTTAAACATAACCTGCACGGCAAGGACTTTCTGCTGACCTGGGACAAAACGGAAGCTGAACTCAAAGCTGTGATGCTGGCGGCGGAGATCTTGCAGGCACTACACTGGCAGGGCAAGTCCATGCGCACCTTTAATCATGGTCTGGCAATATCCATCTTCAGGGATAACAGCACCCGTACCCGTTTCAGCTTTGCTTCAGCAGCTTCGGCCTTGGGACTGACTTTAGCCGACCTGGATGAAGTTAAAAGTCAGATTGCGCATGGTGAGACAGTCCGCGAGACCGCCAACATGATCTCTTTCCTGACCGAAGTCATCGGCATCCGTGATGACATGTATCCTGGCGAAGGGCACACCTACATGCTGGAAGTGGCTCAGGCCGTGGAACAGGGTCACCGGGAAGGTTTACTGCCCTCCCGTCCGACTTTGGTCAACCTGCAATGCGACCTGGATCACCCCACCCAGACTTTGGCGGACTTACTCAAACTGAAAGACTATTTCGGCGGACTGGACAACCTCCAGGGCAAAAAGATCGCCATGAGCTGGGCCTATTCGCCCAGTTACGGAAAGCCGCTATCCGTGCCGCAGGGGATCATCAATCTGATGACCCGTTTCGGCATGAAAGTTGTGCTGGCACATCCGGAAGGCTATGACCTGCTGCCTGAGACACTGAATTCGGCCAGGTCTTTCGCTTCTCAGTCAGGAGGAAGCTTCCGCCTCACTCACGATATGAAAGACGCCTTTATGGATGCGGATGTTGTCTATCCCAAGAGTTGGGCGCCCATGGCAGTCATGCAGAAACGTACGGAACTGCTCAAAGCCGGTGACAAACAAGGTTTGGTGGATCTGGAAAAACTCTGCCTGGCAGAAAACGCCAATCACATAAATTGGGAATGCACTGAAAGCATGATGCAACTCACCAAAAACGGCAACGCTCTGTATGAGCACTGTCTGCCTGCCGATATCACGGATGTAAGCTGCAAACAGGGTGAGGTTGCCAAAGCAGTGTTTGATAAATACCGTTACCACACCTATCAGGAAGCTGGTATCAAGCCTTTTATCATCGCCGCCATGATTTTTATGTCCAAGGTGGCGGACCCGGTCGGTAAACTCAACGTATTTAATAAATAGGAACACGAAATACACGAAAATGACGAAACACACGAAGATAGATAGAGTCACACACTACATATATGTCATTCCCGCGCAGGCGGGAATCCAGTGAACGGAAAAACAGGCTGGATCTCTGCTTGCACAGGGATGATGAATACTCTGTGTCTCAGTGACTCCGTGCCTCTAAAAGCAAAAATTAAGGAGATTTATAATGTCTAAAATTATCGGAAAGATAAATAACGAAGTCAGGTTGAAAACAGCCAAGCGCTGCCGGGAGCGGGGCATTATCCTGCCCACCTTCAAGCAGTTGCGCAATCCCGAACTGATCCCTCAGGAGATTAAAGACAGACTCAAACCCATCGGGCTGTGGGACATCGATCCGCTCAATCTTTTCCGCATCACCTGGAAAAACGACATCAAAACCGGTCTTTATGGCAAAGTCAACTATCTGGAAATCCCAAAGGAACTGACCGGTGTGAAAGCACGTATCATAGGCCTGGTGGGCAAATATTTCCCCACTGGAGCGCATAAGGTTGGTGCTGCATATGGCTGTCTGGCACCCAGAATGGTGACCGGTGAATTTGATCCCACCTATCACAAAGCGGTTTGGCCTTCCACAGGAAATTACTGTAGGGGCGGCGCTTTTGACAGCGCGCTTTTGGGTGTGCACGCCATAGCCATTTTGCCGGAGGAGATGAGCCAGGAACGCTTCACCTGGCTCAGAGAGATCGGAGCGGAAGTGATCGCCACTCCCGGCTGTGAATCCAACGTAAAGGAAATCTATGATAAATGTCATGAATTGAGGCAGGACTCGAGCAACCTCATCCTCAACCAGTTTGACGAGTTCGGCAATCCGCTCTGGCACTATCATATAACTGCTCCTGCCATGGAAGAGGTTTACAAACAGGAAGCCAAACCCGGACAGAGGTTCGCTTCTTATGTGTCAGCCACCGGTTCTGCCGGAACCATTGGTGCAGGTGATTATCTGAGAAAGCTTTATCCCCATCTGAAAGTTGTCGCCTCTGAAGCTGTCGAATGTCCCACTCTGCTCAATAACGGCTTCGGCGGGCACCGCATTGAAGGCATTGGCGACAAGCATGTGCCCTGGGTGCACAACGTCCGCAACACAGACGCCGTAGCTGCCATCCGGGACGAAGACTGCATGCGCCTGTTCAGACTGTTTAACGAGCCGACCGGCCTGTCTTTTCTCCACAGTTTCGGTATCCCGCCCGAAGCGGCGGAAAACCTTTCCCTGCTTGGCATTTCCTCCATCTGCAACCTGCTGGCAGCGATCAAGACAGCCAAGTATTTTGACCTCACGGAAGACGACATTATCTTCACCATCTTCACCGATGCCGCCAACATGTATGATTCACGCCTGCAGGAACTTAACATTGAAAGAGGCGCTTACACCTCCATCCAGTCTGCCATTGACTTGCATTCCTGTCTGCTGTCCCAAAGCTATGACAACTTCCTGGAACTTTCCTACCAGGACAAAAAGCGCATCCACAACCTCAAATACTACACCTGGGTGGAACAGCAGGGCAAGACCTATGAAGAGATTTTGGAACAGTGGAATCCTGAATACTGGACTGACATCTTTGACCACAGCGTTGAGCGTCTGGACGCTTTGATAGATGAATTCAACGAACTGGTCAAACAGTAATAGATTTTTTAACGCAAAAGGCGCGAAAAACGTAATGTAAAAAGCCAACAGCCCAAGGGTCGAAGGGCGAAGCCCTTCACCTTAAAGGGTGGCGGGTGGGAATAGATGATAAAAAAACAGAAAACAAACATAACCCTGAAGTCAGGCTAAGGATTATCGTGAAAATAGTAGCCCTCATCCCTGCCTCCGGCAAGGGCACCCGTTTCGGGATGCCCAAAGTCGATGCCTCCTATAACGGCATCTCTTTTGCAGAGATGATTCGCAACACCCTGACCGAAGCCCGCATCAGTGACATTTACCTGATCCGCGATATCGAAACCCCGGATATGCTGGCTACCCTGAAAACCGGCATGCAGCGTGCTTTGCATGAACAGGAAAGGCCTGATGGCTGGCTGATCTGGCCCGTGGACCATCCGACGGTCAGGTCAAGCACGATCCGGATGCTGGTCAATGTCTTTACAGATAAGGCAAATAGCGTCATCATCCCCCGCCACCAGAACCAAAACGGCCATCCTATCCTAGTTCCCGGCGCTCTGGTCATTCCCGAACAACCCGATCCCCTTGGCCTGAAAGGCGTTATCCTCAAATCCGGATTCCCAGTTTTTCACATTGATGTCGATGATGTGGGCATTCTGTTTAATTTCAACACTCCGGAGGACGTGGTCTATGTCTGACCTGACTGCTTACTACAAAAGACTTTCCGCCCTGCTTGAGAGCGGAGCAATGCTCTGGCAGGCAAGCGTGGTGGAAACCGACGGCTCGACCCCTGCCCGGGTCGGCATGAAACTGGCCGTTCCCTTATCAGGAGACACTTTCGGCAACCTCGGCGGCGGCGAACTGGAATATCTGGTCATCAACACGATCAGGAAAGAACAGCCCCAATCCGTTGTCAAATGGAACTTTAACCTGGATGAACAGGGTCTGCCATCCATACAGAATGACCTTAATGATGACATAGATTCTATAGATATGTCATTCCTGCGCAGGCAGAAATCTTCTGAACTGCAGCCCACATCTGAATTCCAGACCTCCATGCTCTGCGGCGGCAGCGTGGAAGTCCTTGTGGAGCCGCTTTTTTCACCCCATCCCTTGTACATTATCGGAGCGGGGCACTGCGGCAGGGCTTTGGCAGATTTTGCCGTCAAGGCCGAATTCCAGGTCACGGTCATCGATAACAGGAAGGACCTGTTGCAAAAGGACGCCTTTCCTCCCGAATGCAAACTCATCCATAACGACTATGCCAGCTTGGAAGACGCCATCTCCTTTAATGCCAGTGCTTTCATTGTGATCATGACCTATGGCCATGTGCACGACCGGCAGGTTCTGGAATATTGCCTGAAACGCCCTTCCCGCTATCTCGGCATGATCGGCAGTAAAAACAAAGTGGCGGAGACCCTGGCCAGAGTTAGAGCCAACGGATTCTCCGATAATGAGTTAAGTAAAGTCCACGCCCCAATCGGACTGCCCATCGGAAGTCACACCCCTTACGAAATTGCCGTCAGCATTCTCGCGCAACTTATCCAGATCAAAAACAATCAATAATCAGGGCGTGCCTGCCGTTACCTTGTAGAAGAAATAACTACCGGGCACCGGCTCTGACCATAACAGGTTAGTGGTTGAACCAACCAGTTCGAATGGACCGTCAGGATAGTTATTGCGGTAGATATTGAACTGCTGGGGCATGATGGGCCAGGGATAACTCCAGTTCAGTTGGATCAGTTCAGAGACGGGAACAAGAGTTATATTGATGTTTTCAATGCGTGGAATTTGCAGGCCTTCCCAATAGATTCTATTATAAGTGTCCTGCTCAAATTCCGGTCCCGCAAATGAACCCGTGCAACCTACAAAGTAAACTCCACCCTGATCAATTGTCTTGGATACATTATACATCCCCGTATTGGAGGGGAAAACAGCATTTTCAACAGTGAAACACTGATCGTTGTTTACCGTGAGCAGCTTTCCCATGTTGATGCCGTTTCTGAAGATGCAGTTGTCAAAGCTGTGGTGATTTTCGACCAAAGCTCCGTTTTTGACATTCACGCCCAACAGGTTCATATATTCAAACAAGACATAGGATGCGGCAAGGGTGGCTCCGCTTTCAATGTTGAAACCATAATATCCTGATAAGTAATGAGAAAAGCGGGCCGGTTGGGTGGATGATCCGATCGCTTCCAGCCTTCCGCCATTGTTGACTGTGATGCTTTTACTGCCGGCTATCTGTATTATCGCTCCCTCGTCCAGAACCAGAGTGCCGTTGACGGCAATGTTTCCCGTGCTGATCAGATTATGTCCATTCAAATCCAAAGTTGCCGCGTTGATGGTTATGGTTCCCGCTTCCAGACTGGTGAGATTGCCACCCAAAGTAACGGTGTTTGCCATATTGACAGTGATTCCGTTCTTGACCGTGCAGGCATTGATGGTTAGATTGCAGGAACGGGTGAAGGGCAGGCGATTACCGTTTCTGTCAGTTTCATAATCAGGTTCAAAGTCTCTCCCCAGCGTATTTTTATTGATGAACAAAGCATGAAACCAGCTTGATGCATGTGAGGTAAGAACGTTATCTCCCGAGCCGGTCAGCATGACGGTTCCCCCTGTCGGGTCAAAATTGCCCCTGGTATCGTTCCAGTTCCCGTTGCACCTGATGGTTCCACCGCTGATATCAAACTGGCTGTCCAGAGCAGTTGCCGAGATCGTGATGCCCCAGTCCCGAACATTGAACTCGCCGGAATTCATGGTCAGGGCACAGGGCGTATCATAAGCCAACCACATGTTTCCCGCACCGCCAAAGACATCCACTATCCCGTCATTCAGGATTTCCACAGATCCGTTCAGGTCTATCCATCCTACTTGGTCCTGATGGATCTCCAAATGTCCGCCGTTGGATAAGTATGAGCCATTGATACCATTTTGAGCAAGATCCAATACTATTACGTGATTACCCGTATTCAGAGAGCGCAAAGCACCACCGCCGGTGTAAGAGGAAATGGTTGAAGTATGGTTATCATAAAAAACCAGCTGTCCGGTGGATTGGTTGTTGATGACTGTGTTCAAAATTGCAGAATCGTGGAAGGTTACCAGATTATCCACTTGAAGAGTTCCCTCAATAGTCACCTGACCTTGAAAAGTCAGTGCATCCCCGGTGTGAGAATCCGTTACATTGTGAAAGCTGCAGTTTCCATAAACGCTTTGCAATCCGCCGATCTGACCGAAAGTGACATTTCCGCCATTAGGGTTGAATACTGCTCCGTCAGTCTGGATCCAGTTTCCTCCCACACTCATACTTGCCGGTGCAATAAAAGTCCCAGAAGTTAACACAAAATTGTTTTCAACATGAAAATTGGTGATAGCAGTTACCGTATTATTGCGGGTTCGGGATATTATGATGTCATTTCTGTTATTCTGCCAGATTCCTGATTCTTCCAGTCTATTTGTTTCTTTATTGATTTCGAGATCGTGAAAATAACTACCTGTGAGGCTCCGAATTTCACAATCATCACTTCCGTAAAGTTCGACCTTGCCTAAGGTTGGTTGAAAGTGGTGGCTATAAACAAGAAAATCTCCTGAAGTGCGGATCGTACCTCCGGTTATGGATGATTCGAAACCGTTATCTGGCGATTGGATTTGAATTCCCGCATCATGGAAATCCAAAACACCTCCACTCATGGACAGGTAACCATACCACTCTGAGTTGTTGTTTCCGCCCCAAACATTCATCGTGCCTTGCTCTATGGTAAGCGTAACCCACATATTAATAGTGGAATTCATATCCTGACTGTAGTTAATCGAGCCCGAAGACAGTTGAATGGTTCCCAAGATCCCCGGATCAAGCAGATCCATGACAGTGAAGGTTCCCCCGTTCACCCAATAGGGACCTGCCTCCCAATCATAAGCGTTGCAGGTAACAGCACTCCCTGTGTGGATCTGCATATCTCCCAAACCAGATTTATTCAGGATCAGGATATTGAAATTCTCGGTGCTTATGACACTGGTGGAGGTGCCGCCCATGGTTACGGTGCCGGTGCCTTCCACAAAGGCGTCAGGTCCAGCCAGGTTGGTCCAGTTGCCATAAACGGTCATGGCATCCGAAGCTATAAAAGTCCCGGCCTGGATCTCGAAATTGCAGTTGATCAGGATAGGCCCTGAACCAGTTACTGTATTGCTGCGGGTTATTGGAACCAGATTGCCGTCACGGTCAGTCTGCCATTCCGGAGTTGGCGGATTCTGTAATTCATCTCTGCCGAAGGTTTTGTTGATCACCACATCGTTCAAATAGCTGCCGGAGGTATTGATCAAAGCGGCATCCTGACTGCCATACATTTCCATTGTTAAGTGCACGGGTTGAAAATCTTCTCTCTCTACTTGAAAGCTTCCTGCCGTGCGGATCGTTCCGCCTGTAATATTTTCCGTGAATGGATATGACGAAGTGATGCTGATTCCTCTGTCCTTGTAATCAAGAACGCCGTTACCGCTAAGATTTAGTATGGCAGGCGCTCCGTAACCGAAAATGGCCATGCCATAACCTCCGTACACATTAAAACTGCCTCCGTAAAGGTTGAGAGTGCAGTTTAAATCCACGTATGAGCCAGATGCAGTGTCCTGATGAAAATTAACGGCTCCCGAAATCAAAGTGATCTCACCATAGATTCCGTTGTCTGCCAGATCATAAGCTGTTATGGTGCCCTCTTCAATACACAGCCACCCTGAGGTCCAGTCATAAGTATTGCAGGTCACATTGAATCCATCTTTAATCCGTAATTGAACTGTGTTATCGTCTTTGCTCAATTCCAAAATGTTAAACGTTTCATTGCCATCAATGAATGCCATGTCTGCACCGTCAAAGATCACTCTGCCGGTTCCTTCCACAAATTCAGCATTGCCTGCGTTATTCCATGACTTTGCCATTTTCATTACAGGTGGAGCAATAAAAGTCCCGTTTAACAAAAAGAATACGCCATTGATATCGAGAACTCCGCCTCCGGTTACGGTCACAGATATGTCAGATTTGTTTATATACACGGTATGAAGATTACTGGCTGAATTTAAAGTCAGGTTGCAATCCTCATTTCCGTATAAATCAATTATCCCGGCTGGTGGATTGAAGTCATTGCGGCTTACAATGAAATGGCTTGCAGTCCTGATTTTGCCTAAACCTGTGACAATGAAAGTGAATGGATATAACTCTGAAATTATTATGCCCTGGTCATGATAATCAAGCGTGCCATAATAACCAAGGTTGAGCGTAGCCTGCGCTGCATGGGAAAATATGGCATTGGAAGCTCCGCCGTAAACGTTAAAGGTTCCATATGTGATTGTAACATCCGCATTCAGATCAACCAGGTGGGAAGCATCCTGATGGTAATTGATCACGCCTGCTTCCGTTATGATAATGGTGCCGAAGATCCCGTCATCGGCGAGGTCGTTGACGGTAAAGGTTCCGCCCGTCACGGCATAGATTCCCTCTTCCCAATCAAAGGAAGTGCAGGTCACGACCGCTCCGGCAGGAATGTAAACTATTCCGGCTCCGTTATCCAGGATCAGGGTCCCAAATGCTTCCGAACCGATGGTCTGGTTGCCGTTTCCGTTCAGGGTAACGGTTCCCGCCACGAATCCCGACCCGCCCATGTTGTTGGTCCAGTTTCCGCCTAAGTAAAGCGGATGCCACTCATAGGGAAAGGTCTGGGTCTTGCAGCTCAGGACGCCATCCGCGATCGTGACATTGCCTCTCGCATCCAGATAGGAAGCCAGGTAAACCGTGTAGTTGAATGATCCCGTTTTATTGATCCTCAGATGGTTCAGATAATTTCCCGCATCGCCCAGATTGAGAGTCGAGTTGTCTGTCCCTTCCAGACTCAGCGTTCCGGAGTTCAAACTGCAAATTCCGCCCGGTTCGACTGTGAGATTGCCTTTCAGAACCGTGGTTCCGGCATAGGTCTGGTACAGGGTGCTGCCTGCTTCGACCAGGATGTTTCCCGCAATGGTGAGCGTGGAGTTCGAATTACTGCTGATAGTGCTGGAATAGGGAGATGTTTTATAGGATTGGAAGCTGGATATGGTAGTGGGTGCATTGGTATTGATATTACTGTGTCCCGTGCCATACATGATGAGCCAGCCTGTGGTCATGTTGACATTGGAGCCGGCTAAAAAGCTGACATTTCCTCCCGCGGCTATGATTCCTGAATTGGTTTGCGTGACATTGACGCTGGAACCTGACGCAAAGGACAGATTGTTATCCACGTTCAGTATCGGGATTTGTCCGCTTCCGCTCCAGTTTAGCACCAACTGACAGGAAAGCCCGGCGTCAGTACTCACATTCAGCGTTTCACTGATGATGGTCAGGCTGGTTCCTCCGTAGGCCAATAGCAAATTACACACAGCATTGCCGTCGACTACAGGATAATTGGCCAATCCATCGGGAATGATCACATCATCCGTTTCGAGCGGAACCCGGTTCAGACTCCAGTTCTGGGAGTTGTGCCAATGAGTGTTGTAGCTGCCGTCCCAGATGTTTGTGGTGCGTTCTGACGTGGTTGTAGCATCCTCAGAATTGATCGGATTTGTCTTGTCGGTTGAGGATAATATGCAAATTGCTACCGTGAAGACAAAGATTAGAAATACCTGAAAGCTTTTCATTCCTTGCTCCTTCGACCCCATTGCCCGGATGCCCCGTTACCTTGTTTGAGTAAATTAATAAAGACAATCCCTGTTTAAGTAAATTCATTCTTCCTGTCAAGTATTATTTTTTTAACCATTATAAATATAGCTTGTGTTATGATTAGAGTTCAAATGTCCTGCGTTTGTTTTTTTCTGCTCTTGTCGCCCGTCATCAATCTATTTCAGGACGAGTCAAGGATCTTACATCATCCATAAATGCACTACGGTACCAATACGGTACTATTACGGTAGCATTACGGTAAATAACCGTATTGGTACCGTAATGGTATAGTGATGGTCAAGTAATGCATTTATGCAGGAAAAAAGGGAGAAAGGATGCACAGGTTTGGGAGAAGTGTTCCGGCTTAGAGACAGCGTCAGGTCGTTATAAAAGAAATTGGCATTGGCAGTAAAGGCAAGGGCTTCAAACAGATAGAAGCTATCCCGGCCGGCAGAGATGCGTCAATGCATGATTTCATGCTCGAGATCGTCATTTTGAGAAGAAAAGATTTGACAGGGGAGGGAATAGTATTATATTGACTATTATAAAATATAGTAGTAGAAAAGATAGGGAGTAAAGCCAATGTCAAAGATCCATATGATCGTCCTGGGCTTTCTGCATGAGATGCCGATGCACGCCTACCGCATCGGGCAGATGGTGGAAAGCAGGAAGTGCCCGGTCTGGGAAGGCATCAAGGTCGCCTCGGTCTATAAAGCGGTGCAGAGCCTGGAGAACAAGGGTTACATAGACGGCGAGCAGGTTACGGAAGGCAATAATCCGCCCCGCACCGTTTATCACATTAACGACAAAGGGCTCAAATACCTGACCCGGCTGGCGAATCAATACCTGAGCAATGCGCAGTTGCCGGGGCATGACTTTTGGATGGGGATATCCTTTACCAGACAATTATTTACGCGCAAGCACATGCTTAAGATCCTACAGGCCCGCAGGCAGTTTCTCAATGATATGCTGAGTGAGGATTTCAGCTCCACAAGTGAAAAACTGATCAGGGAAAACAAGCTGCCCATCATCCACAGACACATGCTGCAACTGGGCCGGGGCTGGTCAAAGGTGGAACTGGAAGTTCTGCAGGACCTGACGGAGAAAATGCAGGGCAGCGAATATGACAGTTTTTTCAAGGAGTGAGAAAGTGCGCAAGATATTAACCATCATCATTTTACTATCCGCTTTAAGTCTGCTGGGCGCGCTCAGTCTGGAGGACGCCAAGCAACTGGCTCGTGAGAGAAATCCTGAATACCAGGCGCAACTCAACAGCTACAAGGCAGCTCAATGGGCTTCCGGACAGGCTTTTGGTAATATGCTGCCCTCCCTTTCGTTGACCGGAAACTACGTTTATCGTGACCCGGCAACCCAAATCGCCGCCGGCAATAGCTTTCTGACCATGAACAACGACATCCGCAGTTTCGGCCTGAGTCTGTCGCAGCCCATCTTTCTGGGCGGAAAACTCTGGCAGTCTTACAAAATCAGTCAGGACAGTCAAGAGATGGCTTATTTGGCTCTGCAAAACAAGGAACTGAGCATCCTGACCGATGTGGAAAACAAGTATTACAACGTTCTGCTGGCGCAGAAGCTGCTGGACATCAGCGACAAGGATCTGCAGAGCACAAAACAGAACCTCGATATCGCGCAGGTGCGCTTTGAAAGCGGGATCCTGTCCTCCGGGGAGTTTCTGAAGATCAAAAGCGCCGCTGCTTCCAAGGAAGTTGCGCTCATTCAGGCACAAACCGCTCTGGAACTGGCAAAGCAGGACTTCATGAACTTTTTAGCACTATCGGAATGGACGGAACTGGAGCCCGTCAGTCCTGGTGCAGACGAGCCAGTCATTGCTTTAATGGCTGATTGGGACAGCGCTGAGGTGGCTGAGTTCACCCGTGGCGCGCTTCTGAATGCCTCTTCAAACAATCCCTACCTGCGGACAGCAGAAATGGCTGTCAGTATTTCCAAACGCGCCTACGTCATCGCCAAAGGCTCATTTCTGCCTTCAGTTTATCTTTCGCTGAGCCGGTCCTTCAGTGAAGACGGCTTTGAGCGCTATGCCTTTGAGGGCTCCAATACCCTGGCGCTGACAGCATCCGTGCCTCTGCTGCCGGTTTTGTATAATTACAGCGCTGCCCGCAAAGCTTATCACGAGGTGCAGAAAAGCAGTTTTGACTACGCCGGCGCTGAGAACAACATCACTCTGGCGGCCAAATCAGCCGCTTTGAATGTGGTCAGTGCAGCCAGGCAGGTCAGGGCTTCCAATCTGGCTCTGGAATTCACGCAACAGACCTATGACCAGCTGATGGAACGCTATCGCGCCAACCTGCTCTCCGCCACCGATCTGCTGAATGCGGAAGTGATGCTTCAGTCGGCTCAGATGAGCTCTGCCAACAGCTTTTTCAATTATTTAAAGGCCCGTTCCGCTTTGCTCAAAGCGTTCGGCACATATGACCTATCAGTCTTTTACTCAATGATTTATAAATAGGGAGACAAGATGAGACAGATCAAATCCTCATATATTATCACATTTATTATTACAATGTTGTTGCTGACAGGAATGGCATCCTGCAAAAGAAAAAGCGTTCCGGGAACCGGTTCAGCCGGTCCTGATGAACTGCCGATCGTGATGGTGGAAGAGCTCGCGGCACAAGACCTTAATGAATATATCAACGTTTCGGGCAAGCTGGAAGGCAGCGGTGACATCATCATGGTCAGCGAAACCACGGGGCGTCTGCTCAAACTGTATAAAAAGCTTGGGGACCGTATCAGCAAAGGTGAACGGCTGGGCATGACAGACAATGAGATCCTGCGTCTTCAGGTGGAGCAGGCGGAAGCTGCCAAGCTCTCGGCGGAATCGGCTCTGGAGAACGCCAGACTCAATCTGACCGCCTCTGAAAACCTCTACCAGCGCCAGTCGATCTCGGAAGCTGAATACAATGGTGCAGTGACTGCTTTCAAAGCTGCCAAGGCCGCTGCTGACGGAGCCAGGGCTGGCCTGGAAGCGGCGCGCCGCAATTATGACAATTCCTTCCTTACAGCACCTGTTTCGGGAGTGATCTCCAAACTGATGGCGGTGGAAAATCAATATCTGACCATGGGCACGCAGATCGCCTATATCACTGACAATCAGAATCTTGTCATCAAGACCGGGGTGGGAGAGTCACAGGTTACAAGGCTCAATCATAATCAGCCTGTGGAGATCACGGTTCCCGGCAATGACAAAACCGTAAAGGGCGTCATCAGCGGAATCGGCAGCCGTCCCTTGCCGGGTGCGGCAAATTACTCTCTGGAAATAAGATTGCTCAGCAGCGCAGGTCTGCAGCCGGGGATGGTCGCCAGTGCCAGGATCCTGAGCGGCGTTTACAAAAACCAGTTATACACCTCGATCAACAACATCTCCGAACAGTATGACCGCAAATACATCTATACCGTGAATGCAGACAACCAGGTCGTGCGCAAGGAAATCCAGACCGGCAGGGTGATCGGCGAAAACGTAATAATCCTGTCGGGAGCTGAACCCGGAGACAGGATCGTCACCACCGGAGCCGAGAATTTGGAAGACGGAGTGACTGTTCAGGTCAGGAGCTGAGATGTTTTCAGTAGCAGAATCATCAATCAAATACTCTGTCCTGGTGAATATGCTGACCGTTGCCATTCTGGTCTTCGGGCTGGTTTCCATGGTCAGTTTGCCGCGGGAGGAGTATCCTGCCGTTAATTTCGGCAGCGTTTTTGTCATAGTAGCCTATCCGGGTGTGTCACCTGAAGAGATCGAGCAGCTCATCGTCAAAAAAGTGGAAGACGCCATCACCGACATTGAGGGCATAGATTACATCTCCTCCGTTGCGGAAGAAGGCAAAGCCCTGATCAACATCCGCTTTGAGACAAGCGTGAACCCTGACAAGGCGTTTGACGATGTCAACACCGAGCTGAACAAGCTCACAGACCTGCCGGACGATGCTTTTGACCCCGTGGTCATTCAGTTGAACATGCGCGAGGTCAATCCCATCGCCCAGGTCGTGCTGGGAGGTGAATTCACGCCCGGAACACTGCGCCTGTTGGGAGAGAATTTCAAGGACGGGATCCTCGACCTGCCCAATATCTCCAAAGTTGATGTTCTGGGCAGCCGGGACAGGCAGATCTGGGTCGATGCTGACCAGGCCAAACTGGATGCCTATGGACTCACGCTTAATGATCTGATGACCGCCATCCAGGGCAGGAACATGAACATCCCCGCAGGTAATTCACGTTTTGGCAAGATCGAGTTCCTGGTGCGCACTTTGGGTGAATTCCAGTCCACTGAAGAGATCGCCTCCCTAATCGTGCAAAGCGACGCCAACGGCGGCGTGGTCAGGGTCGGCGACGTTGCCGCGGTGATCGACACCCTGTCCAGGGCGCAGACCATTTCCCGCCTGAACGGTGAGCACAGTGTCAGCGTCCTGCTCTACAAAAAGGCGGACGGCAATATCATCAAGGTAATGAAAGACGTGCGTGACTTTGCTGACCGTTTTGAGAAGACGGTTCCGGGACTCAGGATCAGCGTCCGCAACGATGGTTCTATCGATGTCAGGAACGGGATCAATTCCCTCGGAAGCAGCGCCCTGCAGGGTATCATCCTTGTTTTCCTGATGATGCTTGTCTTTCTGGGCTGGCGCAATGCCTCCCTCGCCGCCATCGGCATTCCGCTCAGTATCCTGATCACCTTTATAGCACTGCCTTTGTTTGATGTCACGCTGAACAATCTGACCATTTTCGGGCTCATCATCGTGGTCGGCATGGTGGTGGACAATTCCGTCGTGGTGCTGGAAAACACCCATCGCTACAGGGAAATGGGCTATTGTCACAAGGATTCCATCGTGATGGGTGTGGATCAGGTCATCTGGCCTGTGTTTTCTTCAACCCTGACGACGGTGGCTTCCTTTCTGCCCCTGCTGCTGATGAAAGGCATCATGGGACAGTTCCTGAGCGTCTTCCCCATCGTTGTGACCATAGCTTTGCTGGGTTCCTGGTATCAGAGCATGGTCGTGCTGCCCAACAACATGTATCAGTTCGGCCGCAAGCTTGAATCATCCAGTCAGAGAACCACAAAGCTGATCGCCCCGCTCGTGAAGTTTTACCAGAAAACCATCGTCAAAGTGCTGAAGCACAGGGCCTTGGTGTTGTGGTCCATCATCGGTCTGCTGCTGGCGTCTTTTGCCGTTTTGGGCTCAGGGTTGATCAAGTTTGAATTCTTCCCTGCCAGCACAGCCCAGACCTTTGCCATCGAACTGAAGACCCCTTTGGGCACCAAACTGGAGGAAACGGAAGGAGTCATCACCCAGATCGAGGAGCAGATAAACCTGCTTCCTGAGAAGCGGGACATCGAATTCATCACCAGCACGGTTGGTTCCATCGGCATGGAAGGACGACAGGACATCAAGTCCAACAACGCCCAGATCAACATTGACCTGGTGGACCAGAAGCAGATGCAATACAAGCACGAAGAGATCAAAAGCTCCATCCGCAAGGTTTTGGACAAGATCCCGGGCCTCTATTCCTACAAATTCAGCGAAGGCATGGCAGGCCCGCCTTTGGGCAAGGATGTGGAGATCCGCGTCAAGGGCGATGACCTCAACCGGCTCAGCTACATTGCTCAGACCGTAAAGGCCAACCTTCAGAAGATCCCCGGCGTGGTGGACATCGACGACAGCTTTGACCAGGGCAAAAAGGAGATCAGGATCATTCCCGACCACGACAAACTGGCCCTCTACAACCTCTCCGTTGCCCAGATCGCATCCACCATCCGCACAGCCAGTTACGGCACGGAAGTGTCCCAATACAGAGGCGGCGGTGTGGACGAATTCCCCATTATCGTCAAGCTGAACGACAGCTACACCCAGGAACTGGAACCCCTGAAAAACCTCAAAGTCAAGAGCAGGACCGGCGAGCTCATCGCCATCCGCGACCTGGCTGATTTCAGGATCCAGAGCAGTTTATCCCAAATCGAGCACCGAGACAAGAAACGCATAATCACCATCACGGCAGCCATTTCCAGGTATTCTGAAGGCGCCCGCACCAGAAAGCGCACCCCTTCCGAAGTGGTGACTTTGCTGGTCGGTGACAAACTCAGAGGCACACCGGGCCTGCTGCAGAACTTTGAACAGCGCTATCCCGGCTACAGCATCGAGTTCGGCGGCATGCAGGAAGAGCAGAACCGAAGCTACGCCTCGCTTTACAGGGCGTTCCTGGTCGCCATCCTGATCATCTATACCATTCTGGCGTCCCAGTTCAGAAGTTATGTCCAGCCGCTGATCGTGATGAGCACCATACCTTTCGGTTTCATTGGCGTGATCTTTGGGCTGCTGGTCACGGGACTGCCTTTTTCCCTCAACACCCTGATCTCTGTGGTGGCGCTGGCAGGCGTGGTGGTCAAC